>LSQX01386989.1_pt3 | contig 43593 bp, 40 predicted proteins | sample 654561 | NCBI WGS metagenome assembly LSQX01 (sample SAMN04489861, study PRJNA283612) | anaerobic digester metagenome | isolation source: 4 biogas reactors fed with cattle manure at either 37C or 55C with and... | place: Denmark: Kongens Lyngby | collected 2014 | reverse complement strand
TTATGGAGCGTTACTCCAACTCAACCCGCGAAGTGGCGCAGGATGGCCGCCGCGGAGCGCTCATGCTTTCCGTTTCCATTAAGCATCCCGACTCCGAAGACTTTATTGATGCCAAGTTAGAACAGGGAAAAGTAACCGGCGCCAATGTGTCGGTAAAAATTCAGGACGACTTCATGCAGGCAGTGGAAGCGGGAGGAATGTACCGGCAAACTTATCCTATTCAGTCGGATGCTCCGCTTTACGCAAAAGAGACGGACGCACTGAAGCTCTGGAACAAAATTGTGAGAAATGCCTGGCAGTCAGCCGAACCCGGCATTCTGTTCTGGGATACTATAATCCGTGAATCGGTGCCCGATTGCTATGCCGATTTGGGTTACCGGACGGTATCAACCAATCCGTGCGGTGAAATTCCCCTTTGTCCATACGACAGCTGCCGGCTGCTTGCCATTAATCTCTACTCCTATGTGGAGAATCCTTTCACGCCAAAGGCAAAGTTCAATTTCGAACTGTTTAAAGAGCATATTCATTATGCACAGCGCATTATGGACGATATTATTGACCTGGAATTAGAAAAAATTGATGCAATTATTGCAAAGATTGATGCAGACCCGGAGCCGGATAATATTAAGGCAGTTGAGAGAAATCTTTGGGAAAATATCAGGGAGAAGGCTAAAGAAGGACGCCGCACCGGAGTCGGAATCACTGCCGAAGGTGATATGCTGGCAGCTCTCGGACTGACCTACGGCAGCGATATCGCTACAAGTTTTTCCGAAGAAATTCACAAAACAGTTGCATTGGAAGCTTACCGATCTTCAGTCTTTTTAGCGCGTGAACGCGGAGCATTTGCCATTTACGATGCGGAAAGAGAGAAGAATAACCCGTTCATCAACCGGTTGAAAGATGCAGATTCCACGCTGTATGAAGATATGGTAAAATACGGGCGCCGCAACATTGCCCTGCTGACGATTGCCCCCACCGGAACCACCAGTCTGATGACCCAGACCACTTCGGGAATTGAACCGGTATTTATGCCTTTTTACAGACGCCGCAGAAAAGTGAATCCCAACGACAAGGATGTTAGGGTTGATTTTGTTGACGAAGTGGGCGATCACTGGGAGGAATACACCGTGTTTCATCATAAGTTTAAAATCTGGATGGAAATTAACGGTTATGATATCAACCGGGAATACACCCCGGAAGAGCTGGATGAAATTGCCGCAAAGTCGCCCTACCACAAAGCTACGGCAAATGATGTGGACTGGCTTTCCAAAGTGCGTATGCAGGGCAGAATTCAGAAATGGGTGGACCACTCCATCAGCGTAACCATAAATCTGCCGGCAACTGCTACCGAAGAATTGGTTGGGCAGCTCTATTTTGAGGCATGGAAAAGCGGCTGTAAGGGAGTTACCGTTTATCGGGACGGCTCCCGTTCGGGAGTGCTGATTTCCAACAGCGGAGTGGAGAAGAAGAAAACCGGATTTCCGACCAAGCGTCCCGAAAAATTAGAAGCAGAAGTGGTTCGTTTTCAGAACAACAAGGAGAAGTGGATCGCTTTCATGGGATTGATGGACAGCAAGCCCTACGAAATTTTCACCGGTTTGTCCGATGATGAAGACGGAATTTTACTGCCACGCTCGGTTACAGGCGGATACATCATCAAAAGCTACGACAGCGATGGAAATTCAAGGTACGATTTTCAGTATATCAACAAGCGCGGGTATAAAACCACCATTGAAGGGCTTTCCTACAAATTTAATCCCGTTTTCTGGAATTATGCAAAGCTTATTTCCGGAACGCTGAGACACGGAATGCCGATTCACAAAGTGGTTGAGTTAGTTACCAGTTTGCAGTTGGACAATGAAACCATCAACTCATGGAAAGCCGGCGTTGCACGTGCACTCAAAAAATACATTCCTGACGGAACCCTGGCAGAAGATGCACTGTGTGAGGATTGTGGTTCAGACAATGTTGTCTATCAGGAAGGATGCCTCACCTGCCTGACCTGTGGTTCTTCAAAATGCGGCTGATTTATTTCACAGATGCCCGGATTTCGGCACAGTTTAGCTGAGCAAAAAGAAACCGGAACTGAAAATTCAGTTCCGGTTTCTTTTTCTCTGCGCTTTCTTTCAGAAAGCAATTTTCAAAAAATGTTATTGAGGATTCAGCTCTCAATCATCTTCTGATAATCTTCGGCAGAAAGCAGCTCATCCAGCTCGGATAGATTACTCATTTTAATTTTAACCATCCATCCCTTGCCGTAGGCATCTTTGTTAACTAACTCAGGCTCATCAGCCAGAGCTTCATTAACTTCGGTAATTTCACCGCCAACGGGCATAAAAAGATCAGAAACCGTTTTCACCGCTTCCACGGTTCCGAAAGTATCGCCTTTGTTCAGATCTTCGCCTTCGGTTTCGATTTCAACAAATACTACATCGCCCAACTCTCCCTGGGCAAAATCGGTTACTCCAACGGTGGCAATTTCACCTTCCACGCGAATCCACTCATGGTCTTCCGTGTACTTTAATTCTGCTGGTATTTTCATATTTTAACTAATTAATGATTTTCACTGAAAGATGCGCACTGTGCCATTTTGAAAGCCGCCCGGCACGTTTTTCATGCGAACTGTTTCTTTAAATTTGATTTTTAAATTTTTCCAAATTTAATATTTTTTGTCACTATTGCCCGAAAAAAACAAAATTAAATAATTGAAAGTTTCTATCTTCATAATATACAGTATATTGCGAGATAGAGGTGGCGGCTTTGCCGCCACCTCTTACCCAATAATATTCCAGCAACGGCGTCATTATCGCCCAAAGGGCGGAAATCTTATACTTTGGGATAAACATCAAATGAAAACAGCCAATCTGATACACATTTCAGGGAAGATGGTATTTAAACAGCGCTCATTTTGTATTTTTGTCCGGGAAGTGAACCGGATTTCGGTTTTGGACCCGGGTTAAACTATTTTGTGGTATTTATCAAAAATGAAGCATGTTTTCAGAAAATATCCCTTCACTAAAAGCGCTGGATAAGGCTGCGAAAAAGCTGATTTCAGCTTTCCCGGAACAGAAAATATTTGCGTTTTACGGAAAGATGGGCGCAGGCAAAACTACGTTTATCCAGTCGGTTTGTAGGGCTCTCGGAACTGCGGATAATATAACAAGTCCCACGTTTGCCATTGTAAATGAGTATCATACCGAAAAAGGAGAGTCAATTTATCATTTTGATTTTTATCGGATAAAAAGCATGGAAGAGGCTTTCGATTTAGGTTACGAAGATTATTTCTTCAGCGGAAATTACTGTCTGATTGAATGGCCCGAAAAAATCGAATCGCTGTTGCCTGAAAATTTTGTGGAGGTGAGAATTGAAGTTCTTGAGAATGAACAGAGAGAGATAACTGCAAAATTTTGAAAATTTGACGATACAATGTAACTTGTCGCACCATTTCACTGTTTTAAAATTGTTTATCCATGACAACCCGCGAAGGAACAAAAGAAAAAGGGCTGGTTTCCAAAACCATGCTGATGCCTCAGGAGGAGATGTTAGAAATTAAGAGCAAAGGACAAAAAATTAAAATCGGCATTCCTTCCGATTTCCCCAAAATTGAATATCGGGTTCCCCTCACCCCGCAGGCTGTTGATCTGCTCACATCTTACGGGCACGAGGTTTTTATTGAGCGTGATGCAGGAAAAATGGCAAATTATTCAGATGAGGAATATCGCGCTGTTGGCGCTTATGTTGTTGATAACAAAGAAGAAACATTTCAGTGCGATATTATTCTGCGCATTGCGCCGTTCGATTTCGACGAGATCAGTTCGCTGAAAGGGAATCAGGTTCTTTTTTCCAATATGCAGATTCAGGCACAAAGCCATGCGCTGCTGCAAAAGATGATTCAGAAGAAAATCACCGCCATTGCTTATGAAAACATTGAAAATGAACAGGGTTTTTTGCCGTTTGTCCATCAGATGAGCCAGATTGCCGGCGCAACAGCCATAACCATTGCCAGTGAATACCTGAGCAATACCCGGAGCGGGAAGGGGGTTTTGTTCGGAGAAGTTACGGGTATAACTCCTTCGGAGTTGGTCATCATCGGCACCAGCACGGCAGCCGAATACGCTGCACGCGCAGCCCTGAGCTTGGGGGTGATGGTGAAAGTGTTTGACACTTCGGTCTATAATTTAAGCAAATTGGAAGACAAGTTAGACGGACGCATTTTTACCTCGGTTTTCTATCCCACGGTTTTGCGAAAGGCGCTTGCATCTGCCGATGCCGTGATTGGAGCTATGCAGTTCAACACTTCTCCGAAATACAAAGTTTCCGAAGATTTGATAAAAGTGATGAAAGAAGGTTCCGTAATAATCGACCTGAATGCAAGTCAGGGCGGATGCTTTGAAACAACGCGCTGCACCGACCTGAACAATCCGGTTTACCTGAAACACGGAGTGGTGCACTACTGTGTACCCAATTCCCCCGCAATTGTTGCCCGAACTGCATCCATTGCACTGAGCAACAACCTACTGCCCGTTTTGCTTGCCGTTGGCGACAGTGGCGGAATGCACAACTATATCAAAAATTTCAGGGGATTCCGAAAAGGCGTCTATCTCTTTTCCGGTATTTTGACCAATCACGATCTCGGCAGACTTTTCAACCTGCCATCAAAGGATATCGACCTGCTGATTTCCGTGCTTTAGGCTTCCGAATTTACCAGAATTACCATAGAAATAGCCGGCAGCAGCACACTCCCGGAAATAATCTTTTCTGTGGGCTGATCATCAGAAAAATCATCGCCCTGAACCGCAATCCGAAAATTGCCTTCGGGCAGCGTTTGCAACACATCTTCCCGGTTTCCGTTGAACAGCATGACAATTTGCTTCCACCTGTCGCTACAGGCTTCTCCGTTGATGCAGTAACTTACAACCCCGATTTTGTATTCGGTGCAAAAACTGATGTTCTCCCGGATTTGCTCTGCCGTGGTCATGCGAAAAGCAGGATGCTCTTTCCGCAGCAGAATCAGTTTTCTGTAATATTCGAAAACATCGAGATATGTTTTTTTTCTTCCCCAATCTATCCGGTTCACAGAATCGGGAGATTTGTAGGAATTGGGGTGTCCTCCTTTTGTATAGCAAAATTCCACACCGCCATGCAGGAAAGGTATTCCCTGTGAAGTCAGCACAAGCGCTCCCGCTAATTTTACCATTTTTCGCATCTCATCATCAGAAGCTTTCGGGTTGCTGAATCTGAGCTTGTCCCAAAGGGTGTAGTTATCGTGGCAGGAAGCGTAGTTGACGCACTGTTCAGGCTCAGTAGCCCATGGATTTTTGGAAGTCTCCACATAGTCATAAACAATTTGCGGGTGGTAAACTGCGCCAACAATGCCAAATTTCACCGACTCTTCACGCAATCCCATTCCGCTGACAAAACCCTTGCTTTTTTTTGCGCTGTCGTTTCCTTTCAGCGCATCGCGGAAATCATCATTGAAGGCAGCAATCCCGGGCAGTCTGCTCATGTTGGCTTTCACCGCACGCCGGTTTTCGGGCATGGGACTTTTGTCGGCAATCCAGCCTTCGCCATAGAGCAGCAGTTTCGGAAATTCTTTCCGGATGGCATTCATCGTTTCTAAATCGTAAACCCCCATCAGGTCGAAGCGGAAACCGTCAATATGAAACTCTTCAGACCAGTATTTCAGCGAGTCAATAATATATTGGCGCACCATGAAGCGTTCGGTTGCCAGCTCATTGCCACACCCCGTGGCATCGGCAAAAGTGCCATCCCGTTTTTGGCGGTAGAAATAGCCGGGAACAGTCTGGTTAAAAACCGATTCCCTTGCAAAATAGGTGTGATTATAAACCACATCCAACACCACGCCGATTCCGGCATTATGCAGTGCCAGAATCAGTTGCTTAAATTCCTTAACTCTTTTTGCGCCGTCATACGGGTTGGTTGCATAGGAGCCTTCCAGCGCATTATAGTGCAGCGGATCATATCCCCAGTTGTATTTTTCTGTCGGATTTTCTTCATCCACAGTATAAAAATCATTCACCGGAAGCAGATGTACATGCGTAATACCTAACTCTTTCAGGTGAGATAAGCCGGTAGCCAGACCATCGGGAGACAGGGTGTTTTTTTCGGTGAAACCGAGAAATTTTCCCTTGTTCTCAATTCCCGAATTTTCGGAAATGGAAAAATCGCGAACGTGAATTTCGTAAATTGCCGCATCCTGAAAATTCTTAAACGATAGCGGGGCATCATGTTCCCACCCCTCCGGGTTTGTTTTTGCCGGATTGTAAATCATTCCGCGCAAACCGTTTACACCCACACAGCGTGCATGAATGCCGGGAGTTTCATCCAACCAGTCGCCGTCATTTACGCGGATTGTATAGAATTTTCCTTCATAATCACCGTTTAAAACGGTTGACCAGATTCCGTTTCCATCTGCCTGTAATGTGGTTTTGTAAAACTCATTCCCTCCTTTTCCGTCTTTAAACAGCCTGAATTCTACAGCCTTGGCAGTTGGCGCCCAAATTTTCACCACTGTTTTTTCCGGCGCCCAGGAAACACCCAAATCATCACCGCCATAAAACGGATAGGTTGAAAAATCGATATGGTTAAATTTCCAATCTCTCATCAGACGTTAAATAATGTTTTTCGCAGCAGGATTTTGCTGCTGCCCAATCTTCTGCCACCCACTTCAAAAACAATCACCTTCATTCGGGGCAGTTTTTTCAGGCTTTTGTCGAAACCATAGAACCGTTTCAGGTCAATATTCATTGTGTGCTCATCTCCCTGAGGCAAATAGAGTGGATAGATTCTGTAGTTGCTTGTGCCTTTCAGCCTGAATTTCCGTTTCTGTATCATTCCGCTGAAAATCACTAACGGCGTGTCAATATCCAAATCCGCCTTCCCGGTATTGATGATGGTAAGTTCTACCGAATCGGGGCGAAATGAGCGGTTTTTTTTCAGACTGACACCTATTTTTTTTCGTTTTGAAAGGCTGAAGTGAAATAGTTTGAGCTTCCGGCTGCTGTTCATCCATAAAAAGAGCAGAAGTCCGGCGACTGCAATAGCCACCGCAAACCAAACCAGCTTGTGTCCTTCAGGCCCGATTTCATTTTGAGACGGAATCTGCAAAATGAAATCCGAAAGAAAAAATGTTGCAAATTTTTGGATCATCCATTAAATTTTGCACAAAAATAGCAGATTTTTCGGGTTAGTCAGCGTTAATTCTTTCACACTGTTCCCTTAAATCCTTGCTCATTTTTAAAATAAAAGACAACTTTGTATTTTATTGTCGCTTTTAATATTTACTAAAAAGCATTGCCATGAAAAATTTGATTTGCCCCATCTCAGATAAGAAAATCGACGAAAACGTTACCCGGCTGAATGCACTTTTTGTGATTTTGTTTGTAGTTGCCGGAATTCTGTTCAACTCCGTCTGGCTTATGCTCTTTATCACCATTGATTTTTTTCTTCGCGCATTTGATTTTTCAAAATATAGCCCGGTGAGATATGCCAGCATCGGCTTAGCCAAGTTGTTAGGATTAAGAAAGAAGGCGATCGACAAGGCGCCAAAAATTTTTGCTGCACGGCTTGGATTCCTGATGGCATTTGTCGTTTCAATTCTTCTTTTGCTGAAACTGCACACGGCAGCCCTGATTGTGGCTTCAATCCTGATCTTTTTTGCAACCCTTGAACTGGTCTTCAAAATCTGCGTGGGATGCCACATCTATACCTATGTGGTTTACCCGTTTTATCGTGGCTAACAGATTCAGGGAGAAGGGGATGTTGGATTATTGTGATTTTTGAATTGTAAAGATAATGCCTTGATTCTCAAATCAAAAAACATCATTCCTTTAAAAATCATAACCCAATTTCACTCCCAAATCGAAATTCAATCCTGAGAATTCGTATTGTTTTTCCAACGAAAAATAGTAGCCATATCCTATTTTGGCTTCAAAGTTGAAATTTGTGAAAAAGTTCCTTCTCACTCCTATCGTTGGTATAATACTCATTTGATTTATAACGCTTATATCCTCAGAATTTGAAATTACAAACCAATTCGGGAAATACCTGAACTGCATACTAAAGTAATCGGCAGCGTTATTTTTAATATTCTTTCCCTTGTTTATGCGTTTTTTCAGGTTGTAGTAATATTTTGGCTGAATGGTTATGCCGGGGAACATGGCAAATTCATTTTTGGAATAAATTATTCCACCCCGAAAACCTGCAAACAGACTTGCTTCACTTCGTAAAACTATTCTGTCCGAAAGCTTATACTCATTATAAATATCAACACCGATAAAACCGGTTTGAATGCCGAAAATACTTTTTTCCAGCCCGGAATCCTGGGACTTTACCGGTTTTAAAAAAGCACAAAACAAAGCGGATAAAATCAATAATCTTTTCATGGATAGTCTGATTTTTTGTGAAATTAAACGTCTGTGCAACTTGAAAAATGTATAGTACAAGGTAGTAATCAATTTGGCTTTTGCAATACGACATGAAAATAAAAAGCTGTGTAAAACCATAACATCTATTTTTTTCACTACTTAAATATCTGATATTCTGAATTATTCATAAAAGTATGCTGTATAACATACTTTCAAACTTGACATTTTATGTTTTTTATTCAGAAATTTACCCTACCAATTCAATAGGATAAATAGTTTAAATATGAAAACACATTTAAAATCACTCGTATTCTTGTCGGCAATGCTGGCAACTCTGGCTTTAAGCGCACAGGAAATGTACACAACCGTTCCCGGAGAAAGTAAGGTAGTCATTAAAGGAACTTCCACTTTGCACGACTGGCAGATGGATGCCAAAAACTTTAAAAGTGAAATGGTTCTGAAAGAAAAAAGTGAAAAGGACATGGAAATTTCCGGTGTCTCTTTCAGCTGCAAATCTTCTGATGTAACGGGAGAGCAGAAACTGATGAACAGCAAGGCGCATGAAGCCCTGAAAGTGAAGCAGTTTTCAGACATTAAATTCAGTCAGTCGGGAGTAAAGATGGAAACTGTTAACGGAAATTCATTTAAGGGAAATGTGGTTGGCAAGCTTGAAATTGCCGGTGTTTCGCGCAATGTTGAGCTTCCGTTTGCGGGCGAAGTCAAGTCCGGCGATAATGTTTCCGTTTCCGGAAGTTTCCGGATGAAAATGAGCGATTACGGAATTGTTCCCCCTTCAGTGATGATGGGAACCATCAAAACCGGCGATGAAATCACGCTTGAATACTCCTTTATGATGCAATCTGAAAAAGCTTTGTCAGCTGTTAAATAATTAAATTTCTGTTATGCGAAAAATTACCCTGTTAACTGCTCTGTTTTTTGGTGTTTTTGCCGGCTATGCCCAGCAATTTGAAGAGCCAAAAGTTGAAAGCGAAAACTTCACAAAGGTGAAAGTTGAAGTGGGCGGCGATTTTGCCCTTCAGTACCAGGCTTTGAGTCACGAAGCCAATAACCCGGCTTACCCGCTGATTGCTTTGGGTTCAAATCTCAATCTGCCTACTGCTAATTTCAACCTCAACACACTTCTGGCTCCCGGAATTAAAGTCAATTTAGAAACTTATCTCTCTTCGCGCCACCACAATGAAGCGTGGGTGAAAGGCGGCTATCTGCTCATCGACAAAATGCCGTTTCTCCCGGCTGCCGACAAGCTGATGGAGTATCTGACCATCAAAGCCGGCGTGATGCACCCCAATGTGGGCGACCACCATTTCCGGCGCTCCGACAACGGCAATGTCATACGGAACACATTTGTAGGGAATTATATCTTAGACGATTACACCACCAACACGGGTGTGGAAGTGATGTTCCGCAACAACGGGTGGCTGCTGATGGGCGGCGTAAACAACGGAACATTGAGTCCGGCGCCGGCAACAACCGAAGGCGCCGGCGAAGCAAAAAAATATATCGAACGGAATATGGTGGANNTGGCGTTTGTGTGGAAAGCATCCTATGATAAGCAGATTTCGGAAGATTTCCGCTTGCGGACAACGCTCTCCGGGTCGCATCAGAGCAAAACCCTTTCCGGCTCGCTTCACAGCGGCGACCGCACCGGATCGCGTTACTATTTTGTGATGAACAACCAGGCAGGAGACGGTTCGGAATTTGATGTCAGCAAAAATTTCACTTCCGGAAATTTCAGTCCGGGAACATTTACCAAAGACAACACATTGGTAGCCAATATTCTCCTGAAATATTCAGGATTAGAGCTTTTCGGAACGTTTGAAAAGGCAAAAGGCATCACCACGAAAGCGGCTGATTATGACTTCGTACAGCTTGCAATGGAAGCGATATACCGCATGGGCAAACAGAATCAGTGGTTCTTAGGCGCACGGTACAACACGGTTGCCAACAAGGAGACCTCACCGCAGATGCAGGTGAACCGCCTGCAGGTTGCCGGCGGCTGGTTTATGACCAAAAATGTGGTGATGAAACTGGAATATGTTGACCAGAAGTACGAAAACTTCACGGCAACTTATGGTGACAAAGCCGGATTTAAAGGCTTTATGCTCGAAGCCGGCATATCCTTTTAAATAATTAAGGAATAAGCTGTTTTATGTGAGAAACATTTAAAAAAGACGGGAATGAAAGTGATTGTCTGGATTTTTTTCTTCAACCTTTTTTCGATTGGAAGTGCGCCGACAGAAAGTGCAGGCGCTTTTTCCATGGAAAATACCAACTCCCAACTGGTGGAGATGACCATTACCGGGGAGACCAATATCAACCGTATCAATTTTTATTTAAACAATCCGCAGAAAAAAAATTCTTTAAACCCAATTTCCGGAGAAATAAACTCTCATTCACTCACTTTCAACATTCCCGTTAATGCTCTCGAATGCCAGAATAAGCTAATGTTGCAGGATTTCCGCAACATGCTCAGGGCTGACAAATATCCGGTGGTGACCATCGGTATTGACACTTCTGAATTTGAAGAAATTTTAGACGGAAGCGATTCGCCTTCAATTCCCATGGAAGTTCAGCTGTCGGGCATCACGCAAAAACTTCACTCAAACTACTCAATTCAAGCCACTTCGCAGGATTTGCAAACGCTGACCGGAGATGTAATCATCCGGCTTTCAGATTTTTCCATGAAGCCGCCACAAAAAATGATGGGATTAATTAAGCTCTCTGACGAAATAATTATTAATTTTAAAATTTTAATAAAAACCGCATAGACTGGCTGTAAAGTGAAATTCAATACACGAACAAGATATGGTATCCGGGCAATGCTTGAAATTGCCAGCCACCCTGCCGAGCAGGGTGTTTTTCAAAAAGATATTGCCGAAAGTCAGGAGATTTCCGTGAAATATTTAGATCATATTATTCGTGATTTGAAAATTGCCGGATTGGTTATAAATGCCAAAGGAAAAAAAAGCGGCTATATACTCACCCGGCCGCCCGAAAAAATCACTATCTACGATATTTTTCAAGCTTTTGAGCCGGCAATCACCGTGGTGGAGTGCCTTTCAGAAAACTGCACATGCAACAGGCAGAGCAAATGCCCCAGCAGGCTGATTTACGGCGAACTCAACGCACTCATTATCGACTATCTGGAAAGCGTAACACTTAAAGACCTGATTAAAAAACAAAAGCGGTTGCTGATGCCGGAACTTAATCCCGAAATTAACTGATACTGGATTTTAGATTGGTTTAATTTCGCGGTTCTGTTGTAATTCAGGAATTTTCCTTTTACATTTGCTCATTACGTATTACAATTATATCTTATAAAACAGGGTATTTATGTAAAATGCAACCGGAAAGAGTTCTGGTTTACACAACAGATTGATTTTAAAAAGTATAACCAAAAAAACAGCAAATGGAAAGACGCAAGTTTATCAAAAAGGCAGGAGCGGCATCTGCCGGATTAAGCCTGATTCCCACATTCATCAGAGCATCCGCATTGGGACGTGACGGGCATGTAGCTCCAAGCGACCGGGTAACCATGATACTGATCGGGTGCGGTTCACAGGGCGGCTACGATTTAAGCAGCTTTTTGAATTCAAAAGAAATGCAGGTTGTGGCGCTTTGCGATGTTGACCAGAACCAGTTGGTCAGGGTAAAAAATGGTGTGGATAAAAAATATGAAAATTCCGACTGTCGCGTTTACACAGATTACCGCGAAATTTTAGAGAAGGAAAACCCTGACACTGCGCTCATTGCCCTGCCCGACCACTGGCATACATTAGTATCTGTGGCAGCAGCAAACAAAAAAATTGATATTTACGGCGAAAAGCCGCTGGCACGTTCAATTATTGAAAGCCGGACTATTGTCAATGCGGTTAACCGGAACAACATTATCTGGCAAACAGGCAGTCAGCAGCGTTCGGAAGCAAATTTCCACCACGCTGTTGAGCTGGTGCGCAACGGCAGAATCGGAAAAGTTGATTACGTGGAAGTCGGCTTGCCCGATGGCGGTTCCTATGTCGGAAATCCGCCAGTACAACCGGTTCCCGATGGCGTCAACTGGGAAATGTGGCTTGGTCCAGCGCCGCAGGTGCCTTTTCGCGGAGTTTTGCACTGGAACTGGAGATGGATAACCGACTACTCCGGCGGACAGCTCACCGACTGGGCGGGACATCATATCGACATAGCCCACTGGGGGTTAGGTCTTGAAAATACCGGACCGGTTACTATTGAAGGGAAGGGAAGAACCAACAACGACGGCATTTTTGATGTGTTTGTGGAGTACGATATTCATGCAACTTATGCCGACGGACTGAAAATGCGCATCGCCAATTCCTCCCGGCTTGAGCACGGAATGGGCGTGGTCTGGAAAGGAACAGAAGGGTGGATTCACGTTACACGCGGCGGACTGAAAGCTTCCGACGAAAACATTCTGAAAGATAAAATCGGAAAGAATGAGATTCAAATCTACAAAAGTGATGACCATAAGCAAAACTTCATTGATTGCGTGAAAGCCCGGAAAGAAACGATTGCTCCCGCTGAAGCCGGACACCGCTCTATCAGCGTGGCTTTGTTGGGAGAAATTGCCATGATAACCGGGCAAAAACTGAACTGGGACCCGATTGGCGAAAAATTTACCGATGGAAACAGTTTTGCAACACGGCTGTTGAAAAGACCCTATAGAAATCCATGGGAACTTCCTGAACTATAAACAGATAAATCAAAAAGCAAAATGATGAAAGAATTAAAAACATGGACAGTTTTAGTCCTATTTGCAATTGCTGCCGCATTTTCTTCCTGTACGCAGCAATCCGGAATGAAAGCGCTGATTCTTACCGGACAAAATAACCACAACTGGCAAAAAAGCAGTTTATATTTGAAAGATATTCTTGAAAAAACAGATCTGTTTACCGTAGAAATCCGGGTTTCTCCGGAGAGCGGAAAGGATATGTCGGAGTTTGTTATAGATTTCAAAAATTATGACCTGATAGTGCTCGATTATAACGGCGACAGCTGGCCTGACGAAACGCAAACCAATTTTGTGAATTATGTAAGGGATGGTGGGGGCGTGGTGGTCTATCACGCTGCCGATAACGCTTTCCCCGATTGGGCAGAGTATAATGAAATCATAGGATTGGGTGGCTGGGAAGGACGTAATGAAGATTCTGGCCCGTATGTTTATGTTGTTGATGGTGAAGTGGTCAAAGACAGTTCTCCCGGCAGGGGCGGCTCGCACGGACAGCAGCATGAGTTTGTAGTGCAGGCTTTTCAGCCCGCACATCCCATTTTAAAAGGATTGCCTGAAAAATGGCTCCATGCAAAGGATGAGCTCTATTCCGAATTGCGCGGACCAGCAAAAAACCTTGAAGTTCTATCCTATTCGTTTGCGGATGAAAAATATGGCGGAACCGGGAGAAATGAGCCGGTGCTGATGACTGTTTCCTATGGTAAGGGAAGGGTATTTCATACGGTTTTGGGACATGCCGGGAATGGCAATTTTTTCCCGGCTATGGAGTGTGCCGGTTTTGTTGTAACCCTTCAACGCGGTGCCGAATGGGCAGCTACCGGAAAAGTAAAACAAAAGCTGCCGGAAAGCTTCCCCACTGAAAACCAAAGTCTCCAATGGGAATATTTTGAAGATGCTCAGGATGGAATTACACCTTTTTTGAGCCGGCTTGAAAAATATGAAACGGGAAAATCTTATGAAGCCTTTAATGTTTTGAGAAAGCTTGTAGCCGAAAACAGCAGTAATGAACAGAAAATGGCTGAATATCATCAGCTTATTTTGAAGCTGCTCAACTCTTCAAAAGCTACGGTTGAGTGTAAAAAAGTGCTGCTCAAAGAATTTTCCTGGATGGCAAACGATGAATACATTCCTGTTTTTGAACAGCTCAGACAAAATCCCGAACTGGCTGATTATGCGCAGTTTGCATTGAACAGGATGAAGGTGGAGTAAAGCTCACCCCATTCACTTTACAGGAATACTCTCCAATGTAGCTACCAAAAAGTCCCAGAATTTTTGGACGGTTTCGATATTCACCTTTTCGTCGGGTGAATGGGGAAAACGGATGGTGGGACCAAAGGAGATCATGTCCATTTCCGGGTATTTTCCGCCAATGATTCCGCACTCCAATCCGGCGTGAATGGCTTTAATTTCGGGGATTTTCCCAAACTCTTGGTGATACACTTCCTGCATCGACTTCAGTATGGACGAATTCATATTGGGCTTCCAGCCGGGATATTCTCCTGAAAAGGTAACTTCGGCGCCGGCAAGTTCAAAAACTGCCTTTATGCGTTCGCCTAAATCATTTTTTGCCGAATCAACCGAGCTTCGCATCAGAAAATCGGCGCTGATGGTTTTCTTGCCGGCATCCGATTTAAGGATTGCCAGATTGGATGACGTTTCCACCAAATCTTCCATGCTGTCGCTCATGCGGATAACACCGTTTGGGCATGCAATTACAGCTTTTGCAAGATTTTTCTGCGTTTTCTCATCCGGAATTGCCGTTGGCAATCCGGCTTTTTCTGTTGTAACTGTCAGTTCCGGTTCTGTGTCTGCCAGCTCTTTTTTTATGATTTCGGAAATTTCATTGACTAAAGCTAAAAATCTGTCAGCATCGGATTCCTTTACGGCAACGATGCCAAAAGCTTCGCGCGGAATGGCATTGCGCAGACTGCCGCCGTCAACGGAAACGAGGCGTGCGCCAAATTTTTCCTGCGCTTCGTGCAGAATTCTGAAAAAAACCTTGATCGCATTTCCGCGTTGCAGGCGTATGTCGATTCCCGAGTGCCCTCCTTTTAATCCGGTAACATTCAGTTTATAACCTGCATATCCGGCAGGAACTTCTTCTTCGGTATAGTGGAAAACCGCATTGACATCTTCACCGCCGGCACAGCCCACATACAGCTCACCTTCATCTTCCGAATCGGTATTGATTAATATTTCTCCCCGGAGCACGCCGGCTTCAAGTCCATTTGCGCCATCCATACCGGTTTCTTCGGTGGCAGTCAGCAAAACTTCCAGCGGACCGTGTTTCAGGTCTTTTGCAGCCAGCACCGCTAATGCGGCAGAAACCCCGATTCCGTTGTCGGCGCCGAGAGTTGTGCCGTTGGCTTTCACCCAATTTTCATCAATGACGGCTTCAATGCCATCGGCAGTAAAATCGTGTTTTTTATCGCGGTTTTTTTGCGGAACCATATCCAGATGTCCCTGTAAAACAACACCTTTTCGGTTCTCCATTCCGGGAGTTGCCGGCTTTCTGATAATTACATTTCCGGCGCTGTCTTTCAGCGTTTCCAGACCAAGCTTTTTTCCGAAATTTTCAGCCCAGTCCTGAATTTTTTCTTCATGTCCGGAAGGGCGCGGAATAGCCAGCATCTGATCGAAAATCCGCCACACTTCCACCGGTTTTATTTCATTTATTTTTTTCATCTTTTGGATAAATTTTGAATTTACAGAATATTTTAGCGTACAGTATTTTAAATATCCGACTCCCATGTTTTTACTCCGGTTTTTGGTCTGACGGCAATTCCAGTCCGTAGCCCTGTTCCCGGTCTGCCTGTTTCAGTTTGAATGCAAGAAAAATGGAGATAATTCCGCAGACAACCAGCATCAGAATCGGCCAGGTATAATTGTAATAGGGAAGTGAACCATCCAGCTGTAGCAATTTAATCTTATCGGAAACTTCACCGCCCGATAAGCCTTGCGCCAGAAGAGATTCGCGCATATCGGAAATTGCTTTAACCACCAATGGATTTACTTTATAGAGCAATGCCCCGATTCCCCAGAAGAAAGCGCCCAAACCCCAGTTTTGCACCGTAAACATGGTTGCATAGGCGGTTCCTAATCGGTTTTCGGCAACAATTTTGGCAACCGAGGGCCACATTGCCGCAGGCACCAGCGAAAAGGCAACTCCAAGGCTGAGCAGACCGAAATAGGCAAGAAGCGGGGATTGGAAAACGGAGAGAGACAGGTGCGCAAAAATGAGCAGAAGCGAACCCAAAATCATCAGTGAGGCGGCTTTTCCCTTCCGGTCAACATAGCTGCCAAAAACTGGGGTGAAAATTATGGTTCCCAATGGAATGAGCGATGCTGTTTTAGGTCCGTTGGTAAGCCAGATGCCCAAAGTGTCGCGCACAAGAAAAACGGCGATTGCAAAAATTCCCAGGATGATTGCCACAGACAATCTTTTGGCGCTCTTCTCCTTTAAATTGTTGGGTACCAGCGTTACCAGCAGTGCAAAAATAAATATCACAATGAAAACGAGAGAGCTTCCAAGCGCTTCGCTTCCGAATGCCACTACTGCTGCCGATGAAGGCAGGGAATAGCTGAACCCGAACTTATTGACCAACAGGTCGGGTGCATATTGAATAAACGGAAAAACTGCGGAATAGAAAGCGACACAAAGCAGCGTGATATAAATAAATGATTTGTTGGTAACCAATTTCACCAGGTCGGAGAATTTGAAATCTTCATCTGCTTCTCCGGCGTCACTATTTTCATGAGCATTTCCGGATACTTTGTCTGCTTTCAGCTGATTATCCAGTTTAATATCGAAAAACATGTAAATCACAAAGAAAATCAGGGATAAACCGATGAGCGAAGCGGCAAACACAACTGCCGGCGAAACGGTTACGCCTGCAATGTCAAGGGAAATGGCAATGGCAAGTGCCGAGCCTAAACGTCCGAATCCCATGTTGATAGCCATGGCTAAAGCCATTTCATAACCCTTAAACCATTTGACAATGGCGCGGGTTGCTACCACGCAGACAACTTCCAGCCCGGAGCCGAACAGAATGCGCCCGATAATCAGTCCGGTGAGCATTGAAGATTTATCCGCACCGAAATATCCCATGGAAGCCAGCGCAGTGATGAGACCGCCAACAGCCGCCAGACCGCCGAAAGCGAGGCCGGCAAGCCGGATTCCCCATTTGTCCAAAATGATTCCGCCAATGATAATCATTCCGAACATATTGGCTATGGTGGTAAGCCCGATAATTCTGCCAAATTCTTCACTGTTGATTCCTAAATCGGTCTCCATCAACTCGCGCAGCGGCGAAAAGAAATCCTGAAAATAGTAGGTTGAAAACATAAGGCTGCTCACCAGCACAAGAGCTAACCAGCGGATGGCTGCCGAGTCACTCAGCATTTTTTTAGATGTGTTCATTATTCGATTTTTCGTTTATTTATTTTCGAAATTGAAACTGAAAAAGGGCAGTCTTTTATCTGACTACCCTTTTTTTAGCGTCTATTTTTTTCTAATGGATTTCACGGTGCCCGTTTCAGGATGAAACTCAACGGCATATTCCCCGGTAAGCAGCTCTTCGGGAATTGGCGCAATCTGCCCGAACTGCGACATGATGGTGCGCGCAGTGGCAATTGTTTTCAACTCATACGCCAGCGTAATGTTTACGGTAACCGGCATACGGTAAAACACCTTACTTTCCCCGGCGTCCGGGCTTTGCGAGGGAGCAAGTTCAGCATACTTTGATGCCAGTCCTTTTTCCGGTTCCACCCTGAGCGTAACCGGTTTTCCGGAAAGGTCGGAAGCCGGTAAAACGCCAGCATCATCCGAGAAGCGGAAAACAACTTCACCACGGTCAGAAGTAGAAGTGGGAACAAAGTCGAAGCTGAAAACTTCATTCTGAAAAGTGGTCCGCCCGGTGAAAAGGCTCAGGTAATCTTCTTCGATTTTTTCGAGTTCGTTGAGGCTGACGGTGTATGCATTTCCGTCGGGATGAAACTCATCCATTAGTCCGGAAACCATCTGGTATTTTGCCTGACGGCACTCTAACACGCGTTCGGCAGCTTCGGCAGCTTTTCGCTCGCTGCTGATGCGGTATGGTCTGAAGTTGTTTGATGAATCGCCGGGTGCAAAAAGGGGAGTGTCATTGATGTTTGCAAAAGAAAAACCGTCATCACTGCGGCTGTCGCCGGTTAATGGGTTGATTTTCAGCAGCGGAACTCCTTCGGGCGCATGTCCGGTATTGATTCCAGCCAGCAAACCATCAGCAGTCAGGTTAACCAGAAAAGCAACATTTCCCGTGGTTTTGTAAACTTGTCCCGGGTCGGGCTCCACAAAAGTTTCCATCTCCACATTGTCAAAAGTCCAGTTGACAGATGCGCGGTTTTTGGCATTTGTTATCCCTAACAGCTGCTCTGCATACGCAGCATAAGGGCCGGGAACAAAGGATTCCCTTACCGCACTTACGGTGATTCTCAGTCCGGTACGCGGTAGCGCATAGGTTATTCCTTCCTGAAACAGATGAGCAGCGCTATCGTCAGTTCTTCTTTTTTGTCCTAAAGCGGGCAACGCCAGCAAAACGGACAGTATAAAAATTAATATTCTCATTTTTCTGATTTTTAATTTACGAGCTAAAAATAGAACTTTTCCGGCGCATAACAAGGCAAAATCTTTTTTCAATGATATGCAGAGAAGCATTAACTCATTTTAGCACAGCGAATGCTTTCCCGAGAAATTCATTTATATCGCCCGCGATGAGTGCATTTTCCGATTTTTTCCTTACGGCAAGGTCGCCGGCAAGTCCATGCAGAAAAACGCCGGCAATTGCAGCGTGTGCGGCAGGAATTTTCTGAGCCAGCAGCCCCAAAATAATTCCGGTGAGCGCATCGCCGCTGCCTGCCGTTGCCATTCCGGGATTTCCGGTTGAGTTGAACAAAAGTTTTCCGTCTGGCAGGGCAATTGAGGTGTGCGCTCCTTTCAGTACTATAATCACTTTCAGCTCCTGAGCCAGCTGCATCTGCTTTTGTATCCGTTGCCACGAGTTTTCAGTTTTTCCGGCAAGCCGCTCAAACTCACCGGGATGAGGTGTCAGAATGCTGTTTTCCGGCAGTTTTTTCAGCCATGCTTTGTTTTCGGAAAGAATATTCAGCGCATCGGCATCCAAAATAAGAGGCGTGTCAACTTTTTCAATCAATTCGAACAGCGCCAGTGCGGTTTCCTTTTCCGTTCCAAGTCCGGGACCAATACCAATTGCAGAATAAGAAGTCAATTCGGGGAGTTGAGTGAAATGAAATTCATGGATATCAACGCTTGCCATCGCTTCGGGTATGGCAGTCTGAATAATCGNNAAGTTCCCTTGTGGGCAAATTTTGAACGTGGCGGAATCATTTTGCGGACATCTTCCTTCTCAACCAGAGCGAAGGGTGAAGGAGTCCGGGCAATTCCTTCCGGATGCAACCCAATGGGTAAAACCTCCCATTTGCCTGTAAAACATTCGTTTTCTGCAAAGAAGAAACTGATTTTCGGAAATTGAAAGGTCAGTGTATAGTCAGCTGTTATGATATTTTCGGAGATATTTCTGCTGTTATCCTCGCCCATCAATCCGCTGGGAATATCAATGGCAATGGTGGTATTGGGTAGGTTGTTGATTTTTTTGACAATTTCAGCGGCAAGCCCTTCTATCGGACGGGTTAATCCTGAGCCAAACAGTCCGTCAATCAGCAAATCATCTTCGTCAGTTTCGGGGAAGTTGTTAATCGTTAATAATTCGGAAAGTTTTGCCTTCCCCTGCTCTTTCAGCCTTTCCCAATTTTCGGCGGGCGAACCTTTCAGCTCCTTCCCAAAACGGGAAAGATAAACTTCACATTCGTAGCCGATTCCTGCCATTTGCCGTGCAATTGCCAGCGCATCGCCGCCATTGTTTCCGGAACCGGCGAAAAAAACCATTTTTTGCTCATAAGAACAGTTTCCTATCAGCCACTGGCTGATTTCCCATGCAGCCCGCTCCATCAGGTCGATATCTTTAACGGGTTCATTTTCGATAGTGTAGCGGTCAATTCCGGCTATCTGTCTTGTTGTAAAAAGTTTCATAATTTTCGCTTTAACCGTTTTGTCAAATCTGCTAAAAATATTTATGTTTTGCATGCAGATGATACAAAAGTAATTATTGAAGACCATACAAGGCAACCAGAATTTTATAATTCAACTTTTAATTATTTGAAAAGCATAGGGAATAAAACAATTTAAATTATTTAAAAAAGTATTATAAGTTGGTGTTAATCTGGCACAATAAACTATTTTTACTGGCTATTAAGCAAAATGTGTGGGCGGGAATTGCTTAAAAAACGGGGCGGCGCCGAAAAGCCTTACAAGTAGGAAACATAAAAAAACTGATTATGAAAACTAAAAATGTTGTTTTGATGCAAATGGCGAGAAAATCCCTGAAAGGCAGATGGGGATTAGCCATTGGTACCTTTCTGGTATATTTTTTAATCTCCGGGGTTTTATCAATTATTCCAATTTTCGGAGCAATTGCATCCCTCCTGATTACAGGACCATTTACTTTAGGTCTTGCCATTTTTGCCCTTGCCCTTTCAAGGGAGCAGGACGCCAGATTAGAGCAGATATTTCAGGGTTTCAATAATTTCGGAACTGCATTAGCTGCCTATCTGTTAATGGTTTTGTTCATCCTGTTATGGATGATTTTATTAATAGTACCCGGGATAATTGCGGCTATATCCTATTCAATGACCTTTTACATTCTGGCAGATGATGGCTCAATTGGTGCAATGGAAGCAATAAACAGAAGCAAAAAGATGATGAAAGGTTATAAATGGAAGCTTCTTGGCCTGGGATTGCGCTTTTTTGGCTGGGCGCTGCTTTGTATTTTAACATTAGGAATTGGATTTTTATGGCTTATACCCTATATGCAGGTTAGCTTTGCAAAATTTTATGAAGACGTAAAAACAAACTTTTTAATTCAGGAAAGCCTGCAGATCAGTCCGTAAAGAATTAACACCGGTTTTGGTTTCTATACAGGGCAAGCTGCATTGCAATTGCTCATTATATTTTCGGACTTTTGGATATAATCATTGACCTTTTTGCCGACGGCAACAAGATAGGAACAACCACTTTACAGCTCAGATAGGGTTAAAGAGCAAGCGCTTATGTGAATTTTACAGTTAAAATTCCAGCTCTTTCACTTCTGCTTTTCTGCCGGAATATTCGTGCTCCATTTCGTTCAGTTTATTCATCACTTTCCGGTACATTTTTTCAAATTTTCGGGGCTGGCTGGCATAAAAAACAAGGGATTTTTCAAAAACTGAATCCGCAACATGGTATTTTTCAAGAACTGAATAATAGAAATCAACGGAGCTGCTTTTCATCACTAACGAATCCCGCGATCTGCGGGTATTGAATGCGGATTCGGCAAGATGAACATCCACCAGCATATCTATCATTTTGTCAGCATGAATCAGCTTTTCCGGTTTTTCAACCGGTGGTTTACTGCACGAGAAAAACAGCGCAGCAATGACAAATCCTATTGTTTTAACACTAAATCTCATATTCTGATTTCCTCAATCATTTTTATCAGGCTGCCAAATTAAAAATTGTTTGGTTCACAGGCAAAAATCAGGATGTTAAAATTTCAATCTCCGGTTTTTGATAAGAGCATTATTAAATGCAAATTTGAAAATTCGGCAAGTGAACTTGCTGAATTTAGCTAAATCTGGCAAGTTGACTTGCCAAATTAACGTTTCTATACTATAATTGTATTTTTCTGTAATATAAAAGCAATGTTCTGGGAAGACTTTCTTTTTATGGAACGGTTAAAAACCAAAGAATGCAAAAGAATTCATTCAAACGATTACTTCTGGCGGACATACGACCAGCAGGAAATTGATCTTATTGAGGAGCGGGAGGGAAAACTATATGCTTATGAATTTAAGTTCTCATCCAGAAAAAACAAGTCGCCTGTTGCCTGGAGAAAAGCGTATCCGGAAGCCTGTTTTTCAGTTATTTCCAAAGAAAATTTTCTTCAATTTCTGACATAAAATACAAGTTATTTCTGTTATTTGCCTGAGTGCAAAGATTTTACAATGCAATAAAAATTCACTTCTACCGGCTTATCCCCCAATGAAAAAGTAAATCGAAACATAAGCGCCGGGTTCTTGTTTAAAGAAGTTAAATCATTGTTGGGCAACAGTTAGTTTTTGCCCAAATTTTAAGCAAGAAAGATAATGATTAGACACGAATACATCTTTGCAAAAGTCAAAAACAAGCTCAAACGTTGCCTGGGTATGATAGCGTGTACTATGCTTCACTCCGGTGATAACACTTTATCGTTTCATGCTGTATAGATGTGTATTCCGTTGATAATCATCTGACTCATGTTTAGTAAAAGAATTTAATTTTCAGAAAAATAAAATCATGAATAAAACAACCATTCTCACCTCTTTTTTATTGCTGTTTACAATATTCGCATTGCATGCCCAGAATCCGGGACAAAACGAAATGGATGCTGCTTCCGAATATTTGAAAAATAAGGAGCTGCCCAAAGCGATTGAAATGTACCAAAAAGCTGCCGAGAAAGGGAATCCCGATGCTTTGAGATTAATAGGCGATATTTTCAAAGAAGGATGGAATGTGCCTCAAGACCTCGGAGAAGCGATGAAATGGTATAAAAAGGCATCGGACTCGGGTGATGGATGGGCAACCTACAATGTAGCAGACATGTATGAAAACGGTATTGAAGTTCCGGAAGATGATGACGAAGCGCTTAGGCTATACAAACTATCCCGCGAACAGGGACATGGCAATGCCATTTTCAAACTGCAGGAATGGGGATTAGATAAAAACGGAAATATCACCGGCAGGGGACGCAGTGAGTATAAAAAGGGCATGAGAGCTCGGGAAGCCAAAGAGACTGAAGAAGCAATAAAATGGCTTAAACTTGCAGCAGAGCAGGATCATTATTTAGCGATGATGAATTTGGGGTACATTTATTCAGCTTTCTCTGGTCCCTATTCAGATATTGACGAAGCCATCAGGTGGGTTACCAAGGCATCCGAATATGGCTATATAACTGCAATGACCTGGATGGCACGACAATATGAGCAACAAGTTCGCAGAGAGACGGATGAAAAAGCAATAACTGAGTTAGAAAAGAAAATTGCCATGTGGTATAAAAAAGCCGCAGAAAACGGAGATAAAGGATCGATGAAAAGTTTGGCCAAAATGTATATATCAGATAACAAGGCTTTTGAAGGGAATTTTGACGAAGGACTCGAATGGCTTAAAAAAGCAACCGGCGGACAGGATATCGAACCCGCACTGGTGCTTACCAATATGTACAGAAAAGGATCCAGGGTTGAAAAAGATTTATACGAAGCGAGAAAATGGGCGCAAACGATGCTGGGCGACAACCCTTCCAAATCAATTTTAGAAATAATAGATGAGATAGATGAAGAAATTCGTTTATCGGAAACTGTGGAAAGAACACTATCTGAATATACAAAGGCTTTAGAGGCTTATGAAGCCCAAAATTATGAGGAGGCACTGAAATGGTTTCAAGCAGCAGCTGAAAAAGAAAATGCATCAGCAATGGCTTTTCTGGGAAAAATGTACCAAAGCGGGTTAGGAGTGAAAGAAAACCCTCTCATTGCCTTCAACTGGTATGAAAAGTCAGCAATGTTGGGAGATGCAGAGGGGAGCTATGGTCTCGGACAGTTGTACCAAAGAGGCAGCATATTGTATTACCCGCAAGATATCAATAAGGCTCAGGAACTTTATGAACAATCCTCAAACAAAGGCAACACCAAAGCGATGACTGCTTTGAGAAATATTTATCATAAAAAAGGGGCAGCAGAAGACATTCAGTATGCTCTCAAGTGGTGGAATAAAGCAGCAGAGAAAGGAGATGCTCAAGCAATGTATTTACTGGGTAATGTATTTAAAGATGGTATGCCCGGGGTTAAATCAAGTTTAAAAGCTGCAAAATACTGGTATCAGAAATCATTTGACGGAGGATATGAACTTGCGGAAATGGGCCTGAGTATAGTAAATCTTACACTTAGCTTAATGAAGTATGATGAAGAAACAGATATGGGTAAAGCTGAGCTGGCTTACATGAACGAAAAATATATGGACGCAGTTAACTTGTGGCAAACGGCTGCTTATAAGGGAGTTGTCGATGCAATGCTCGAATTGGGAGATTTTTATCAGAATAATGAAATTTATTACAACTATTCGAAAGCATTGGAATGGTACGAAAAGGCAAAAAAAGCAGGAGCAACAGGTCTGGAAGCATCTATTGAGAATTTAAAGCAGGAAATACAGAAGGAACAGAGAGCGAGTGCTAAAAGGACAAATGAGATGGTTGAACATTATTCGGCAGAGGCTGCAAAGGGTGATCCTGAAGCGCTATATTATATGGCTGGATTTTATGCCAGGGGAGTTGAAGTAGAACAGAATCAAAATGAAGCTTTTCGGTTATATAAAAAAGCTGCCGAGGCAGGTTTTAAAAATGCAGTCTTTGAAACTGCCAAAAGATATGAAGAAGGCAATGGCGTTGCTGTCAATGAAATAGAAGCTGTTAATTGGTATATAAAATCTGCCGAACTGAATAATGAATTTGCCATGACCCGTTTAGGAGTACTGTACGACACCGGAAGAGGTGTTGAGAAGAACACGGATGAGGCTTGTAAGTGGTTTCAAGATGCAGCCGACCGGGGAGAAATTAATGCCAAGTATTACCTCGGTCTTAAATACGAAAAAGGCGAGGGAGTAAAACAGGACGACATCAAAGCTTTTCGATTGTTTAAGGATGCTGCCGGCACAGATCACCTGAATGACCCGGATGCCGATAGAAAATATAAAAAAGCAGAACCGGAGATAGTGGAGCTGGCTTCCAAAAAAGTTGCAGAATTTCAACAATCGGGAAGAGGTATAGACCATGGAAAAGAAGAATATGACACGGGATATGAGTTTTACAGGAAAAAGGATTATACCGAAGCCTTTTCCTGGCTGTCAAAAGCAAGTGAAAAAGGGCATATTTTATCAATGACACTTTTGGCTGGCATGTATTCCGATGGTTTGGGAACAAGTGCAGATCAAAACAAAGCACTGATGTGGACAGAAAGGGCAGCAGAAAAAGGAGATCAGATATCAATGTATAAAGTGGCTGCAATGTATTGGAACAGACAGGATCAGACTCAGGCTTTCAAATGGTACAAAATATCTGCTGAACACGACAATCCATCTTCAATGAATATGCTGGGATTGATGTACTATGAAGGTACCGGGACTGAAAAAAACATGACAGAGGCTGTTAAATGGATTAAGAAATCGGCAGAAGAAAAAAACAGTGGCGGCCTATTTACTTTAGCCGAATTTTACAGAACAGGCACCGGTGTTACTCAAAACTTGGCGGAAGCCTATAATTTATACGTACAATCTGCCGAAAAAGGCAACCATCAGGCAATGTATGTGCTGGGCATCATGTATAAAGAGGGGGTTTATGTAAGTGCAGATTTGGCAATGGCTAAAGAATGGTTGCAAAAAGCAGCTGACAAAGGAAATGAACAAGCAAAACAACAACTGGCAGGACTAAACCAAAATCCACTTAGTGCGGCAGAAGAAAGTCTTGCCGGCTTAACTGCCGAGCTTGAATTTCAGGAAGCAATGAACCTGATACAGAAAGGTAATCTTGAAGAGGCTTTTAAATATGCTTCGCTTTCTGCCGAAAAAGGTAATGGCAACGCCATGTTTTTATTAGCCACATTTTATTATGAAGGCAAGGGAACAGAACAAAATCTGACAAAATCAGCAGAGTGGTTTCAAAAATCTGCAAACAAAGGTGTTCCGGAAGCCATTCGATCCATGGGTGTACTCTATGAAAACGGTATCGGAGTAAACAAGGACTTAAATGAAGCAAAACGTTGGTTTCAAAAAGCAGTTGAAGCAGGGCACAGCACTGCCGCTGAAGATTTGAAACGGTTTTAGACACAATTCAAAAAGAAAAGTATTCAAAGAATGCATCTTTCAGCTGTTTTGCAACCGGTGAACCGGGCGCAAATTCCACAATACTTTTTTTGTTTACCATAGCTTCCACAACCTCTTCCCGGAATGGGAGCGTAGCAATCACCGGAATATTCCGGTTGTGGCAGTAGTTTTCAATCTCTTTTGAAACCTGAAAATTCAGGTCACTTTTATTGATGATTACCCGGGTTTTCAAGCTGAATTTTTCTGTGATTTCAAGCGCTCTTTTCAGATCGCGTAAACCTGAAATCGTCGGTTCTGCAACAACAACAACGTAATCAGCACCTGTAAATGATGAAATAACGGCACAGCCGATGCCTGGCGGACCGTCAATAATAACGGTTTCCAGATTGTTTTCCCGTGAAATCTTTTTGGCTTTTCCGCGAACCATGCTGACCAATTTCCCGGAATTCTCCTCACCCGGTGCAAGTTTCCCGTAAACCATTTTGCCGTTTCTGAAAGTTCCTGAATACATGCGGCTTTTATCGTTTTTTATCATTTCAATGGCTTCTTCCGGGCAAATCCGGGAGCAGAGCCGGCAGCCATCGCAATATATTTCATTCACTTCCACCCGGTTTTCATCATTAAAATCAAGCGCATCAAACCGGCAAAAGGAGATACACAATCCGCAGTTTGTGCATTTATCATAATCAATTGCAGCCAATTCACCGGAAATATATATTTCCTCCTCTTCATGTTCCGGCTCAAAAAGTATGTGAAGATTGGCAGCATCCACATCACAATCTGCCAGAACAACTTTTTTGCTCAAAGTGGCAAATGCCGCACTCACCGAGCTTTTACCGGTTCCACCTTTACCGCTGATTATTACTATCTCCATAATTGTCAACAATTTGAGCAAACATTTTTTCAAGTTCAACTTTAAATTCCGGGCGTTGCCGAGCCGGCAATCCCCCATTGGAATAGATGATGGCAATCTCTTTTTCATAAGGAATTTCTAAAAGAAGCGGAATACGGTTTTCTTTCAGATATTCATAGACATCGTCATTTCCCAAGCCCGCCTTATTGATGACTACGCCATACTTTTTATTCATGCCGTTCAGCGTTTCTACCGATTGTTTCAAATCGCTCAGCCCAAAAGGCGTTGGTTCTGTGATGAGAATTACAAAATCGGCTGAATAAACCGTATGAATGAAAGGGCAGGAAGTTCCCGGTGGCGCATCCATAATAACAATGTCATAATCTTTTGCAGATTTAATTCCCGCTTTGATCACATTCACCGGAGAATATACTCCCACTTTTACTCTCGTTTCAATAATGTCGCTGCTTTCCGATACTTTATATCTGCCTACCTTTCCCAAAACAACATCTTTTTCGGTGATTGCATCCTCATCGCAGGCTGCAAGACATGCGCCACATCCATGGCACAAATCCTCAATAACCTGAATTTGTTTTGTTTTCTGAACAAAAAAAATGGCATGGTATGCACACCATTCATAACATCTTCCGCAATAGGTGCATTGGTCTGTATCAATAACCGGAACCTTTTGAGTTACATCAAAATCTCCGGTCAGCCGTGCATCGAAAAATATCAGATCATTGGGCTCCTCCGCATCGCAGTCGAGCAGGCACAAAGTCTGATTTTTACCGCTTAAAGCATAAAAAAGATTGGTTGATAACAACGTTTTTCCGGTTCCTCCCTTGCCGCTACCCACTGCAATTTTCATGGTTGTCTCCTTTGTGATTGCAGTAATTTGCACTGAGTTTCAATTTGTTGCTCAGGAAATCTTCCACAAGCCGGCGGGCAGTAGCAATGGGTGCACCCACAAATGCGTTGATTTGCTGCTCATTAAAAAGATTAATTGCTTTTTCTCCCATTCCGCCGGCAATCACGTCAGTTACTCCAAACTGAGCAATCCACCGCGGATACAGCCCCGGAACATGCCGGGGTGGAACGACTTCAGTAATATTGGAAATTTCATTGTTGTTCACTTCAACAATGGCAAATGCCTGGCAATGCCCGAAATGCCCGCACAATACTCCATTCTCCAATGGAATTGCANNTTTGAAATTTGGTTTTTTAAAATTTGATAAACTATTTTTTCAAAACCGCTTCACGGTTTTATCCGTGAAACGATTTCAGAAATTATTGACCTCTGCGAAAACGCTGTTGAACACCCGGATTTCTCCAACCTCCGGCGCATCTTCCTTTTCTGCGAAATCCCCTACCGAAGAAATCAGCCCTTCCGGGTTCGTTTTGAAAACATTTTCCCATTCTTCTACCGGTCATGGGTCCATTGCCCATTGGTCCGGTTCCATCTAAATCTGGCATTTTAACCTCCTTTTCTAATGATTAAACAACTCTATTATCTCTTCAATGGTTTTTTTCTCCTTTATCAGAATCATCTGTATTTTCAGGCTATCGAACAGGGATTTGATTTTTATGCCAAACTCGCCCGACACAACTTTTGACACATCACGTGAAGCAACCAATTGCACGGACGCAGGTCCGGCGCCGTCGATAGCATCAACATTCGGATTTGGAATAAACTCCGTGGATCCGGTGTCTGTGTCATAAATTACAAAACAGGCACACCGCCCGAATCTCGGGTCAATCAGTGATTGTAAATTATTTCCTGTTGAAGTGATGGCAACTCTCATTTTATCCTTTTTAATATTTGACTGAATATCTTTTCCTTTTTCCGGTCATTTTATTTCCACACTCCGGACAAACCTGCCTGTTGCAGGGAACTCCCCTTTGATGAGGCTGTTCTGTTTCGCATTTTGGGCAAAAACAGTTGTTGGGTGAAATTTGAATCACTTTATCTTCTGCTTCATGCCGATAAATTTCCTTGCTGCCACAGAGCGGACAGTCGGTTATCCCCAAAATCATTTCCGGATTGCTGAAATCGCAGCCGCATTGATTGCAGCGGTACCAGTCGCTGTCGAAATAGACTTTTCCGCCTTCAATGGTCAGGGGCAACCCTTCGATAATCGCTTTGGCGATTTTCTGGCGCGCCGAACCGAAAATCCGGGTGAAAGTCGGACGCGAAATGCCCATAATCACCGAAGCCTGAAAGTGAGTATGCAAATCATAATCGCAAAGGCGTATGGCTTCGTACTCATCGTATAACAAAACGACCGAATTGGGGAAAGAAACTTTCTCATTTTTGTCAAACGGCTTAAACCCCTTAACTGTTGGTGGATTAAGCACCTTCCGTATTCTGCGAATGCGTCTGCTCATGCAGCTTTCTTTTAGTTCACCACAAAGTTAGTGAACGATTGTTCACTGAGCAAATATTTTTCAGGAAATTTTTTCTGAATAGTTTCTTTTAGTGCATACAGGCGCGGTTCTGCAAACCGCACCTTGCTTGACAAAAACAAAAAACACTGTGCAAAGGGCAAAACTGTTTTTACAGTTTCATGGCAATGAACGAAAGAGAAGAAACAACAGATTTGTGCCCGCAGAGGTATATAAAGAAGTTATGGCTCATTTTAAAAAGATACATTGACAAATTATCATTATCTTTGTTTAATAAGAAAAGGATTATGGAACGCATTGTAAATCTGCATATAGAGAAATTGCCGGAAGGTTTTTACCTTGCTACTTCCGATAATATTCAGGGGTTAGTAGCTCAGGGGAGAACAATAGTTGAGACAATTGAGATAGCTAAAGATATTGCCAAGAAGCTTATTGAGGCTCAGGAAGAACAAATTCCCAAGTTGAAAATTGTGAATGATAGTTTTGATTATCCGTTGATTATAGGAGTATAATATGGGTAGATTATCCGGCTATAGATATAGAGAGATAATCAGGATATTAAAGCAGTTTGGATTCGAGTTTCACAGACAAGCTGCCGGAAGCCATGAAATCTGGTATAATCCTTCTACTAAAAGATTTACTACAATACCAAACCATACGGGTGACATGCCTGAAGGAACACTTAGAGCTATCTTGAAACAAGCAGACATCAATCCCGAAGACTTCATTAAATCGAAATAAAATCTCGCATAATAACTAAGTTTTCGTCTTGCCCGCAGAGCATGAAATAAAAACAGCGCTGGACGAAACCGATTCTGGTTAGTCTTTTACTTATGGAGCTATTGATTTTTAGTTTATGCACGCTGTCGCGGTTTTACAAACCTTGCTTCGCTTTGCAAAAGCAAAAAACACTACAAAAGGGCAAAAACTGCTTTTTGATGAAAATCAGGTATAAAAAATCCGGTAGCTTTACAGCACACCGGACTTTTTAAATTTTAATATCTTATTGCATGAACTGCTCGTTGTGTGAGCTGTTGCAGGTATTCACCATAATTTCTGCATCGGCGCATAGTGTTGTCGGTTTCAACACTACAGAGCAGGCTCTGTTTTTTTCATTATTGGAAAAAAAAGGAACATGAAACCCGGTAAATGCAACTGCCAGAAAACTGACAGTGAAAAGCTAAATTTCTTCGGTGTCCACCACTTTTGCCAACAGGTCGGCATAAGGAATCATCAGCAGGTTGCGCCCCTCATATTCCAACTCAGTGCCCGAAAACTTTTTGTAAAGTACTAATTCGCCGACACTGATTACGGGATTTTCAATATTGCCGACTGCAACAACTTTTGCAACCTGCGGTCTCTCCTTGGCGGTGTCGGGAATAATCAGTCCCGATGCTGTGCGCTGTTCTCCTGCTTCCTCCAACAATTCGAGGATAACGTTGTCATTTAATGGCTGTAACTCTTTCATAACAATCTTATTTTTAAATTTATAACTTATTGAATTCCCAAAAGTGAATTGATTTTGTTTTTGTCAAACCCAACAACAATCTGCCCGTCTATATCGGTTTGCGGCACTCCGCGCTGCCCGCTGCGCCGCACCATCTGATCGGCAGCCTCCTGATTCTGCGAAACATCAACTTCCGTGTAGCGAATATTGCTGGCTTTCAGATGATTTTTCAAAACATTGCACCATGAGCAGCTTGGCGTTGAATAGACAGTAACCCGTTTCTGTTTTGTTTCCCCGATTTTGGATACCGGATGAAAATAGGATTCTTCAAAAAGGGAAATGTAGTAAACCGGATTGTTGCACCCTTTTACTACATTGATAAAACGCTCACCCTCAAAGATAAGCAATGAGGGTGAACTGGTTATATTATAGTGTGTATGAATATCGCGAACGGTGGAAACGTCAGCTAACAAAACATTGACTTTCTCAAACTTTTCGGCCGCCGACAAAATATTCCTGAGACTGCACTCGCCCTGTTCCGAATTTGATTTATAGAGCAGAACATAGTTTTTGTTCTCTTTATCCAAGAGCTGGAGCATCTCGCTGTGTGAACTGATATTTACTACGGACATTTTTTTAATTTTCGGGAGTTAAACTCAATTTATGTGCCACTGACCAAACTGACACAACTGCTGCAAAACCGGTATGACAATTTTTCAGTTTTTCGGTCTTTTGTTTGAAATTAACGGAAAATTGTGCACTGTTTCACTGTTTTTCCATCGCTGCCGTCAGCCGGATAAAATCTTCAACGGAAAGCTGCTCGGGACGTTTTTTGGCAAATTCTTCGGGAATTTCCAACTCTAATTCGCGCAACGAATTCCGGAGCATTTTACGCCGTTTGCCGAATGCAGCCTTCACAATGCGAAAAAACAGAACCTCATCGCACGGCAGTTTTTCTACCGCGTTGCGTTGCAGTCTGATGACGGCAGACTTCACTTTTGGAGGAGGAACAAATACCTGTTCAGAAACGGTAAACAGGTAATCTACAGAATAATATGCACCCAACAAAACACTTAAAATTCCGTAGGCTTTAGTGCCGGGACCGGCACTAAGGCGCTCGGCTACTTCCTTTTGTATCATACAAACCACCTGGGGCACCCGGTTTCTCCATTCTAAAATTCGAAAAAAGATCTGGGAAGATATATTGTAGGGAAAATTGCCGATTACGTTGAATTTTTCCGGCATTTCAGTTGCATCCCATTTCAGAAAGTTGTGGAAATATATTTTTGGTTTCAGCTCCTGAAAATGCTTCTGCAGATACTCCACCGACTCCCGGTCAATTTCCACCACATGCACGTCAAGCTCCTTCCGCTTCAACAGAAACCGGGTAAGCACCCCCATTCCGGGACCCACTTCCAATACCGCGGAGGGCTCTGCTCCAAGGCTGTCAACAATTTTTCGGGCAATGTTCAGGTCTTTCAGAAAATGTTGCCCCAACTTCTTTTTTGGTCTGACGCTATCCATCATTTTGTATTTCATTCATTTCAACCGGCATTAGCCTAATAACCAAACAAATTTATATTTTTGCCGCTGTAAAAAGGTTTCCGGTTTTTCTTTTTCAGTTCCGAAATTAATCAAAAAATCGGTACTGCAAACCAAGAGAGATTATTACGCTAAAAGATATATTTTGAAGAAAGTTTTAAAAAAGGTTGTCCAGTTTCTGATATTTTTTGCCCTTGGCGCATCAATTTTCTGGCTGGTATATAAAGATCAGGACATTGACCGCATCAAGTCGGTTCTCAAAAATGATGTAAACTATTTCTGGATTTTAATCTCCGTCATCATCGGGCTGCTCAGCCACATCAGCCGCACGGTTCGCTGGCGGATTATGATTCAGCCCATCGGGCACAAGCCGGGTTTCGTCAACACGTTTCTGGCAGTTATGACCGGATATCTGATGAATCTTGCCTTCCCGCGGATGGGTGAAATTTCACGCTGCGGCGTGATGGCGCGCTATGAAAAACTTCCTTTTACAAAACTTTTGGGAACCGTTGTGGCAGAGCGGGCTGTGGATATGATTTCGCTGCTTTTGCTGCTGCTTGTCGTCATTTTTTCACAGTTTGGGAAAATAGTGGAATTTCTGCAAAAAAATCCGGAAATTGAAAGTAAAGTTCTGGGAATTGTATCTTCTCCGGTCTTGATTATCGGAATAATATTATTTGTGATTTTCATTTTTATCTTCAGAAAAACATTGAAACACACGGCATTGTATAAGAAAGTGGTTGCGGTTCTGATAAACCTCAAAGACGGCATAATCTCCATCCGTTCAATTGAGAAAAAAGGGTGGTTTCTGTTTCACTCGGTTGCCATCTGGGGACTTTATTACCTGATGCTGTATGTTGTATTTTTCGCTTTTGATTTCACCCGGAATCTTCCGTTTGTTGCTGGACTAACAACATTTGTGCTTGCCAGCTTCGGGATGGTTGCCCCCGTGCAGGGCGGAATCGGAGCCTGGCATTTCATGGCTATCGAATCGCTGGCGCTGTATGGTGTTGCCAAAGAAAACGGGGTGATTTTCGCCTTTGTTGCCCATGGCATAATGACCGCAATGATTATTGTTATGGGCATACTTTCACTGCTGGTTTTGCCGTTTGTCAACCGAAGGAACAACGGAAAGGCAGATGAAAGCTTTCCTGAAAGTGAATTAACCGAAGTGTCAGCATGAATACGGAACTCTTTATTGCGCGCAGGCTTTTTTTCAGAGAGAGTGACAAAAACTTTCTCTCGCATAAAATTATCCGCATTGCTTTAGTCGCCATCGCGTTAGGACTTACGGTAATGATTATTTCCGTTGCTGTGGTTACCGGTTTCAAAAACGAAATCCGCAATAAAGTTATCGGTTTTGGCTCCCATATTCAGATTGTCAATTTTGACTCAAACAACTCCTACGAAACGCGTCCAATACCTGCAACACAGGCATTTATTCCTGAAATTGAAAACCTGCCGGGTGTACAAAAGCTTCAGGTTTTTGCCACAAAGCCGGGAATGATAAAAACTGATGAATATATTCAGGGCATTGTATTTAAGGGAGTTGACACGGGCTATGACTGGAGTTTTTTTGAGCAGAATCTCACCGAAGGGAAACTTCCCGCAATAAATGATTCGGTGCGCTCTAATGAAATTCTGATTTCGGAACAGGTTTCAAAACTCCTTCAGGTTTCGGTGGGAGAACGGGTGGTTCTCTTTTTTATCAATGAAGACGAAAACAATCCACGCATGTTGCAACTCACGATTTGCGGGCTTTACAAAACAAGTCTCGATGAGTTTGACAACCTGTTTGTACTGGGTGACCTGCAGCAGGTTCAGCGGCTGAATAACTGGAGTGCCGACCAGATCAGCGGTTTTGAAATTGTGATTTCCAATTTTCACCGGATTGACGAAATTGAGCAAAATGTGCGGAATGCTGTTCTCGATTACCGGATTGACAAAGATGTAATCTTGCGCACAACAAACATCACACGCGAATATCCGCAAATTTTCGACTGGCTCTCCGTGCTCGATATGAATGTGTGGATTATTCTGATACTGATGGCTGTTGTGGCTGGGTTCAACATGGTTTCCGGTTTATTGGTGCTCATCCTTGAGCGAAGCAGAATGATTGGCGTGCTGAAAGCTTTGGGAAGCCCCAACTGGAGTGTACGCCGGATTTTTCTCTACCTTGCTGTTTTTCTCACTTCCCGCGGAATGATCTGGGGAAATGCCATCGGGATTGCCTTCATTTTTTTACAGAAATATTTCAAAATTCTCAAACTGAATCCGGCAACTTATTATGTAGATTTCGTTCCGGTTAATTTTTCATTGGCTCACCTGCTGTTGCTCAATATCGGCGCCATCACGGCTACCACGCTGATGTTAGTGATGCCCAGTTATCTGGTGAGTAAAATTTCACCCGAAAAAACAATTCGGTTTGATTAATTCGTAACAAAATGCCCATCACTGCTCAATTGATAAAAAAAGCCCTTTCGGGGGAGCTGCGCGGAACAGCATCTCATCAGAAAATGATGCCGCACAACCGGAAGCTCCGTGCTGCATACAGCGACAGGAAGCGACTGAAGCCCAGCAGTGTTCTGCTCTTACTCTATGCCGAAAACGATGAGCTTTTTGCATGTCTCATCAAAAGGACCTCAACCATGAAACATCACGCCGGGCAGGTTGCATTTCCGGGCGGAAAAATCGAACCGGGCGAAACTGCGGTTGAAACTGCTCTCCGGGAAACCTGGGAAGAGATTGGCGTTCCTCCCGGGAAAATCGAAGTATTAGGCGCGCTTTCCGATCTGTTTGTGGATGTGAGCGGATTTCTCATTCACCCTATAGTGGGCTGGTTAGGCGAAAAGCCTGAATTTAAGGCCAATAGCGCAGAAGTGGAAAAAACAATCCTTTTTCCGCTGATGAAGTTTAGCAACAATATGGATGAAATTGAGTTAGAAACTACCGCCGGCACCATTCAAATCCCCTGCTATTATTTTGAAGGTGAAGTAGTTTGGGGAGCAACAGCAATGATTCTTGCAGAATTTTATGACGCCGTGGCAGATGCCCTTCAGGAATAATATCCTGAAAAGACCGGCTCAATGAAACCAATTTTTACTGCACTTCCGGGAGAAGATTCCGGTAGTGCCGGCAGGTTGTAATCACCTCATCAACAAAATAGAATACACCGTCATCAATTATGCGATTTGTCTGTTGCAGGGAATCTTCGGGAGTGATTTCCGCTGTTCTGTTTCTTAAAAAATAAGCCACATCGTTTCTCCAGCTGTTCGGGTTTTTCCCGTTCTCTGCTGCCAGCCGCTGTGCTTTTTGCACCCGCCCCAATCCGATATTGTATGCAGCCAACACAAATTTTATTCTTTCCGTTGAATCCTTAACGCTCTCCCTGAACTGGCGGTCGAGCCAGCTCAGCAGCAAAGCGCCACCCTCAATATTCTGCTGCGTGTCGTAAATATCTTCAATGCCTAAAAAATCAGCGGTTTCAGGCATGAGCTGCATCAATCCCACTGCGCCAAAATTTGATTCCGCATCCGATTCAAACCGCGATTCGTGGTACATTATCGCCGAAATCAGCCTCCAGTCCCAGCCCTGTTTTCGAGCTGCTTCTCTGACCATGCTGTCGTATTCGGATATGCCGCCGCCGAAAATGGTATTCAATTCCCTTCTGAATCTGCCCGATGTATAAGGATTTTTAAAATATATTGTATAAATCTCCCTGTATTTTTCCGTTTGAATAAAATCTTCAATCCACTGATTGAGAAAAGCTTCCCATTCTGTTGAACTGCTTCGTACAGTCCATGCAATATTTTGTGGCAAACTGATTTTCAGCGAAACATCAAGGTTTGAATAATAGGAGCGGTTCAGTAAAGCGATGTTTTCGTTGCATACCGTATAGTCAATTTTTCCCTGAGCAACCAATGAAATCAGTTTTTCCGCTCCGTTCAGCGAATCTTCCACAATTTCAACAGGATAGCCAATAGATGCTGAAAAATCGGTTAACCGCCTGAAATAATTGGAATTTTGCTGAACATGGATTTTTTTACCGGCTAAATCTGACGTTTTTGAAATAAATACGGCATTGCCGCCACCGGGAGTCTGTTTTCTCTGCACCAAAACCTGCCGGGTTTGAAGAAACGGAAAGGTGAAAGCGATTTCCGGTTTTTTGTCGCGCACAACGGTAATGTCTTTTGCCACTAAATCAAAGTCTCCGGCAATCAATCCTTCGCAGGACTTTGCCATGTCGCCCACTGCCGTGATTTCGGGTCTTACGCCCAACTCTTTGCACAGCGCTAAAATCAGCTCATACTGATAACCTTTCGGTCTTCCGCGGTAGAGAAAATAGTCGGTGGAATTGAAGTCGGTTGCCACTTTGAGAACTCCCGATTCCCGGATTCGCTGTAGGTCGGAAATTTCAGAATCCAAATTATTTTCCAATCTTTTGTCGCAAATGCAAATCAGCAGAAAGGCTGTAAAAGCTGCAAGCAAAGCAAATTTAAACGGCAGTTTATATTTTTCAAAACGAGACATCAATCCCAAAAAGTCCAGTTAACACCCATTCTGAAAGTCCTCCGGTTCAACGGATAGCCCGGAGCTGTGTAATACTCCTGTTTCAGGAACTCCGTTCCCACATTCATCATCTTAAAAAACACTTTTGTCCGTTTCAGTTTCAGGTTGGCATAAACATCAATGATGGGAAAATTTCCGGTTTTTTGCCCGTCCTGAAGATAGAACATGCCGGTTGCCGGATGGTATGCATCCGCATAAAATGCGGTGTTGTATCTTGCATCAAAACCCAACTGCGTATGGAGCACCTTTGAAATCAGAAAACGATACCAGGTGGAGACAAATGCCGAAAGATCGGGTAGGTGTATAATATTTTCATTGGACGGTTTTTGCCAAAGCACTCTTGTCCTGAAGTGTAGGTTCCTGAAACTGAAGTCCTTGTCCGCATAAGCCGACAACACAAGCAGCTGTCCGCCAAACTGGGAAGGCACCGCATCTCTGTTGTTGTAGATGTAGTTGTTGAGAATGGCATAATTGGCATTCAGTTCAAACTTGCGCCGCGGAAATTTGAGACTTCCGTTAACCACCATGCGCTGCTCCATGCTCAGATCTTGTTCCCAGTGTACCCGCTTTGAAAAAAACTCATCCTGAAAATAGTCGGGGACAAGATTTAGGATTTTCCCTTTGATAGTCAGCGCCGCCAACGAATCCCCAAAAAAGGTCAGCGGTTTTGAAATAATCCCCGAAAGCTCGGTTTGCCCGGCATTTCGACCTAAAAAGAAGATGCGCCCGTCAAAATTCCATGTCCAAAAATTTCCGGTTTCCCTGAAAATTCCACCGCCGGCATACACGTTGGAATATCTTTTTATGCGCGGATGATAGCCCACTGCCGGGTCGGGCAAAGTGGCACGAATAAACTCCTGCCCGATGAATGCCCTTTTCCCGAAACTGGTTTTTCGTTCGGGATTTTCATAATGTTTCAGTTGAAGCAAGTTTCTTATTTTTCTAAAACGGATGGAGTCCTTGAAGTAATCATCGCCATAGAAAGCATGTGGAAAAAAAGTGTTGGTGGAATCTTCTTCGTCGATATAGCTTTTCTTATGTCCTTGGTATTCAAAAGAGTAAATTACTCCGGCAAAAGGCTTAAAATGTTTGGAAACCGGTCTTTCCATTTCTTCCTCTTCATCATCAGCGCCCTCCGTTTCGTCCTCATCAATTTCACTGATAACATATTTCCCGATCCGGTATTCACCTGTAGCAAAAATGTAGGTGCTTCCGAATTCGGAGTGCACCTCACTCAGGTTCACATCCAAAAAGTCGGTATCCGGCTCCCGCAACAGATCGGCATAAGGCGTCAATCCGCCGTTTTCATTGTTTTGAATGCTGTTACTGATAAATCCGCCGTGAACACTCATTTTGTCCCTGTTGTATGAAGAGTAGAGCGTTACAAAATTGTTTTTCGATTCCTGATTTTTATACTGTCCTGCCGAACGCGCCTGATCGTAGCGGAAGGTAACGTTTAGCCAAGGATTCACATTTTGGGAATGCAGCACGTTGAACCGGGTTTCATTTTTTCTGGTGCGGTGTTCGCTTTGGGTGAAATCCATCAACGTGTAGGGCGTGCGGGTATTGAAATACTGCACTTTTTGTGGCGTGAGCAGATAGGCTTCCCGCGTCTGAAGAAAATAGAAATCAATTCCGGGAGTTCGGTTGAAAAAATTGTAATCCTGGTAGGGGGTGGCGTAATTCCCAAGATGCGAGGCAGTTATCGTATTTTTATACGCCGGATGATAGATGTGGTAATAGTCTTGCAGCGTATCTAATTTCAAAGAGTCCTGAAAAGCGCCATATCCATCAAGTTTCCAGAGTTTTATGCCCGGCTTAATCTCTTTTTCGTGCTGATGGCTGCCGGGAGTATGCATTTCGGGGAGCGCACTCTGCTCTCCCGCGTTCTGCAAATCCGGTCTCAACTGGGCATAAAGCATACCCGGTGCGAGCAACCAGAAAATGAATAAAAACTTGCGAAGCATTAATTTGTGCATACCATTGTACAAAAGCTGGACAAAGCTATAAAAAGCAGAGAAACAGAAAACAAAACCCTCCCACTTTTCGGTAAAATTAACAGGTTTTCCCGGTTTTCGGTTTTTAGCTCACTCTTTTTTCTCCCTCATTATCTCTTTTGGAACTCCGATTATCATAATAGCTTTTTTAAAATGTGATAAGCAAAAATAAGCGCTTTCCTCAAATTAGGCACAGCTAAGTTAAACAAATTCAGGCTTTTTGCATTAGACAGATGAGCAAATATCACCTGACTGTCGAAACGAAAGTTGATATAATAATTAAATATGAATTTGATTTTTTTTAATCCGTCTCTATTTCAAATTGTTACTTGTATATTTATCCGCTAAAATTTTTTAATCATGCCGGGAGTATCAGACAGAGGAAGGGCTATGCCCGATTCACCAATACGGAAATTGGCTCCGCTTGCCGATCAGGCAAAACAGCGGGGAGTGAAAGTTTATCATCTAAACATCGGGCAACCCGATTTACCCACTCCACCCGAAGCGCTTGCGGCAATTAAAAATATCGACAGAACAATTCTTGAATATTCACCCAGCGAAGGAATTCTCTCTTTTCGCCAAAAGTTAGTCAAATACTACCACAAGTTCAATATCAATGTGGATGTGAACGACATCATCATTACCACCGGTGGAAGCGAAGCGGTAACTTTTGCTTTTATGAGCTGCCTCGATCCGGGTGATGAGATCATTGTTCCGGAGCCGGCTTACGCCAACTATACAGCATTTGCCATTGTTGCCGGCGCTGTGATTAAATCCATTCCGGCAAGCATTGATGACGGATTTGCCCTACCTCCGGTTGAGGAGTTTGAAAAGCTCATCACACCCAAAACAAAGGGAATAATGATTTGCAATCCCAACAACCCCACGGGCTATCTCTACACCAGCGAGGAGATGAATAAAATTCGTGACCTCGTGAAAAAATACGATTTGTTTCTGTTTTCGGATGAGGTTTACCGTGAGTTTTGCTACACCGGATCACCCTACATTTCGGCGTTTCACCTTGAGGGAATTGAACAGAATGTAGTTCTTATTGACTCTGTATCAAAACGATACAGTGAATGCGGATTGCGCATTGGGGCTTTAATCACCAAAAACAAAGAGGTGAAGCGTAACGTGATCAAGTTTTGCCAGGCACGGCTCAGTCCGCCCCTGGTTGGTCAGATTGCTGCCGAAGCTTCATTGGATGCCGACCCGGAATATATGCTGAACAATTACAACGAATATGTGAACCGGCGCAAGTTCCTGATTGATGGGCTAAACCGCATAGAAGGCGTCTATTCTCCCATTCCGATGGGCGCTTTTTACACCGTTGCGCGCCTGCCGGTGAAAAATGCCGATGACTTTTGTGCCTGGCTGCTCTCCGATTTTGAATATGAAGGGCAAACTTTGTTTTTGGCGCCTGCTTCCGGTTTTTATACCGCTCCAAACATGGGCGCCGATGAAGTGCGCATCGCCTATGTTTTGAAAAAAGAAGACCTCGCCGTTTGTCTGAAAATTTTAGACGAAGCGCTGAAGGTTTATCCGGGACGAAAAGTTCCCTATCCTGCTGCAATTGAAGAAACAATATAAAGAGGATTTAAATGAAAAAATAAACCCGGAGTGAGATTTTCATTCCGGGTTTATTTTTATACGACACTGCATTCGTATTGTGCCGACTCTATTTCATGTTTTTTATCCGTTCCATCGCTTCAACAGTGCTTTCGCGGTCAGCAAAAGCGGAAAAACGGAAATAACCTTCGCCGGCTGGACCAAATCCCGAACCGGGCGTACCCACCACATTTGCCTCATTCAGTACCTTGTCGAAAAACTCCCAGGAACTCATGTTGTTTTTGGTTCTCACCCAGACATAAGGCGCATTCACACCTCCAAAAACTTCATAACCCTGTGCAGCAAGGCTCTCTTTCATAATACGCGCATTTTCAAGATAATAGGCGATTACTTCTGCAATCTCTTTTTTACCTTCAGGCGTATAAACAGCCGCCGCCGCCTTTTGCACCGGATAGGAAACCCCGTTGAATTTGGTTGTTTGCCTGCGGTTCCACAACGGTTTAACCGGATGAGCCTTGCCTGCCGAATCGTAAGCCTTCAGTTCGCGGGGAACTACCGTGAAAGCACAGCGCGTTCCGGTGAAACCGGCAGTCTTGGAAAAACTGCGAAATTCAATGGCGACCTCTTTGGCACCCTCAATTTCATAAATTGAATGCGGAATGTTTTCTTCGGTAATAAATGCCTCATAAGCAGCATCATACAAAATAATACTCTTATTCTTGCGGGCATAATCAACCCACTTTTTCAGCTCCTCCTTAGTTGCCACAGCTCCGGTGGGATTGTTCGGGAAACAGAGAAAAATCAAATCGGGTGTCTCTGCCGGAAATTCTGGAATGAACCCGTTCTCCTTTGTGCAGGGCATATAGATAATTCCTTTATAATATCCCGCATCAAAACCATCGGTTTTGCCGGACATCACCGTGGTGTCGGCATAAACCGGATAAACCGGATCACAAATCCCGACTTTGTTGTCATGCCCGAAAATTTCCTGAATATTTCCCGTATCGCATTTTGAACCGTCGGAGATGAAAATATCGTCTGCCGGAATATCTATGCCACGATCCCGGTAATCGTTTTTTGCAATGGCTTCCCGCAAAAAAGCATATCCCTGTTCGGGACCGTAACCCCTGAAAGTTTCGGCATTTGCCATTTCATTCACACCTTCATGAAAAGCTTTTGTAACGCTTGGTACAAGCGGCTTTGTAACATCCCCGATTCCCATACGAATCACCTTTTTATCGGGATTTGCCGCCACAAAAGCGCTCACCCTTCTCCCTATTTCCGGGAAGAGATATCCCGCCTGAAGTTTCAGGTAATTTTCATTAATTCTTGCCATATTTTCAAATAATTACAAACAGTTGAGTTTGAACCATAAATAATATTTCATTCCGTTTTTTCTGTAAAACAACCTTTTTCATCCGTTTAATTGGTGAAAACCTTGCTTGTTTTTGCTTTTGGTTGCTTTCAGCTAACTTTCACAAAATTAAGAATAAAATGATGCGGAGGTGAATTCCCGGCTCCGGCTCCATAAAATTGACTGATGTTTAATACTTTTGTAAAATAAAAATGGTTGCTATGCATAATTCATTTGTAAAATCCCACGGACTGGGGAATGACTATATAGTTTTAAATCAGGATGAAATCAGTTTTGAACTCACTGAAGATGCAATCCGCAAAATTTGCGATGTGCATTTCGGTATCGGTTCGGACGGTATTTTACTGAAAGTTCCCTCTTCAAAAGCCAATTTTGGCTTGCGGATTCTCAATCCCGACGGGTCGGAAGCAGAAAAGAGCGGAAACGGTTTGCGAATTTTTGCCAAATATCTTTATGATTATCAATACTCTAAATCCAGAAAATTCACCATCGAAACTTTGGGTGGTCTGGTTCAGGCTGAAATTATCAAAGAGAAAAACGGCAAGGCGAAAACGGTGAAAGTGGATATGGGCAAAGCCATTTTCAACGCTGCCGAAATTCCGGTAATCTGTGAAAAGAATGAGTGCATTGATGAGATGCTTCATCTGGAATACCGCGATTATGTGATGAACTGTGTTTCGGTGGGAAATCCGCATTGCGTGATTTTCACCGACAAACTCGACGAAGAAGAAGTGAAGGTTTTCGGGCATCAGATTGAAAATCATCCTGCTTTTCCAAACCGCATCAACGTTCAGTTTGCCAAAGTAATTTCACCGACTGTGGTGGAAATAATGATTTGGGAACGTGGCGCCGGCTGGACATTGGCTTCGGGAAGTTCTTCATGTGCCGTTGCCGCAGTTGCCGTTAAAAAGCAGTTGACCCAAAAATACCTGACTGTGAAAATGCCCGGCGGCGAATTGAAAATCGAAATTGACGATAACTGGGATATTCGCATGACGGGAGATGTGAGTGAAATTGCAAACGGTTTTTTGAGCCGCGAGTTGGTGGCTGAATTAACCGGTTCACAGTAAATTCATTAATTCTCCGATAAATAAACCGCAATATTATTTGGAATTATTCCATATAACTAAACACTGATATACATTTGTGTCAAACGATAAGAATAGACATGGCTGAAAAATCAATTCCTTTTTCAAAAGAATTCATTGAAAAAATCATTGAAGAATTTCCTACTCCTTTTCACATTTATGACGAAAAGGCAATCCGGGAAAATGCACGAAGATTCAAAAAAGCCTTTGACTGGAACGAAGGTTTTAAGGAGTATTTTGCAATAAAAGCCACCCCCAACCCCTACATTATGAAGATATTGAGAGAAGAAGGGTTTGGCATTGACTGCAGCTCGGAAGCTGAGCTTGAATTGGCTGCGCGGGTTGGTATGCGCGGTGAAGAGATTATGCTCACCTCAAACGACACGCCCGCATCGGAGTTTATTGCAGCAAAAAAACTTGGTGCAATCATCAACCTTGACGATATTTCTCATATTGAATATCTGGAACGCCACGCCGGCTTGCCCGAAACCATCTGCATGCGCTACAATCCCGGAAACCTGAAACAGGGCAACCTGATTATCGGACATCCGGAAGAAGCCAAATACGGTTTCACCCGTGATCAGATTATTGAAGGCTA
>LSQX01236162.1_pt1 | contig 43599 bp, 33 predicted proteins | sample 654561 | NCBI WGS metagenome assembly LSQX01 (sample SAMN04489861, study PRJNA283612) | anaerobic digester metagenome | isolation source: 4 biogas reactors fed with cattle manure at either 37C or 55C with and... | place: Denmark: Kongens Lyngby | collected 2014 | reverse complement strand
GCTCTGTACGATGCGCTCGATTCTCCGTCCACAGCCGCGCTTGCGGCAGCGCTCACCCTCGCGGCCGTATACCCGCAGGCGCTTCTGAAAGCCGCCCGGCACACCGGTCCCGGTGACGTAGTCCGAGATGGTGGTGCCTTCGGCAGCGATTGATTCCCTCAGCACCTGGCGAATCGCCCGGTGCAGTCGCCGGATGGCCTCAGGCGTAAGCTGACCGCAGCGCGCCAGCGGCGATACACCCGCCCGATACAGCGCCTCGCAGACGTAGATGTTGCCCAGCCCGGCTACGCGCGACTGATCCAGCAGCGCGGACTTGATGATCGCGTTGCGCCCGCGCAGGATCTCCGCCAGCGCCTCGGCCGTGAAATCTTCACTCATCGCGTCGATGCCGACCTTGCGGAGGGTGCAGCTTTCCCCCGCCTGTCCGTCGGCGCAAAGCTCAACATGCCCGAAGCGCCGGATGTCCCTGAACACGAGCCTGTTGCCGTCAGAAAGCTGAGCGACGAGGTGCGTGTGATCGGCAAGCTTTGCCTCCGCATCGGCAATAAAAAGCTGGCCGGTCATGCCGAGATTGATCAGCACCGCCGGGCCGCGATCGAGTTGGATGATCAGGTTCTTGCCTCGCCGATCGACGGAGCTGACCGTAGCGCCTCTGAGCGCCTCCGCAAGCGCATCGGCTGACGTCTGCAGAAGAATGTCATCGCGATTCAGGCAGACGCTCTCGATGGTTCGCCCCACGAGGTGCTCGTGCAGATCACGCCTGACTGTCTCGACTTCGGGAAGTTCCGGCATCCGGACCTCTGCGAACTGCGGAAAATGCGCGATGGGCCACCGGAGCGGCCCATCGCAGAGAATACGTCCTGTTCCGAGGCGTGTCAATCGGAAGTCAATTGCCGCCTGCAGATGCTCATCTGACACTGCAGGCGTTGATATGCTCCACCATCTCAGCGCGTACCTCATGTAGGTCGCGCTGCGGATCGAGCGTATCAACCCACTGCTGCGCGGCAGCCTTCGCCTGCGCATTCTCACACGCGTCAATCGCCGCAAGCAGCGTCGCCATGTAGCGTGTGTCATCCACAGCCTCACGGAAGCCGGCGAACTGGATGGTCGAAACCACACCGTTCACAGTCGGGTAGGCGAAGTTGTGATCGCGGTAGCGGTCGCTGTCGAAGTCGTTCCAGACGTGACCGAAGCCGTGCTGGTAGGCGTAGTCCATCGCGCCATCGAAGTTCGCCTGCCACAGCACCAGGCCGTAGTTGCGGCGGAAAGTCTCCGGCTCCTCAGGCCCGACCTGCGGGTAGGCGTAGGTGAAGACCCTGCTGCCCACCTCGTGGAACTTGGCGGCCTCCTCAGGATCCGGACGTCCTGCCAACACCGCAAGGTCCAGCAGGTCCCCCATAGCCTCGAAGGTGCCGTAGTAGCAGGCGACAAAGGTCTTCGCCCCCTCCTCCTGCACAGCACGCCATGCCGCCTGCTGTGCCGCCAGCCGCTCGCCCTTCGCCTCGTCTATACCGTAGATGTAGACCGCGTCATAGCCGAAGCGCTCCCCCATCGCGACCCACTGCCGAACACGCTCGCGGAGCGCCTGCACCGCAGCCTCGTCCTGCGGCGAGCCGGTGCTGGTGCCGAGGGAGAACATGTGCTCCGTGGGGAGGCCCGCCTGTTCGCGGATCTCCAGCGCCCGCGGCAGCAGTTGCTCGTGGTAGTTTTGATAGATCGTCGGGTAGAGGACGCCGTGGGCCTTCATGTCGAGCATCTCCGCCAAATACTGCTCCTCAGAGCGCCCTTCGGAGGTGATGGTCGGCTCATTGGCCTCATTCAGCCGCGCACGGTAGTAGACCGAGTAGATCAGTGGCGTATCCTCGAGGTCGAAGTCATGCACGCTCAGTTGCAGCGGTACCGTCACGTCGGGATTGCCGCTGCTGCTGATGGTCAGATCGCCGGCGTAGTCACCGGCGACGGCATCCTCTGGCACTAGCACGGTCACCCAGTACTGCTGCAGCCGCAGGGCCGGGAGGTCCATCGGCTGGAGTGTGTCGGCGTCAATCGGCCGCACGCCCTCCAGCGCCTCGCTGGTGGGTCCGCTGGCGAGGACGTAGCTCTCGGTGCCATCCGGTGCGGTGCTGCGCAGGTAGTTCTGCTCTTCCTCGTAGTTGACACGCACGAGGTCGGGATCGTTGACCAGAAGCTCCGGCGTAAGCTGCTTGTTGCGCAAGTCGGTGATAGTCCGCCCGGCCTGATACCAGACCTTGACAGCCTTCACGTCGATGTTCGCCGCCGGGATAGTGCCGTCATCGCCGGTCAGATCAGCCGCGCGCACCAGCAGGTCCTCCACGTCTGCCATCGGCATCACCACGAAGCTCGCCGACTCGTACTCGCCCCTGGCGGCGGCGATCTGAAGCGGCGCACCGGGCTCCCCAGGCACTACCGCCTCGGTGGGGATGATGCGCGCGTTGGTGATGGCCGGCACAGCGAAAGCCGCCACCATCTCGCCACGCTGCTGCGCCTGCGCGAGATGCGTCACCGTCAGGGGCGCAAGCTGCGCCATCCGCAGGTCGGACTCAAGCTGGTCCACACGCGAGGGGTGAGCGTATCCCTGCCGGGCGAACTCCTCGATGGCCTCGCCCGACCGCTGGAGCGCCACGCGAGCCGACTCGGCGGCAGGCTGCACGGTTGGTGGCAGCTCGGGCACATCCTGCATCTGCTCGTTGGCCTGCGCCAGACGCCGGCGCCATTCTGCCAGGCGTGCGTCCCAGTCCTCGGTGAACTGCTCCCAACGCTGCTCGATGGCAGCTGTATGAGCGTCCGCTTCGGGAATGCGCCCCTCAAGCCGAATGTCGTCAATGTAGAAGACTGCGCGATCTCCGGGCCGGCCGCGGACGAAGATGCCGACGCGATCCACCGCGACCCCGACATGCTCTGCTTCCGCTCCCGAGACGTAACGCGGCACAACACCCGCGGCCTTCTGCTGGCCGTCACGCACAACGTCGCCGGTGATGAGCTTCCAGTCCCCCGCCCCGCCCTCAATGCTCTCGAAGGGTCCGCAGCCGGAGTGACTGGTCGGGGGGAATACCCAGTTCAGGCCGAGGCCGGCCGTCGCTGTGTTGCCCTCTCCCGCGCGAATGCGGCCCGAGAAGCTCAGCTCCCCCTCGGAAGGGATCTGCACCGGGATGTCCCAGTAGAAGTAGCTGCCGGAGTTGATAGTCATGTCGAGCTTGAAGCTGCGGGTGCCCTCGGCAGCGGCCTCATCCGTCACACCCTTGAAGTTGACCTCATACTCGCCGTTGGCGACCCAGAAACGGACCGGGTCCTCGCCGTCCTCGAAGCCGATCTGCAACGAGAAGTCCTCCAGCGGCAGATCCTGCGCCATCAGCGGCGCGGTCATCAACAGCAGGCTTGCGGCAGCAAGCGCTATCGCCATAGTTCGCATGGGAAAGCCTCCGTAATGGTCGTTCCTCATCACGGAGGCTTTCGCGAACGGCGTGTAACTTACCTCCCGAGGTTACAGCGAAAGACGGGCGAGACGCTTACGCAGACCGGAGAGGCGCTCACGCTGCCGCAGCAGTTCGCGGACCTGCGGGTCGTCGCTGACGAGCTGCCACTCCATCTCCTCGGTGATGGGCAGCAGCGCGTAGCGCGCGCCTGACAACCGCGGTGGCATCATCACCAGGCTCCGGCGCGGATCGAGCGGGCGGAACTCCATCAGCGTCTCATCGAACTCCGCGCGCCCGCCCTTCTCCTCCTGCGCGAAAGCGGTGAGCTCCTGATAGCGCTTGCTGGCGGTCTTGCCGCCCAACACCAGCATCCGCTGCCAGTGCCGCAGAGCCGCGTCCACGTCATCGCCGCGGTTACGCATCATGTGCGCGAGGCCGATGTTGCCGTGGAGGGTGGCATCGTCGCGCGCATGTTCGAGTGCCTTCATGAAGTAATGCAGAGCGGAGGAAAGATGCGTCTGCGCTTTGAGGAGCATGTCCTTCTCGCGATCCTGGCTGGCGAGGCCCGCCGCGCGTGCCGCGTGATGGAGGCGCTGACCCTCGCGCGCGTAGACGATGGCGAGGTTGTTTGCCGAGTCCGCGCTGTCCTCAAGCTGAATCATGCGCTTGAAGGCGGCAAGCGCGCCCTCGATATCGCCGAGATCGTAGGCGCACATCCCGAGGTTGCAGAACACATCCGCGGTTACCTCGCCCAGTTCGGCCGCCATTTCGAGGTGCTTGCGAGCCCGCCGCAGCAACTCCCTCGCCCGCCCCACAAGCTGATCGCCACCGTTGGTGGCTTCGTGCTCGGACTGCACCTTGCGCGCCTCCTCAGCCAGCGCGGTGCCGGTGGCGAACTGCAGGAAGCCGTCCTGAGGGAACTCCGCAGCGGCGGCCTGGAAGCCATCGGCGGCGGCCGTGTAGTCGAGGCGGAAGTAGTGATACAGTGCGAGATTCACACGAGCTTCGATCCCCGCCGTTTCCGACGAGGCAGCAGCGTTCAGCGGCGCGAGGCAGCGGTGCAGGGACTCGAAGAAGCGCTGGCGCTGCGTCTTGTTCATGTTGGGAGAGTAGAGCTTCACCGCATCGGCCAGCAGGGCCACACCACGGTAGAACGAGACCGCCGGGTCGGCGGTGCGATCAAGACCGCTGAGCAGTTCGAGGGCGTCCTCAGTACGCCCGGTCGCGATCCATGCGGCCGCAATGTTGACCGTGGCGCCCAGATCGGCAGCCTCCTTCAGCCGCGACATTTCCCGCAGCATCCCGGCCTCGTCGCCCTCCAGCCATGCGAGGCAGCCGAGGTTGTTGCGCAGCCCGGCGTCCTCCTCGTCATGCTCAAGGCCCCACTCAATCTGCTCCCTGGCCGCCTGCGCCCGGTTCAAACCAATCAGTGCAAGCGCGGCGTTGTGCGCCGCCAATACCGGGTAGACGTTGCGAACGTTCGGGTCGGTAAGACTCTCCAGCGAGTCGCCGTACTGCCCCAGAACGAGGCGCACGACACCGCGGTTGAGCTCAACTGCCGGATTGCCGGGCAGAAGCGCGGCGGCCCTGCTGAGCGCGCGCGCCGCCTGCATGGGCCGGCCATTCGCACAAAGCACTGCGCCGAGGTCATTCACCAGCGCCCCGTTGAGCGGGTCGAGATGCGCGGCATCGTGTAAACGCGAGATAGCAGCCTTGAGTCGGTTGCGCCGAAACTCAACGAGGCCGAGATTCGCGCGGGCCGCTACCGAAGTGCCATCCTGCTCGATGGCGGCCTCGAAGTAGCGCTCGGCAAGGTCGAGAGCGCCGTGGGTGAGCTCCCACGCACCAAGGTTGCTCAACACCACCGGCGAGCGCAGCCGGTCGAGGCGCTCGATGACTCTCTCCACGACCGGCTGCGGTGGGCGGCGCGCGAGCAGCACTCCCAGATTGTGATGCGCCGCTGAGGACGCACCATCTCGATCGGTCGCCTCAAGCAGCAGGTCGGCAGCGGCGCTCAGTTCAGTCGACTCGGCCAGTGCAGCCGAGAGGTTGATCGGGCATGCGGGGTCACCGTTGATGCTGCAGGCACGCTCGAAGGCGGCCACCGCCCGCTGTCGCTCACCCACCATCAGCGCCGCAATCCCCAACCGCTTCAGCGCGTCAACGTCGTCCTCGTTCTCGACGACCTCTTTCTCGGCGCGCCCGAGCAACCGCTCAAACCGGTTTCGAAGTGCAGCGGCGCGACGCCTCACAGTGGTACTGAGCGCAAAACCCCTCATCCGGTACAACACAGCCGCAGGCATCAGCACCAGCACGTAGCCCAGAACCGCCCCGAGCGCCGCAAGGGCGACGGTCCACAGAACGGTGGCGTCCTCCAGGATGAAACGCGCGTAACCGACCCCCACCGCAGCGCCGATGGCCAGCGCGAAGATGCGATAGAGCCATCGCGTAGAGCGCCGAGGCAGGAATATCGCGTACGAAGTCTCATCCTTCAACTGCTCGGCGACCGGCGGCAGTCGAAGACGTCTCTCCAGTGTGCGCATGGCGCACCTCCACTCGGAGTAACCGTGCTGCGGTTCCCCTCCATCCCCATCTGTGAACGGTATACCCTAATATGGAGGATACTTAACGCACAATTCGTACACAAAAAAGCGGACCGGCCACAAGTTGTGGCCGGTCCGTATAGCTGTCACTGCCGGGAAACGATCAGCGGTTGCCGAGATTGTTCCACCAGTCGATGAGTTCGGCCAACTCGCCCGCCATGGCCGGCTCCTCGTTGATGACGTACTCGGCCCACCAGATCATCGCGTACTCGAGCCCCGGCATGTTGCTGCTGAAGCCGGAGACGTAGTTCAGTTCGCCGGCGAGAAGCTGCCGCTCGAGTCGCGCGACGGGGCTGTTGCCACTCGCGTTGGTCAGATACCACAGCGCCGCCTCGAAGCGGTCGGGGCTGAGGTCGTAGGGCTCATCGAACGGCCCGAGGTTCTCAACCTCAGCGAGCCAGGCCTGCAGGTCGGCCGCAGACACCTGGACACCATTCGTCTTACCCGCCTGCGCCTTGGCGATGTTGTTCTTCCAGAAGCCGATGGTGTGGTTCATCCCGACAATGCCGGTGAATGAACTCGGATCGGGATAGTAGCCGAAGAAGAACTCCACAGGGCTCTCGGTATCGCTATCGATAGCGAAGTCGAACGAACTGCCCGTGGTGGTGGTCCAGAAGTCGAGCAGGCCGTAGCTGCCGCCATCGGTGACCGCTATGCTGAAGCCGCCATTGTCCTGCTCACCGAAGCCGACGAAGCCATCGCCGTTCGTGCTCAGCGTGGTCCCGGGAGTGAGGGTGACACCGATCTCCTCAAATGTCAGCTCTCCCTCGTCGAACAGACCGTTCTTGTTGGCATCGAAGAAGACGGTGGCCTCAACTTCAACCGCCTCGTCAACCGCGTAGCCGAAGTCGATCTGCCGGATCGACTCCCAGACGAGGCTGACGGACTGCTCTGTCGCGGTGGTCGCGCTGAGGTCGCCGAATGTAGCCGGGACCGAAACGGAGTAGTCGCCGAACGGGACATCGCGGAAGACATAGTTACCGATGTAGACGTCCGCGTCTATGATTGCCACATCGGCGACAGTGGCCGCCACGAGGTTGCCGTCCGCGTCCCGCAGTTCGACGGTCACGCCGCTGAGGATCGTGTCCACGGCGTCTTCGTATAGCCCGCCGCTGACATCATTGTCGAGATAGACCGTGCCGGAGATGTCCGCGGCAGTCGGCACAGGGCCATCAACCGTGGTGCAACTTCCATCGAGACAGGTCGTAATGGTGCCAGTCTCAGTGGTCGAAGTGTCCACGATGATGTCGAAGTAGGCAAAGGTTGTGATAAAACGGATACAGCGGCTTCGTCGGAGTTCCGCCGACGAACAGCCACCTCACCGCGCTGTCATCGACCGATGCATTGGCCCAGTAGTTCCCCGCGCCCTGCGTGTGGACCGGTGCAAGCCCGCTCATTGTGAGTTGCGACTGTCCGACGGTGAGTATAGACTGGCTGCTCACCTGGAGGACGTAGTGGTATGACGTGAGTCCGGTTGAAGCGTCTTCGTTCGTATGACTCAATCCGATGCTGTAATCAGCACCGAGCGCGGGCGTGATCGTGCAGAGGCCGAAGAGAACTACGAGGACACAATACACCCGCCAGCAACGCAACTGCGTACCCATTTACTGAGACACCCCTTTATATGCCGTGCCGGCGGCACGTATTAGGATAGCAGAAGATGAACGAAATGCGCTCAATGTGGGCTCAATGTATGCTCACATTGCATTGAGCCTATCGCAAGCAGAGCGAGACCTTAGCGGGGGGACCGGTGAAGAGCCACTGCTGCCGTACAGCGAAAGAGGGCGAGCAGGACGCTCGCCCTCCAGGAGTTCAACGCAGCGGAAGATCGTCAGGCATGCCGGCGGCGCAGCTTCAGTCCAACCGCTCCCACGCCGCCAAGCAGAAGCAGCATGGTGGCCGGCTCTGGCACGGCGCCGGTGATCTCTCCTCCGTACTCATCGTTGACGTAGTAGGTCGTGGTTGTCGGCGGCTGCCCGCCGTCAATGAACGCGACGACATCAAAGGTGCCGTAGGTCGAGGCGGCGGGAGTGTCACTCCCCAGGTATACCCATGTTACCGACTGGCCATCTTCCGAAACGCTGCCGCCGTCCCAGTAGACAGGGCCACTGGCATTGAGGTACCCATAGCCCGTGAGGGTCCAGGTATCGCCCGCCTGCAGAGTGCTGCCCACGTCGCGATAGTAGCGGTAGTGTATGCTCCAGTAGCCACCGCCAAAGTCGAATACACCCCCGTCGACCGGATCGAGAAGAACGTAATCCGCGAAGGCGACTCCGGTTGTGAGAACGACCAGCACGAGGACTATGACCAGGCAGCGAATCATGTTGCACCTCATCCAGATGCATCCAGTCATCTGCCAGACTGCGCCTCGGCGGCGCAATCCGTCCCAACTATTATAGCTTCCTGCCGCTGCAAGTCAACTATATGTCCGAAAAACCTTCCAAATGTTACTCGATTGGCTTCCCTACCACGCCAGACGCAGCGACCGCGCTTCCTCGCTCGGCTGCACTGAGAGCACCAGCGCCTCATCACTCTGCTGCTGAACGGTCGCCCAACCGCCCTCGCAGGTCATCGTAGCCCCGGCGGGTATCCCCTCGAGCGTCAGCGTGAGCGGCAGGTCATTGCGGACGGCCACGGTCGTGCCGCCTTCGGGTAGCGGGAGCGCGTTCATCTGCAGCGCGAGGCCGCTCAGGTTGCTCGTTGCCACGCTTAGCGCATCTTCACCGCGGACGATGTCTGCGGTCGCAAGCCGCGTCTCATCGGCCATCTGCAGATCCGCCCAGGCGTAGGACTTGCTCTCGTCGGTGACAAGGTGAAGCTCCGGCAGGGGCGGCAGCGACCGCGTCTGCTCGACACACCAGTCCAGGCCGAAGCCCTGTAGACCGGTGTGGCCGGCTCCCCACGAGTAGAACACGGTCCGGTGCGCCGGGACTCGCTTCAGCTCGCGATAGGTCGCCCAGCTTTGATCGACCGGGATCACGGGATCGCCGTCTCCATGGCCGAAGAGCACCGGCAGGTGTGCGAGGTTGGTCATGAATGTGCGCGGCGAGCGGCGGGCGTATTCGAAGTCTACCTCGGGGCTGTCACCGAATGAGCCACCGGTAACCACCTCGATGTTGCGTGAATAGCCGGTGTCGAGCGCCCACCAGTCGCGGAAGTCGGTCACGGGGCACCATGCCGCCACGGCGGTCCACAGGTCCGGGTGCTTCCCGGCCATCAGAAGCGTCATGTGTCCGCCACCCGAGTCGCCGGTGAGGTAGATGCCGCCCGGGTCCACCGAGTAGTTCTCGATCATGAAGGCCCGCGCGTCCACGATATCCCGCTGCGCGAGCAGCGAGCCACCGGCCTGCGCGGCGGTGGGACCTGACTTGTTGGGGCCGCGGAAGTTCGGCAGGACCATGAGCCACCCGCGAGTGGCGGCCTGCATACCGTAGGGCTTTGCGCGCTGCTTGTAGTCCGCCGACCACGTGTGCAGGCCGACGAGCAGCGGAGTGGGCGTGCCGGGCTGATACGAGTCGGGCACGCCAACGATGACAGGCTGCTCGGTCCCGTCCATGCTGGAGGTGATCATGACCTCTGAGAGTGTTATGCCAGTAACCTCCGGCAGCGGCTCATCCGCCGCCGCAATCGCGGTACCCAGCAGCAACATGCCCATCACGGCTCCCATCATCGGAAATAGCCCTCCGGAACGGTGCCGGCCGTCACATCAAGCTCGACCTGCTCGGCACCACGTTGTATTGAGAAGGTGATTGTGTCGCCAATCTCATGCGCAAACACCAAAGCCCGCAGTTCCTCGCCCGTCGAGACGCTTTCGCCATCGATCGCGAGGATAACGTCACCCTGCGTGAGCCCTGCGCGTTCGGCAGGACCGCCGGGCGCTACTCCCAGCACCACTACGCCCTCGCTGGTCTGCAGGTTCAGGTAGTTCGCCAGACCCGTGCTGTTGGGCGCCGCGCGCTCGATGCCGACCCACGGCCCGCGCTCAATCAGGAAGTGAACGATCTGTTTCACCTCGTTCACCGGGATGGCGAAGCCGATGCCGACTGTGGTCCCCGTCGGCGAGAAGATCATCGAGTTGATGCCGACGACCTCGCCCGCAAGGTTCACCAGCGGCCCGCCGGAGTTGCCCTGGTTGATGGCGGCGTCGGTCTGAATCATGGTCCGCACCGGAGCGTTCGCTCCCTGCCCCAGCGGGCGCTGCCCCTGGGCGCTGACGACGCCGACTGTTACCGTGTGGTCGAAGGCGAACGGATGGCCGATGGCGACTACCCACTCCCCGATCGAGAGCAGGTCGGAGTCCCCGAGTACGGCGGTGGGAAGGTTCTCCGGCGCACCCTCAAGCTCGAGGACGGCAACATCGGAGACCTGATCGGAACCCAGTAGCGAGCCGGTGTAATCCTCACCTTCGCGGGTCTGTACAACAATCTGCTGCGCTTCGCCAACCACATGAGCGTTGGTAAGCACAAGGATCCGCCCATCGTATTCAAACAGGAAACCGCTGCCTATCCCCTGCTGGACCCTCGGGCCACCAAAGAAGAACTCGAACGGGTTTGCCGGTTCGGCAGTGGTGGTTGCGACGATCTTCACAACCGCCGGATCGGCGGCCTCAACCGCCTCCACAATCGCGTTCTCATCTGTCAGAACGCGCACCTCGGAGGGGCCGTTGTCCAGCGTCGGTGTGTCACCGTTCTCCCGCGGTTGAGCCTGCAGGTAGAACCATGCGCCACCGACGCCGCCGGCAACGCCGACCACCAGTGAGACAACGATTACCGCGACGATCAGACCCGCATTTGATTCGTTTCGCATGACCTCACCCCAACTGCTTCAGCACTTGCACCATTTCGATGGCGGACTGGCCGGCCTCGAAACCGCGATTGGTCAACCGTGTGCCCGCCCGCTCGATGGCCTGCTCGATCGTCTCGGTGGTGATTACGCCGAAAATGATCGGCACTCCTGTCTCCATCGACGCCGTGGAGACGCCTCGGGCCGCCTGTCCGGCCACGAAATCGAAGTGCGACGTAGAGCCGCGTATGACCGCGCCGAGGGTGATGACGGCATCAAAGCGACCGGTTCCGGCCATCTTCTTCGCCGCCAGCGGAATCTCGAAGGCACCCGGTACGTAGGCCATCTCGATCGCGTCCTCGCTGGCCCCATTGCGCTTGAGGGCATCGAGGCAGCCATCCACCAGTCGCCGCGTAATGAAGTCATTGAAGCGTGAGATGACAAGCCCGAAGCTCATCCCGGATCCGTCAAGCTGGCCCTCATACACCTTCATCGTCGTCACCTCTCTCACCGGCGGCCGCCACGTCGGCATCATCGCGCCGGATCATGTGTCCCATCTTGTCACGCTTGGTGCATAGGTACCGTTCGTAGTGACTCCCGCTGGGGGCCTCCAGCGATACCCGCTCCACGACCTCCAGCCCGTAAGCCTCCATGGCCTTGAACTTGCCGGGATTGTTGCTCATCAGACGCATCTTGTTGATGCCAAGGTCGCGCAGCACCTGCGCGCCGACGCCGTAGTCGCGCCGATCCGCCGGGAAACCCAGCGCCTCATTGGCCTCCACAGTGTCGAGGCCGCACTCCTGCAGGTGGTATGCCCGGATCTTGTTGACGAGGCCGATGCCACGGCCCTCATGGCTGGCGATGTAGAGCACGACGCCGGGCGGTTCGTCGGCGATCCGCTCGAGCGCCGAGTGAAGCTGCCAGCCACAGTCGCACTTGAGCGAGCCGAGAATGTCGCCGGTGACACAGCCGGAGTGAACCCGCACCAACGGCGCCTCTACCGAGTTGAGCTGGCCGCTCACGATCGCCACGTAATCCGCCTGATCGACGCTGGAGACGTAGATGACCGCCTGGAAGTCGCCCCAGAGCGTTGGGAGGGAAGCCTCAGCCTCGCGCGCGATCAGCCGTTCGGTCTTCGAACGGTGGCGGATCAGGTCGGCGATGGTGGTGACGGCGATGCCGAGCTCGTCTCCAAGCTCCAGCAGTTCGTCCATGCTCGCCGCCGAGCCGTCTTCGCGCAGGATCTGCGCCGTGACGCCGGCGGGAGCGAGTCCCGCGAGGCGTGCGAAGTCCACAGCGGCCTCAGTGTGCCCAACGCGCTTGAGCACGCCCCCCTCCGCCGCACGGATCGGGAAGACGTGGCCCGGTCGCATGAGATACTCCGGCCGGGTGTCGGAGTCGATGAGCGTCTGAATGGTAAGCGCGCGATCGCGGGCGGTGTCGCCGTTCTCCATGCCCCAGCGCGCATCCACCGACACCGCGAAGGCCGTTCGCCCGCCGCCCCAGCCATCCGGCGACATCGGCGTAAGGCCCAACTCATCCACCCGCTCGGGCGTTAGAGCCACGCACATGGTCCCCCGGGCGACCCGCATCATGCGGTTGATGGCGTCGCGTTCAGCAAACTCCGCGGCCAGCACAAGATCTCCGGTGGACGATTCGCCGTCGTCATCAACGACGATGATCATCTCGCCCTGCCGAATTCGTTCGATTGCTTCCTCGGTTGTAGCCAGCGCCATATTCCTCACGCCACTCTCATCTTCAGATGAAGCCGTGTTCAGCCAGCGTGTCGCGCGACACACCATCTCCGCCGCTTGGGCCCACCAATCGCTCGACATACTTCGCCAGTATGTCAACCTCTATGTTCACGCGACGCCCGCGTGCGGCATCTGCAAGCGTGGTGTTCGCCAGTGTGTGCGGAATGATCGCCACCTCGAAGGTGCTGCCGGTGCTTGACGCCACCGTCAGGCTTATCCCGTCGACCGCGACACTGCCCTTCTCCACCACGTAGCGCGCGTATTGCTGCGGTATCTCGAACTCAAACCGAACGCTACTTCCCTCGTCACTGCGCCGCACAAGCTCTCCTACGCAGTCAACATGCCCCTGCACGAAGTGCCCGCCAAGACGATCGCCCGCGCTCAGCGCGCGTTCGAGGTTGAGCCTCGCGCCGGTACTGAGCCCGCCGACCGTGGTTCGCTGGAGCGTTTCGGCGCCCGCGTGACAGGTGAAGCCCCACGCGCCAGAGGTCTCAACCGTAAGGCAGGTGCCGTTCACGGCGATACTCTCGCCGATCTCCGCGACCGGACCAATCAGCGGCGCCTCGATCTGCAGGTGCGCGCCGCCTCCCGCCGATCGTATCGCCCTCAGCCTGCCGACCTCCTGGATCAGCCCCGTGAACATGCCGCCTCCGGACCGCTGCGCAAATCTTCCCGCGGCGTCAGATAGCCCTCGGTGAGCACATCCCGCCCCACCTGCTGCACCGTCACACTCGTGAGCCGCAGGGCATCCGCCATCCGCTCCACGCCGTCGCCGCCGATGCCGGGCTTCGCCTCGCGGCCGCCGATGAGCACCGGAGCGTGAAAAAGCATCACTTTGTCTACCACACCCGCCGTGAGCGCACCGGCGGCAAGCTCTCCCCCGCCCTCTATCAGCACATTCAGCGCGCCTCGCTGGCCGAATGCCTCGACAAGCGCCGCCAGGTCTACGCCGCCATCGCCACCAGGCAGCACGAGTAGCTCCGCGCCGGCCTGCTCAAGCGCTCGCATGCGCTCTGCGGGAGCGTGTTCGGTGCAGGCGATGATGCAGCCTGCATCGCTCCCACCCTCAATCACCTGCGCCTGCGGCGGCGTCTTTGCCGTGCTGTCAACCACGACCCGCAGCGCGTCCCTCCCGCCCGCGATGCCGCGTGTTGTCAGCACAGGATCATCTGCAAGCACCGTGCCGATACCGACGATCACCGCATCCGATCGGTTCCGTACCTGATGCACGAGCGCCCGCGCCTCGTCGCCGGTGATCCAGCGCGAATCGCCGGTCCTCGTGGCAATGCGCCCGTCGAGGCTCATCGCCAGCTTCAGCGTCACGAGAGGCCTGCCGGTGCGCCTGTGCCGCACATAGCCCTCGAGCAGCCCGCCAACTTCATCAGCCAGCAGCCCTCGCTCCACCTGCAGGCCCGCGGTCCTCAGTGCCGCCTCGCCACCGCCCGCGCAACACGGATCAGGGTCGGGCACGGCATAGAAGACCCTGGCGATGCCCGCGGAGACGATCGCCTCGGTGCAAGGTGGCGTTCGCCCCTGGTGGCAGCAGGGCTCGAGTGTCACATATATGTCAGCGCCGCGGGTCGCCTCCCCCGCATTCCGCAGCGCGATCGGTTCAGCGTGAAGCTCACCGGCCCGACGGTGGTAGCCCTCGCCAACGATAACGCCGCCTCGGACCACCACTGCGCCGACAGGTGGGTTCGGCGATGTCCGACCCACTCCATGTTCGGCCAGTTGCAGCGCTCGTCGCATGAACGGCGCGGCCGCTGTCTGTGTCTTCATTGGGGCGGCACCCGCAGTCGGCGGCTGCGCTCAACCTGCCGGATGTAGGCGCTGAGCCGCTGATAGCTCTCTGCGCGCCTCCGGGCGCTGGTCCGGCGCAGCAACCGCAGGTCCATGACGGCCATCGCCATGGCCACAGTGGCCAGCGCCACGCAGCCTGCCCAGTAAGTGAATGCCGCCTCGGCGGTCGGAAACCGAATCTGCGTCCCAAACACGATCAGCGCGAGCAACAGCACCAGATCGACCGCTGAGGCGACTCTAAGCGTCATCTGCCGCCTGCTTATGACGTGTCGCCCGCTCGCGTAGCGACGCCATTCCAGCGCGAGGCGAGCGAGCAGAATGATGGCGAGCAGGGCCAGCGCGCCGCCGAACCACAAAGCCATGAACCAACCTCCCCAGTGGTGGCGATGATAGCACAACAGTGGCGGCACAAGCAAGCTGACGCGGCTCAGGCGGGCTGGCGCCGCCCCGAGGGAAGTCCCGGAGGTTTCGCCTCCCGAATGGCGAAGAAACGCCGGCGGGATGATACTATGACAGCAAGAAGACTTAGAACCGGCGCTTCGGACGCCAGAGATCCGGTTGCGATTCCAGGCATTCCGGCGCCGCTGCATGGCGCCGGGCTGGCCAGCAGCCTCGCGCAGGTGCTCACCATCGCCCTCGACCGCATCGGGCCGGCACTGGGCTACGACGTGGTGATGGGCCTGACAGGTCTCGCATTCTGCACTCCTCCGTGGCCCGAGCCGCCCGAGCCCTCTCCTGAAGAGGAGGCCGGCGCGCTGGAGGCGCTCTCCGGCACACTCGGCAACTCTCTCACCCTCATGCATAAGCCCTCTGAGACCGACGCAAGCGCCGTCATGGAGCGTGTCCGCGAGGCGGTGGATGCCGGACGCCCGTGTATCGCTCACGGCTGGGGATCGGCCAAAGATCGATGGGCCATCATCTGCGGCTATGACACCGGGCGCAATCGCCTGCTTGGGCACTGCCTGCTCGAGGTGCCCCGCGAGCAGTATGAGAGCTGGCCGCCCGCGATGGAGATGCTCGGTGTATTCGCCTCCTCCCCCACTCCGGGCGGCCCGGAGGCCATCCAGCACGCGCTGCGCGCGGGAGTGGAGCGGTGGCTGAGCGAGGGCCGCGACCGGCTCGCGTGCTGGGCCGAGAGTGTCAGCGGGGCTGAGGAGCCGCCGGGGGCCGCGCATGAGACGGCGGTGGAACTGCTCGCAGATGCCCGTGCCGCCGCAGCGGGATTCGTGGAACGGGTGGCGCGCTTCGAAGAAGAGGGCCCGGCGGCGTGGCTGGCGCGGGCCGCGGAGCTGTGGCGCGAGGGTGCCTCAGCCCTGGAGTCGCGCGGAGTGCCACATTCGCCGGAGGCAATCGCTCTGCTGGAGGACGCCGAGGGGCGTGCGGCATGGGCCGAGCTGCTCAATTACGTGGCCCGTGTGGATGAGGCCGCGTTTGAGGCCGTGAGGCGGTCAATGACGGCGGACTATCTTCCCGAAGACGACGCCCCTGACTGGTAGGCGCGGAGGTGCATCAGCGTTCACGGCGAAACTGCCGGGCGCCCAGCCTACTGATTGTTGTCCCGGCCCAGGGAGGCAAGCACATGTCCTTGCACAGAAGCGCATGTACCGCGATGGCTGCCATCGTGCTTATGACCGCGACGTCGCTGATGGCGTCGGCCCAGACGGAGTTGCGCGAATTCCCCGAGTTCCGCTACACCTCCGGTCTCCCCGGTGGCGGTTGGGGCGTGACGCGCGACGGCATCCCCGGTTTCGACGGCGCGCTGCAGTTGAACGTGCCGGTCGCGTATACCCCCCACCGCGGCGCCATCGTCGGCTTCTCCACCGGGAGTCTGGATCGCTCGCTGCCGGTTGATGTGAGCGGCCATGAGGTGAATGGCACCGGCTACATCGCACTCGGGATGGGCAAGTCCGGGCAGGGGCTTTACGTATGCGAAATGCCCACCAGCGAGAGTTGGGAGCCGGTTCAGAACCTCCAACAGCAGTTCATGGCCGAAGGCGCGCAGCAGCCTGCCGTCGCGTTCGGGATGCAGGACATCTTCGAGAACCGCGATCGCTACGTGGGCGCTCCGAACGCGCTTCACGATACAGACTCGCCGTATGTAGTAGCGACGAGGCAATTCGGCACCGAGCGCCAGCCGGTCTACGTCACCTTCGGCTGGGGATGGGGCCGCTTCAACAGCACCTTCATCGGCGGCGTGTCATGGCGCGCTGCCGAAAAGCTCACGATCTTCGGCGAGTATGACGGCTTCAACCCCAACGCGGGCTTCGCTGTGGATCTGAGCGAGTGGCTGGTGGATGACACGATCCTCTACTTCGGGTTGATTGACGTGCTGGGCACAAATGACGAGGGCGAGACGAAGACACCGCGGCCGGTCATCGGTCTCACCTACGTCTACGAGAACCTGCCGCTGTAGGAGGCCTGCCGTGGCCGCAAAGATCACCGTGCTGGGCAATATCAACATAGACTTCGTAATGCGCGCCGAGCGCATGCCACGCCCCGGCGAGACGCTGATGGGGAGCGACCTGAAGCTCGTCCCGGGCGGAAAATGCGCCAATCAGGCCGTCACGGCGGCACGCGTCGGAGCCGACGTGACCGTCATCGGCCGCCTCGGCGAGGACGTCTTCGGCCCGCAACTGCTTGCGAATCTGGAGCGCGAAGGGATCAATACCCGGTACATCACCACAGATCCGACCACGCACACCGGGTCGGCTTTCATCGCGCTGACGCCCTCCGGCGAGAACAGCATCCTCTCGTGCATGGGCGCTAATCTGGCCGTGACGCCGGAGCAGGTGGAGGGGGCCTCGGAGGCCATCGAGCGCGCGGACATGCTGCTGGTGCAGCTTGGCGTGCCGCTGGAGGCCGTCCAGCGGGCGATGGAGATCGCCGGAGGTACCGGCACCTCGGTGCTGTTCGACCCTACGCCCGTGCGCGGAGACTTGAGTGCTATGTGGCCGCTGACAACCGTCTCGTGCCCGAATGAGACGGAGGCGGAGGTCATCATCGGGCGGCCTGCGACTACCATCGAGGACGCTGCGAAAGCCGCCGAGTGGTTCCGCGACCAGGGCGTGGACGTGGCGATCATCAAGCTGGGTGCGCGCGGAGCGCTGGTGCTTGACGATGATGGTGCCCGCGTGGTCGGCGGCTACCAGGTGGATGTCGTGGATACCACGGGCGCGGGCGATGCCTTTGCCGGCGCACTGGGAACGAGACTCGCGGAGGGCGCGGCGGTAGAGGAGGCCATCGCCTTCGCCAACGCTGCAGGCGCCATGGCCGCAAGCCGCTTCGGCGCGCAGCCGAGCCTCCCGACGCGCGATGAGGTAGGGGCGCTGATGGCAGCGCAGCAGGCGGACGACCGCGTGCAGCGGGCGTAGCGGCCTCCCGGCGGGGGTGCCCGGAGTCCGGGGAGACAGGGCGGACAACCGAAGGCATCGAAGATGGCCGGACAGGGGTGTCCGGGCCACGGAAGACGCTGAGAATGCCCGGACAGGAGTGTCCGGGCCACGGGGTAAAGCAACGGGCCGCCGAAGGTATCGGCGGCCCGTGACATGTTCTCAGCGTCTCCTGCTACTGCTCACTACTTCTCGCGCTCGTAGGTGCAAAGCTCGCACCCAACCTGCTGCTTGCGGAAGCGCGGGAAGCTCGTGAAGCCTGTGTCCAGCTCGCATGCACGGCCGGTCATCAGCGGCTTGCAGTATGTCACGAACTCCTCGGTCACGTCGTTGCCCGCCTCATTGATCCACTCGCGCGGGACGGCTTTCGACGCACCGGCGACCGTCGTCAGGGAGGTCGCGCCGCACTCCCACTGGTACGGATCGTCGTTCTCGCGCTCGATGGTGACCATGATGTCCGTCTGGCCCTCAACGGCCCAATGGACGGCATTCTGCCCAACCGCGTAGGCCTGATCGAGGTCTACCTGGCTGGCGGTGGCTGCGAAGCAGCGCTGGAGGTTGCCGAGCTTGTCATGGCGCGAGCGCACGCCCACGCCCTCCTCGATGACGTCCGAGAGCCACTGGGCCACACCGCCGAGGCGGCAATGTCCGAACTCATCCACCTGCTCCGAGGTCGTCACGCGATCCTCGCCCTCGAAAGCGAAGCCCTCGGAGACGGCAATCACGCAGTAGCCGTGCTCGTCGTACTTCTCCTTCACATCGCTGATAAGCTGCTCGCGTGTCACCTTCACCTCGGGGAGGTAGACGAGATGCGGCGGAGCATCGGGAGCCGGGCGGGCGGCCGATGCGGCGCCGGTAAGCCAGCCCTCGTTGCGGCCCATGATTTCGACTACCTCGAGGGTGCCGAATGCCTCGGCATCGCGGCCGACGTACTGGCAGCAGGTGGCGGCGTAGCGGGCCGCGCTCCCGAAGCCGGGGCTGCAGTCGGTGACGACGAGGTTGTTGTCAATGGTCTTGGGGATTCCGACCACGTGCATCTCCCAGTCGCTGGTTTTGGCAAGCTCGGAGACCTTGTGGCAGGCAAGCTGCGAGTCGTCGCCGCCGATGTAGAAGAAGTAGCGCACATTGTGGGCCTTGAAGACCTCCATTGCGCGCTCGAGGTCCTTGTCGTGGGGCTTAATGCGCGAAGTGCCGAGACCGGCCGAAGGCACGTAGCGCATGGCCTCGACTATGTCGGGATCCTCGCGGAAGAGGTCGCAAAGCTGCTCGTTGAGCAGCCCGTCCATCCCGTGGATCGCGCCGTAGAAGCGTTGGATCTCGTCAACATCGTAGGCAGCCTGAATCGCGCCCACCAGGCTGGAGTTGATGACGATCGTGGGACCACCGGACTGGCCGATGATCGCGTTGCCCTTAAGTGACATGAAAGGCCCTCCTTGTTGCAGTGGAGCTCTTTGTGCGCTATGAGGCACGATTGTAGCACAGTGCGGCTCAGCTTGTCATCTCCACCAGCCAGTCGTGCGTTGCGCGGGCGTTTGCGTTGACCTCATCGAGCGTCTCGCCGCCGAGGCACTCAACCACCAGTGGGCCATCGAAGCCTGCGTCGAGCAGCTCGCCGAAGACTCCGTCCCAGTCCACCACGCCGGTGCCGGGCAGGATGTTGACCCCCTCCAGCATCCCGAGGCTGTCCTTGACGCACATGCCCACCACGTAGTCCGCGAGGATGCGCAGTTCGTTGACCGGGTTGAGGCCCTTGTAGTGCATCACATTACCCGCATCGTAGTAGATGCCGAAGTTCTCATGGTCAATGCGGTCGAGGGCGTAGATCAGGTCCGCGCCGCTGTCGGTGATGCCACCGTGCGGCTTGAGGGTGAGCATTACGCCCTTATCCGCCGCGTAGTCGCAGCAGGCGGCCATTGTGTCGAAGTAAAGGTCCTCGCTCGGGCCGCGCTTGGTGCCGCAACTGAGCAGGTACTGCGCGCCGAACTCAGCGGTGGCGTCAATGAAGCCGCGCAGGGTCGCCTCGGCCTTCTCGGGGCCCCCGTCAACCGGCACGCTTCCCCAGCAGGTGGAGGCGAAGAGGCCCGCGGCCTCCACGTCCGCGCGGCGCTGCCGGATCAGATCGAGCGGGATGCTGTCTGCGACGACCCACTCCTTGTTGAGCTGAGTGGTGCCGATGCAACTGTAGCCGCTGGCGGCAGTCCCGGCAAGGAACTCCTCCCAGGTGTAACCGTTCCACGGTCGCGTCACTGTTCCAAGCTCAATTGCCATCATCTGTCATCCTTTCACGATACGCCAGGCGGGCCTTGTATGGCTTCGGTTTGTTCAGGTTACCTCTCGCGCCGTCACCTGTGCCGTTGCCTGTTGGCGGCGAAGCCGCCATCCTGTCCGGCGCGACAGCGACGGAATCCTGTTGAGGAGCCGTTGCCGTTACCAACCGCGACGAGGCTACTGCCCCAGGTCCATCTTGAACTCGGAGTAGCGGCTCGTGTCGAACCAGTCGGCTTCATAGGCCCACGGTGCGCCCGCTTCGGAGTAGGTCAGACCTTGCTCGTAGCACTGGTCGAGCAGTTCGGGGATGCCGTTGATCCCGGTGAAGATCTTCCCCTCGCGCTCCTCGCGGGTGATGTGCTCCGCCGGAATCGTCCGCGGCAGCGCACCGGATTCATAGGCGCCGTTGACGGCCACCGTCAGCCCGCGCGTCATCGCTATCGGCGCGTTCAGTTCGTCTTCCTCGCCGCGCAGGACGCGGATGGCGTTGCGGAAGACCTCGTCATGTTCGCGCTGGCCGTCGGGCTCGATGACCTCGGATGAGCCGTCCTTGTATTCCACCGGGCAGGGGCCCTGGAAGCTCCAGTGTGCGGTGCCCAGTGAGCCCTCGATGCGCGTGATCGGCCCGCGGGGGCTCCAGCCTGCGAGCGTGACGTTGTACACAATCTCCGTGCCGCCGGAGGTCTCCAGACGGATGGAGGAGGAGTCTTCGCCCGGGATCGGGTGGGCATGGTAGAGTTCGCCCTTCACGCGGACGGGGGTGTCTGCGTGGTTCCACGTCTGGCTGGACCAGTAGAGCGCGTTGAAGAGGTAATGCGCGAGGGCGTTGTTGGTCGGGCCATCGAGCACGTACTCGCCATCAATGACCATCTGCCCGGCCCAGGCGTTGCGGGCGTAGTAGTTGTCATCGCGCACCCATTCGGCCATGACGACAATGCGCTCGATCTCGCCGAGCTTGCCGTCGCAGATGCGGCGCTTGAGGTCGCGAACGGTGCTCTTGGACTGGTTCTGAAAGCCCACGTCGCAGAAGCGGCCGGTCTGTTCGGAGGCCGCGATCATCGCGTCAACATCCTGCACGACGGCCGCCGGCGGCTTCTCCACCAGCACGTCATAGCCGGCCTGCATTGCCGCGATTGAGAGCGGGGCGTGTGTCTGAATCGACAGCGGCAGGGCGACAAGTTCCACGCGGTCCTGCTCTGCCTCGAGCATCTCGTAATAGTCATTGTAAATCTTGATGCCACGTTCGGTGTACTCGGCCACGGCCTCCGGGTACTTTTTCGGGCTGCGGATGACCACGCAGTCGAAGGTCGCGAGACCCTCATTAACCATGTTCTCGATGCAGCGCTTGTGACTGCCGGCGAAGTTGCTCACGCCGACGAGACAGATGCTCACCGGCCCTACTCGCTTGCTGTCAGGCACAACGATCGCTCCCTTGGTATGTTATTCCCGCACACCCGGCCGCCACTGCTCCGGCCGATAGTTGCGGTCGTAATGCGTGTACACCTTCATCAGCACATCCATCAGGTCCTCGCCCTCGATCTCGCGAACGTGGGCGTTGATGACGCGTGTCGCCTCCCCCGGGTCCTCTTCGTCCCAGGTGGGGTCTCGGCGCTCGTCGCGGAAGACTACCGGCGATTCGAGCCGTAGCGGCTCAACGCGATCTACCGCCTCGATCGCCCGCATAGCGCCCTCGCGAATAAGCTCCCTCGCTCGTGCCGGCGCCGAGGTGAGTGCCGAGTGCATGCTGGTGCCCTGCTTCACCGCCACCGTGACGCAGCCGGGGCAAAGCTCCTCTATCTCGCGGCAGAGGTGGATGTCGCCGGCGGCGAAGACGAAGGGGACGCCGTAGTAGCCCGCTATCAGCGCCTGCAGGCCGGTCTCCCCCACCTCGATGCCGTTGAAGCTCCAGCGCCGAACGGCTTCGCTCATCGTGTGCGAGAGTGTGCCGGAGGGCGTGCTGGCCTTCGAGTGCGCGCCCACCGCACCGGTGGCGTCGCAGGTTTCGTCGAGGAAGGGCAGCCAGAACGGGCGCTCGAGGCCATGGTAGTACACTGCGCGAGAATCGGCAAGATCGTAGTCAATCGTGTTGCCGCCACCGTGGCCGTCATTGACGATGACATCATCGAATCCCGCCCCGATCAGCCCGTCAACGGCGGCATTCACCTCTCCGGTGAGCAGGCGGCTGAGGCGCTGGCGCCGGGCGGTGTTGTACGGTCCGGTATCGGCGCGATTCTCCCACTGAGTAACGCCTGCAACGCCTTCGAGGTCCGTCATCATGTAAAACCGCATGATCTTCGCCTCCGTCGCTCAGCCCTGCTGCTGGCGCCAGATCGGCCGCCAGTCGGGGTCGAAGTTGTACTTCACGGTCATCAGCTCTTGCATGTTCTTCGCCGTGACCTCGCAGGTATGTCCGTCCACCACTGTGAATCCCGGCCGCTGCTGCTGCTCAGCGTCGAAGGTCGGGGCATGGAACTCCTCGCGGAAGACCACCGGTGAGCCCGCCTCAAGTGGCTTGACGCGCGCGATGGCGTCCATCGAGCGCCGCGCGCCCTCCTCGATGATCTCGCAGGCTCGCGCTGGAGTAGACGTCAAGGCGGAGAGCAGGCTGGTGCCGAACTTCGTGGCCGCGCCGACGCAACCGGGGCAGAGCTGCTGCATCTCTCGGACCGCCCACTCATCCCCAGCGCAGAAGATGAAGGGCACACCGAAGTATCCCGCGAGGAAGGCCTGGTAGCCGCTCTCGCCGACTGTCACACCGTTGATGGAGTAGAGCCGGATGCCCTTGCCCATCGTGTGCGCGAGATTGCCTTGAGGCGTGCCTCCCATCGCGTGGGTCCCAAGGCTGGCGATAGCGTCACAGGTCTCATCGAGTCCCGTGCAGTAGTCGGGGCGCCCGGTGCCGTGGAAAAGCTGCACGCGCGGGTCAAGCAGCTCGGGATCGATGGTGTTGCCCGCGCCATGACCATCGTTGACGATCACTTCAGTGGCGCCGCCGGCGAAGAACCCGCGGGTGGCTGCATTGACCTCCTCGGTCAGCCAGCGTGAGTAGCGCGTGCGGGCGACCGTCGCGGCCGGTTCGTCGCCTTCCTGATGGCGAGGGTCCCATTCAGTAACCCCGGCCACTCCCTCAAGGTCCGTCACGACGTAGACCTTCATCGCGTGCCTCCCGGCTTCGGGCATGCATGGAGGCGGTAGATTCTCCTCTTCGCGGGCGACTCCTCCCGCAATTATCGGCAGGCGACAGTCCGCTGGAGCGCGAAGTATTGACGTGGCGCTGACTGAGGTGGTCGGGAGGTGGGCAAGTGTATCAGGCTGCACGCGATTTGCTGGCTAACCCCATGGTGATCCGGGTCCTGACCGCCATCGGCGGCCTGATCGTGGTGCTTGTCATCACCCGCCTCTCCAGCAGCTACATCGGGCGATGGATCGTGGACGCCGACATGCGCTACCGCGCCCGCAAGGTGGTTACCAGCAGCATCTGGCTGGCCTACGCCATCTACCTGCTGCTGCTGTTCAGCCAGTCGCTTGGGCAGGCGGCCGTTGCCCTCGGCGTCGCCAGTGCCGGAATCGCGTTCGCGCTGCAGGAGGTCATTCTTAGCCTCGCCGGCTGGATCGCCATCTCGTTCGGCACCTTCTTCAGAATCGGCGACCGCATTCAACTGGGCAACACCGTGGGTGACGTGATCGACATCGGCATGTTGCGCACCACGGTGATGGAGTGCCGCGAGTGGATCTCCGGCGACAACTACACCGGGCGCATCGTCCGCATCCCCAACAGCATGATCTTCCGCCAGCCGGTGCACAACTACTCCGGCGACTTTCCGTTCTTGTGGGACGAACTGAAGCTGCCGGTGCGCTACGAAAGCGACTACGACCGCATGCGGGAGATACTTCTTGAGGTGGCCGATGAGATCACGGGCCAGTACACGCAGTACGCCGAGCTTCACTGGAAGCGCATGCTGCGGCGCTATCGCGTAGAGCCTGCGAGAGTCGACCCCACGGTGGTCCTCGTCGCGAATGACAACTGGGTCGAGTTCACGCTGCGCTACATCGTGGACTACAAGTATCGCAGACAGGTGCGCGACGAACTCTTCCGCGCGATCCTGCGACGACTTGACCTCGAGCGCGACACGATCCGCCTCGCCTCCGCGACGTGGGAGATCGTGGCTGCGCCTGAACTGGACGTCAGACTAAAGGGCGGAACCGACCCTCAGCACGAGTGACGCGCAGCCCGCGCGACTGCGGGCACCGGCACCATAGCCTGCAGGTGAATGCCATCAGGGCAAATCCAGAAGATTGCCCGCGAGGCCCCCCACAATGATTGATGCGTCGCGGCGACGACGAGGGTCCCTACAGCTTCTGCAGGTTCGCGACACCCGCCAGCAGCTTCTTAACGCCACCGCCGTTGGCGAATGCCACCGTCAGCTTGAAGTCGCTGGCAGCAGCTTCAACGAACACCACGATACCATCCCCGAACTTACCGTGGCGGACCTTCTCCCCCGTCTTCCACGGCGCGGGAGCCGACTTCTCCTGCTCTTTCGCAGGCTTTGGCTTTGCCGAAGCGCTCTTTCCGGTGCGGGCATTCTGCAGGATGGAGGCCACATCAATCTTACGTCCGCCGCTGGGGCGCTCCAGCACCTCGTCGCCGGTGTCAAGGATGCGCGGTTGCGTGGAGGGCGTGTAGCGCTGATGGCGGTCCAGCAACTCGTCGGGCAGGTCGCGTAGAAAGCGCGATGGCGTCTGCCCTCGCGTCTCACCGTAGACCGTGCGCTGGAATGCGTGGCTGAGGTGCAGCAGCTTCTCAGCGCGCGTCATGCCCACGTAGGCGAGCCGGCGCTCCTCCTCAAGCTCGCGCGAATCTCCGGTGATGATCGAGCGCTGGTGCGGGAAGATGCCCTCCTCCATCGAGACCATGAAGACCACCGGGAACTCCAGCCCCTTCGCCGAGTGCAGCGTCATCAGCGACACCGAACCGCTCATGTCGTCGGCCTGGTCGATGTCCGAGATCAGCGCAATGTGTTCGAGGAAGTCCACCAGCCCCGCATCCGGGCGTCTGCGCGCGAAGGATGCGGCTACTGTCACGAACTCCTGCAGGTTCTCCACCCGCATTGCGTCCTCGGCTTTCCCGGTTTCCTTGTACTTGTCGATCATGCCGCTGTTTTCAACCACCGCGCGAACGAGGTCCGGCAGTGGTGCGTACTCCACGCGATCCCGAAGCGCCTTCATCATGTCCCAGAAGTTGCCGACGGCGGTGCGCGCGCGAGGGGACTCGTCCTCATTGGCGGCGAAGTAGCGGCAGGCATCCATCAGCGAGCAGTTGTTACGCTCGCCCACGAGCGTGATGCCTTCCAGCGTGCTGTTGCCGATCCCGCGCGTGGGGGTGTTGATGATCCGGCGCACGGACAGGTTGTCCGCAGGGTTGTGCAGCGCGCGCAGGTAGGCCAGCGCGTCCTTGATTTCCGCGCGCTCGAAGAACCGCAGGCCGCCGACTATCTGGTACGGGATCCGCCGCGCCGCAAGGGCCTGCTCGAAAGCGCGCGAGGCGGCGTTCACCCGGTAGAGGATCGCGTAATCGCCATAGCGCGCGATGCGCTCCGTAACCTGCCGCGCGATGGTGTTGGCAACCCACTCGGCCTCCTCTTCCTCGTTGATCGCCTCGTAGATCACGATGTTATCGCCGGGAGGGTTGGCCGTCCAGAGACGCTTCTCCGCGCGATTTTCGTTCTGTTGGATGATGCTGTTCGCGGCCTCGATGATCTTCGCACTCGAGCGGTAGTTGCGCTCGAGCTTGACCACCCGGGCGTCGGAGAAGTGCTCCTGGAAGTCGAGGATGATGCCGACATCGGCGCCGCGCCAGCCGTAGATGGACTGGTCGTCATCGCCCACCACGCAGATATTGCGGTGCTCCTGGGAGATGTACTCAACCAGTTTGAACTGCGCGTGATTGATGTCCTGATACTCGTCCACCAGCACGTACTGGAAGCGCTCCTGATACTTGCGCCGCACCTCTTCATGCTCGCCGAGAAGCTGTACCGTCTTCATGATGAGGTCGTCGAAGTCCAGCGCGTTGTTTGCACCAAGCTCGCGCTGATAGCCGGAATAGACCCGCGCAACCAGCTTCTCCCAGTCGCCCCGCGCGGTGCGGCGGTAGTCGTCCACGGTCATAAGCTGATTCTTCGCGTCGCTGATCGCCCAGAGGATCTCATTATTCTTGCGATCCGCGCAGCGCTCGCGCTCGGGCAGCGTGACCTCAAGCCGCGCGCGGATGTCCTTGACGATCGCGGTCTGATCGCTCTCGCCGAAGATGGTGTACTCGGGCACCACGCCGACATGATGACCGTCCACGCGGAGGATACGGGCGCACACCGAGTGGAATGTGCCCATCCACATGCCCTTCGCGGCCTTCTCGCCGATGAGTTCGTTGATGCGCTCCTTCATCTCATTGGCGGCCTTGTTAGTGAAGGTCACCGCGAGGATCGAGTCCGGGGAGATGCCGCAGTTGTCGATCATGTGCGCGATGCGGTAGGTCAGCGCGCGCGTCTTCCCTGACCCCGCGCCGGCAAATATGAGCACGGGCCCGTTGATGCATTCGGCGGCAGCGCGCTGTTCTTCATTAAGCTTGTCGAGCAGTGACATGCGATGATGCTCCCCGTCGATGAACGAGCGCCCCCGCAGATGCGGCCGCAGAATGCGGGCGCCGGAGGCGCGTGGATGTAGATGATAGAGTGCAGCGCGGTGCAACTTCAGCAGCCCGAACCTGCACTCGCGCACAGCTTTAGTATACCACATCGCGCGGGGTTAAGTCTTCCCTGAGAGCATCGCGCAGCAGGGATTACTATCCGGCCGGCCAATGCCGTGAACCCTGCTGCAGCGGCAGCGTATCGCTCGTGTCGAGCATCCAACTCAGTAGCCTGTCGCGCAATTCGCTGCGGACTTCGTCGTAGAGCGCGTTCTCTGCAACATTCATTGTCGCATCCGAATCATCTCGCAGGTCGAACAGCTCATCCGCGTCGTTGGCGCAGTAAGTGTAAGCGAAGTCGCTCGTGCGTACCATGGCGCAGCGGCTCAGATTCACCTCGGGGTTCTGATTGACCACGTCCCGCCGCTTCGCATACCAGTTGTCTGGCGCGAGGCCCTCGATGCCCCACTGCTCCTCCCCCGGCAGGCGCCCGCCCTCGGCAAAGACCGCACCGCGCAGAGTGTCCACGTCGCCGCTTATGGCGGGCGCGAGGCTCCGGCCGAACTGGTGGTGCTTCGGCTCCAGGCCGACGAGGTCCATCATCGTCGCGTAGAGGTCGGTCATCTCGCAGAGGCCATCCACCTCACGCGGCTCAACGCCAGGGACGCGGAAGATCAGCGGCACGCGCAGCAGGCACTCCTCGAAGCCGTACGGGCACTTCTCTACCATCCCGTAGTCGCCGGCGTAATCACCATGATCCGACAGCGCGAGGACGATCGTGTCATCCTCCAGACCACGTTCGCTGAGGCGGTCGAGGATTTGCCCGAACTGCGCGTCCATGCGGCTGACCATTCCGTAGTAGGCGCCCTTGATCTCGCGGAGGTCGGCCTCGCCGAGACCATTCGGGAACGCGAAGTCGCGGTAGAGGCTGCGATAGGCGCGTGTTGGATCGCCACTCACGGGCGGGATCGGTGTCGGCAGCGCGTCGCGGTCGTGCATGGAGAAGAACGGCTCCTCGACCGCATACCACGGATGGGCGAAGCTCAGCGGCAGGAAGAGGCACCACGGCTGCTCGTGATCCTCGTCGAGGAAGTCAAGCGCGCTCTGGATGCGCGCCCAATCGGCATCGTGGCATTCGCCCTCGCGACGGCCGAGATACATCGCCGAGTTCAGGCGCTCTGCGGTCGGCGAGTCCTCATACCGCACGGTGCCGCGATCGGGGGCGATGCGAAGATGCCATTCGTCGAAACACTCGCCTGCGAAGGTCTCGTCGATGAGGTCGTTCTTGCCGAAGACGACGTTCCGATAGCCCCCTTCCTTAAGGTCCTGGAAGAGGTTGCGCTCCCCGGGCTGCAGGAGGTGCCAGATGGAGCGGTGGCCGTGGGTGTGCGGGTAGCGCCCGGTGAACATCGAGCAGCGGCTTGGGGTGCAGTAGGCCATCTGCGCCCACGCTTGCGTGAAAGTCACGCCTTCGGAGCGCAGGCGGTCGAAGTTGGGAGTATGCGCTCCCGCCCCGGGCGCCTCGTAGATGGCATCTGCGCGCACGGTCTCGGGCAGAAAGATGACGATGTTCGGTCGCTCAGTCATAGTCGCTCCTGTATCGGCGTGGCTCGGTTTGACCGCAGGTTCGCCGGATGGGCAGGAGGCGCCTTCTGCTTGTAGCGTGACCACAGCGGGCGGCATGGGACAGAATTCGGCCTGCGTCCGACAGGATGTGCTCGCTGCGCCTCACACAGCAGGGGACGGCAGGCGGCACTCCTGAAAAACGCCTGACCCCTACATTACACCTTCCATGCCGTCCGTCGTTTCCTGTTGCGGCCCACGCCGTTTGTGGGCCGCACCCTGTCCGGCGCAGCCGGAATCCTGTTGCCCTGCCGTCCCCATCATCCTCCGATGCCCAGCAGCCTCCCGAGTTCGAGGATCCGCTCAGCCAGCTTCCGCGCAGACTCGATCGCCTCTGTGTCCTGTTCGATCTCACCCGCATCGTAGGCGAGGCCGTAGACGCCGCGGTTCGCCGGGATCATCTCTTGCTTCAGGTAGAATGAATGCAGTGCTGTGATCGCGCTCTCGCCGCCGTATCTGCGCCCGACGACCACGGCGCCGCCGATCTTGTTGCGCAACTCCGAGCGGTATGCCCATGTGCGGTCCATCAGCGCCTTCGTCTGCGACGGAACGTTGTTGAAGTAGACGGGGCATCCGATGACCAGAGCGTCGCACTCGATCATCCGGGGCATGATCTCCCGAGTGAAGTCGTCCTCGATCACGCAACGACCGCGCTCAACGCATGCCCAGCATGAGCGACATGGGCCGATTTCGTGATCCATGGCGCGCAGCATCTCGCCCGGCAGCGTCTGTTGCATCATGGAAAGAAGCCACTCGGTGTTCCCGCCTCGCCTCGGGCTTCCTGAGATGTAGAGAACGTCCATTATCCGATCTCCTTCTGCTGCAAAGGTTCGCACGCATCACGCGTGCCAGCGCTTATGGGCGCCGTTTCCTGCTGCGGCCGACGTCGTTTCTGGGCCGCATCCTGCCCGGCGCAGAGCGACGGAATCCTGTTTCGAAGCCGTTGCCGTCGCCCCCTCAACTGGCAGAAGTGCCCCGCGCTTCCGCCAGCGTTGGCAATGCAAAAACTTTCAGTGTCGATCACCCATTCCCCTCTCTGAGTAGTTCCGGCTCATCTGCGCGGTAGTGGCATCGTGAGCGTGATTGGGCCCTCGTCACCATAGACCATGAAGCTCCCCACGACGCCGCCCTCACCCAGCGGGGCCAGCACGGATGCGTAGTATCTCACTCCCGGCACAAGAGCGCCGATCCGCCAGCGGCCCTCGGCGTCCGTAGTCGACCGCTTCTCGCCGCCGAGGTCACCAGGCAGCTCCCACTGGAGACCCGGCCCGAACAGCGTGATCTGCATCGAGCCAACAGGTTCGCCATCCTCGGCCCTCACCAGCACGCCGTGAGCGGAGCCGGCCGGCTGGAGATCCAGCACCACATCCAGCGCCACCCGCGGATCGCAGAGCTGCGTCACCGCTCGCGTGCCGTCGGTGGCTACGATCAAGTACGAGTCATACCCCGGCTGTAGCCTCGCAAGCTCCCAGCGGCCATCCTCGCCGGAGACCGCCGGCTCAGCGTCCCGGTCGATCCGCTCGCTGGCGGTCACCAGCGCCCCGGCCACCGGATCGCCCTCTGTGTCAACGACTATCCCCCTCGCGGTCAGACCTGCCGGATGGACCACGAGATCGTCGAGGAGCACCGTGTCCCCCGCAGGCACACTCATGGTCCGCATTCCGGGCCAGTCCAGGTCGGACATGGTCCACCGGACCGCGTCCGATGGCTGCAGGCGCACCTCAAGGCCTTCGGGCAGTGGCCCGATGAGTACCCGCCCCTCTTCATCGGATCGCGGCGGGACCAGCACGAGTCGGCTCTGGTGCTCTTTGAAGTGGACATCGAAGCTCGCACCCGCATGGGGCCGACCCTGACCGTCTCTGATCGTGAACCCAATCCATCCCGCTTCGGTTAGCGTGAGTTCATGTTCCCCGCCCGAGGTCAGATGCGTCGCTGCGGCCAGCCCTCGCGCCTCATCCTGCACCAGCACCGACAGCGTCGGGTGCCATCCGCCCTCGCCTGAGCGCGAGCGCGCCGTGGCAGCGACCGCTATCCGCCCCTGCGCGTCTGCAGTCAGCCGCAGCGGCTCCTCCCTGGACATGCGGTGCGTCTCCTCGCTGACCAGCACGTCGATGCCGGCCGCAGGCGTCCCGTCGGGGTACAGCACCTGCACGGTGATCGTTGGCTGGCGAACAGCGCGGAGTTCCAGCGCGAGCGGCGCACCATCATCCGCGACCGTGAAGTTCTGCGGCCCGTTCAGCGCCCAGACACCACTGCCCCCGCCTCCGCTCACGTGGTAGTCGCCGGGGACGAGGCGCAGGGCGAATCGTCCGGTCTCGTCCGTCCGGGATGTGTGCAGCAGCCTCGGTAGCCGCAGCGCTTTCGAGACGACGCGCACCTCCGCGTCGGCCACCGGCTCGCCGGAGCCTTCCCACGTGACGAACCCCTCCACGAGCACGCCCCGGTTAAGCGCGATATCAACGCCCTCAAGGTGCTCGCCCGGCTTGATCTGCAGGTCATTGCTCTGCGCCGCCGCGTAGTCCTCACCGCTCTCGACGCGCACCGTCCATCTGCCGGCGCGGATGCCGGTGATCTCGTAGCGCCCGTCCCTCGCGGTTAGGCTTGCGCTGCCACGGAGGGTAACCATGCCCGGCGCGAGGCCAACCTCCGCCCCCTCCACGGGCTCTCCATCCAGCGTCACGCGGCCTGAGATGACCGCCTCAGGCTGTAGCGTCACGACCAGCGGTGCGCCATCAGGCGAAGCCGTGGCAGCTTCTTCTACATAGCCGGGCGCGGAGACGGTGAGGCTGCCACCTCCGCCGGCGGCGATGCCACCGATGCTGAACGTCCCGTCGGCGGCCGTCGTGGCGCTTGGGGCTCGGTCCCATCCGTACAGGTAGATATAGTTCTCCTGATGCCACTCTGACCGGGCCTCCACGGGCATCTCACTGAAGTCTTCCGGCATTGGCCCCCGGAAGCCCGCCGTCAGAGTAACCGTGGCCCCCGCAATTGGCTCACCATCGAGCCCCACGACGGCACCCGACACCTGGCGCGCGTCGCCGATCAAACGCATCACGATCTGCTCGCCAGGGGACGCATAGCCGCCGCCCACGGCGCGGCCCTCTGCCACACAGCCGATGGGCCGACTGTCCGACTCGCGCGCATCGTCTATGCCGACCGCCAACACGAAGCGCCCGTTCTCATCAGTGACCGCATCAACCCACTCAGGCGGGTACAGATTGCGTGTTCTGTCAGGAGTGCCAACCGCCGCCCCCTCAATCGCCTTACCATCCGGCCCGACCACCCTTCCGATAATCGTGACCGGTTCGGCGAGCAGCGGCGCGGCAACCATCGCCAGCAGCGTCATGACTGTGAGTCTGCGCATCGTATGTCCCCCTCTCTGCGTCAGTCGGTCAGGTTCCCGCAGAACATCCAATTCCGCTCCCAGTGGCGTGCGAGCTTGAGCATCAGCGTGTTATCCCCCGCTCGCAGCGGCACCGTCACCACACATTCGCTGTCCTGCAGTCCCTTTACGTTCGGCAGATACGCGATCTTCTCCCCGTTGAGCCACGCGACCATCTCGCTGGTCGCGCTCAGTGTCAGCGTCGCCTCGCGCGCGCGGTCCGAAGCGATCGTCCGCGCGGCATAGATCACGTCACCGGTCTCCGTTTCGGTGTTGCTGCCGAGGTGCACTACGCCCGAGCGATCGCATGGCACCCGCTGCCAGTCTGCCGGGATGGCTGCCCGATTCTCCTCAGGTGAGAAGCGCACCTGCTGTACCGGCCACCACGCCGGGTTCGCATAGCGAGGGCTGACGAGCCACTCGCTCTGCGGCGCCGCCTGCTGAGGGCCTGCCTCCGCCGGTCGGATAACGACGGCGCTCACGCCCCATCCCGTCGGCCCGCCGAAGGTGAGATCGAGCCGGCCATCCCTCACGTCGGCGATGAAGACGCCCATCTGTGCGCCGCCGGGGTAGAAGTCAGTGTCGAAAAGACGCACGCCGGTCTCATCGCGGACCATTCCCGAGCAGCGGAGGTTGCGATTCGTCCACGATGGATTGCCACGCGTCACCCGCACCTCGTATGCGCCATCGGGGAGGTCCACCCGCAGCGTGCGCGGCTGCCCGCAGTAGATGATGCGCCCGACGATAGCATCGTCCGGCCGCCACTCATACGGCCAAAACGGCAGGTCCCGCGCCACCATCTCCTGCTGCCCCTGGCCCTGCCGGTGCGCCATGGCGTATCCGGTCTCCTCGGGAGTGGGCATCGAGATGTCATCCACCGGCAGCCACCCGTAGCCGCGTTCGGCGGAGTAGTCCGTCGCCGGCATGAGCGGGCTCCATGGATCGCCCGCCTCCTCGGCCCCGAAGTCCAGCGCAACCGTGGCGCCCTCCGCGTCGGCCATCGCGCGCCATTCGTCGAAGTAGCGTTCATCCGCAGCCGCCTGTGCATCGCGCAGAAGCCCCTCGGCCTGCGCGCGGTATGCAGCGTCATCCCGAACGCGCAGCGCCATCAGCGGCTCCATGCGCGCTCCGAGATCGCCGAAGTTGCCATCAAGCGCATGCTCCACCCGTTGCACCATCGCGTCGCCCTGGAGGCGGTCGCTGATCGTGCGCTCCTGCCCGGCCGGCCCCAGCACCAGCACGCCGTAGATCCGCACCGCCGGCACCTGCACGAGCGCCAGGTCGCCCTCGCACCGCATCAGCAGCGGGCGCGGCTCGGCATCGGGCGTCAGCCACAGCGCCTCCTCCGGCTCGGCCATCCCCTCCGGCAGCCGGATAGTCACCTCCATCGGCTCGGTCGGCGTTGCGACCTCCGCCTCGAAGTTCACGTCATAGTTGACGAAGTGTGCGCTGAGCAGGTCCGCGCCCTGTGCCTGGTGCCGCCATGTGCTGACCCAGAGCAAGCGCGGCAGGTCGCCATCAAGCAGCGTCTCCCCGTCAAGCGCCTCTCGCACGTCAGCGATGGCCTGCTCTACGACCGCCCGCGTCTCATCGCTCTCCGTCTGGCGGTTGAAGAAGAACGTGCCGCCATCGAGCAGTTGCACCACGCGCCCGGCAGCTTTCAGCCGCGCCAACACATCGGCCTCGCTCGGAACGTTGTCCTCGTTGCGGGCGCCGAAGTCGCCGGTGATGGCGACGGTGCCGCCTCCCTGCAGATACCGCGCGAGCCGCCCAACCTGCTCATCGGCGATGCACGTCACCGACGGCAGAATGACCAGCCGGTAACGGGCGAGGTCATCGTGGCCCCAGCGATCGGCTCGCATGGCGGGGTGGTGCAGAATCAGCGCGTCGAAGGGTATGTGCGCCTCAAAGAGCGCGCGGCCGATGCCCGAGACGTCGTTGAAGTGCGGCGCATGCACGTTGCCGCGGAACTGCGCGTACATCTGCGTCGAGATCGAGTAGGCCACCGCCACCTGCGCGTGGCGCGAGCGACCCTCAGCGGTGAAGAGCGCGCGGTGATCGTGGCGGAACTGCCAGTACTTACGCAACACCTCAAGCTGAGCAGCCTCGAAGCTGATCTGCTGGGCGAAGAGCACGCCTCCACCCGCACAGCTTTCGGCGTACTCGTGTTCGAGCAACTCCGGCGCCTCGTTGCCGAGCTTCGTCATGCACAGCAGCGGTTTGCCCGGCGCTGAGGCCAGCCCCAGCACGAAGCGCATAGCCCCATGCGCGTTGTGCCAGCCGTAGCGGAAGACGTCATACTGCGACAGGCCCGCGCTCTCGAACCACGCCTGGTCCACGAACTCGCTAATCAGCAGCGGGAATGAGTTCAGGCCGAGGAAGCCGCCCGCCTGGTTGCCGTGGAAGTCGAACTCGATGCCCTGTCGCTCGGCCAGCGCATGCGTGTTGAGGTAGTAGCGCATGAGGTTGTGCGCGTGCGACATGTAGAGGAACTTCTGATACTCCGCCAGCACCGGGTCGTCGGTGATCGCCGCGACGCCCTCATGGGTGACCTCGTTCCACGCGAGGTCGCCCTGCAGCATCGGGAAGTCGTCGAGGCGTTCGCGCACGTAGTCGCGGATGTTGTCGTAGCGGGCGCGGAACTCCGGCAGCAGGTCGTGGCGCGCGAGGTGGTCCATGAAGCGCAGGTTGCAGAAGTCGCAGTATTTCCCGCGCGTACCGGCGCCGATGCGCTGGACCGGCCCGCCGATGTTGTCCTGACTGGTGGCGTAGCCCAGCAGCGGCGCACCGAGCAGGTCGTAGTTGATCACCGAGGACCACCGCGGGGCGTTGTTGCAGACGATGTACGCGTTGAAGTCCTGCCGCGCGGCCCAGCTTTCGACCGTCAGGTTGTAATGCTCGCTCATCACAAGCTCGTTGTTGTAGTCGCGCGCGATGCCGTTGTCGCGGAAGAGCGGCAGCGCCTGCTCCTCATGGAAGTGGATCGTCTCCTGATACTCGTTGGAGCCGTAGATCTCGTTGGGGATGCCGCGGTGTTTGAGCCATCGGTGGGAGGAGTAGTCGCCGGTGCGGTCGAGGTAGTCACAGAGGATCCAGTTGCGGTCGAACCACTCACCTGGTCTTCGTGCGGGGCCGCCGCGGCCCTCACCGTAGCCGGCGTTGACCATGAAGCTATGCCACGAGATCGGATGGCGCTCGGGATAGTCGAAGGCGCGCAGTTCGGCGGCATAGTCGGGCAGCACAAGCTGCGGCTGCTCATCGGCCACGGGCAGCTCAATGGCGTGAAGGCACGGTGCGAGGAGCAGAGTCAGGAGAGCGACTGCAGGCCAGCGCATGAGCAAAGCCCCTTGCCTCGGGATCAGACGCAGGGAGGATTTCACCGGCAAACGCGCGGGACCTGCAGATGCTGACGACGAGTCCCCGTCGCCGATGTCGTTGTGGCCCTCGCGCCCTCGTGAGGGGGGCCATGCCCCCGGAACGCACAGGCGCACGGAACTTGTTCGTGCCGCGTTTGGCGAACGTTTGCAGGTCTCGGACACATAAGTGCGAATCTACACCGTGCGGCGGCATCATGACTGTGGAGGAACTGCGCTCATGCGGACAGGCCGACAGAGCATCACCCTGCTGACCTGCGCTCTTATCATACCTGCGTTGCTGGCTCTATCTACAGTGGTGAACGTGCGCGCGCAGGAGGCACAGGAGCCGCCGCCGTCTCCCGCAGTGGAGGCCGCCGAGCCTGCACCTCCATCCGCGCCAGCAGCGCAACCCGGACCGCCCGCCACGACGGTACCCACGGAGCCGGGGGGAGAACCCGAACCGGGCGATGTTGAGGTGCCACCACGGGCAGCCCCATCGCCACGACCACCGGACCGGCAGCCCGAGACGCCCGCGCCACGCGAACCTGCAGCCGCCGAGCCGCGCGATGAGACGGAGATTCCGGCGCTGGCGGAGGTAATGCCGGAAGAGACTGCCGATCCGGCGGGTGCCGAGGAGAGTGGGGCGCCGCCTGAAGGAAGCACCACCACGGTTGACGAGGCCTCTCGCGCCACAAGCCGCCGCATTGCTCATGAGCGACGGACGGAGGCCATTCAGCAGTCACTCGAACTGCTCGCGACTGCTCCCGAGGAGCTTTCGCCGCATCAGAAGGCCGCCATGATAGGCCAGATCTCACAGGGCGCTCTTGTCGAACTGAGCGCGCTGCGCGAGGAGATGGTGCAGGCAAGGCTCGACCTCCAGCGCCTCGAATCGTACCTCTCGCAGATAATCGCAGACCGACATCAGGTGCCGCGCATGGTGCGCACCGGGCAGATACCCGCGCTCGGCGCTTCAGCGAGGTGGGATGAGCTGCAGGAGCGCAGCCTCGAGTTGCAGGAGGCGATAGACAGCGCCTTTGAGGAGCGTCTGCGTCTGCTTGAGGACATTCCTCGCGCCGAATCCGATCTCGAACAGGTCCGGGAGTTACGCGATGCACTCTCCGCGACACTGGACCCGGAACTGCGCGAGGTGCTCAGTGACGCCCAGGAGTACCTTCAGCAGCGCCTTGAGGCGTCGCAGGAACTGCTGGCCCTTCAGAACCGGCAGGCAGCCGCCGCGACCGAGGCGTATGATGAAATTTCGCATTACCTGGAGGAGCTCGGTGCGGCGATAATCACCGCACGGCAGCGAGGACTGCTGGCGCGCTCGCCCGATCACGTGTCGCCGGAGACCTTCATCAACCTCGCCGATGACCTCGCGCGCCTGCCCGAACTGCCGAAGCAGATTGTCGCCGGCTACTATGAATCCGGCAGGCCGCCCATCAACATGACCGCGTGGGCGCTGCGACTGGTGGCGACCATCGCGATGCTGGCCGCGCTGGTGGCGACGTGGCTGCGGCTACCGGGGTGGCTTCTGAGCGTCTTCTGTGCTGATACGTCACACCGGGAAAGCGCGTGGGGCGAGCGCGAGGTGCAACTGCTGGTGCCGGTCGCGCGGGCTGTGCTGGTCGCCGCGGTGACAAGCGCGTCTCTGCTGATCTGGGGCGTCCATGGCGAGTGGACGGCGGCAGCGATGCTGGTAGTGGGCACGTGGGCGATGTACTTCGGCCTGATGACCACGCTCCGCCAGCTTCTGGCGCCGCGCTACGAGCAGTACCGCATCGTGCCGGTGAGCACGGAGACGGCGCGGTTGATCTTCCGCCTCGCGCGCGGCCTCGCACTGTGGTCGGCGGCGATCCTGCCGATCATCTGGGGGCTCAGCGCCCTGGAGTACCGGCACCAGGATGTGCTGGTGCTGCTGTCGGTGATCCATGTATGCGGGCTGGCGGTGATTGCCGCCGCGATGATCTACCGCGCCGGTGGGCCGCAGGCACTGGTCGCCGGCGGGGAGACGACCGGCACGCGCACATGGCGGCGCGCGCTTGCCGCGACCGCTCCGGCGANNCGGCGAATACCTGTCGCGCATCCTCTACCTTGAGATACCGCTGCTGGCCGCCGCGTTCATCATTGACGCCGTGATCCGCCGCCGCACCACTGCCGAGCCGATGCGGCGGTGGCTGCGCGGCGGCCTGTGGCTGCTTGTCGTGCTCGCGCAGATCTCGATCTTCGGGCTCCGCTCCCACCACTGGTCCGCCGTGACGGACGTGCTGAGGCGCCCTCTGTTCGCGGTCGGCGAGTCGCACATCACCAGCATGTCAATCCTGCGCGCGATACTCGTCGCGGTGATCGCATGGGCGGTGGCAACGCTGCTGCGCGGCTCGATGAACCGTTCCCGCGTCCTGCGGCGGCGCTACGGTGAGGGGCTGCGTTACGCCCTGTCGAACCTGAGTTTTTACCTGATCATCATCGCCGGTGTCCTCTGGGCGATGCTCGCCGGCGGCTTCCCGCTCAATGCACTGACGGTCCTCGCCGGGATGACAGGCATCGGTCTTGGCTTCGGCCTGCAGGACATCGTGAAGAACTTCGTGGCGGGCGTGATCCTGCTGCTGGAACGACCGCTGGCGGTCGGCGACTACATCGAAGTCGGCGGGACATGGGGGCGCGTTGATACCATCAGCCTGCGCAGCACCGTCGTGCGAACACAGAGCAATACGCATATCCTCATCCCGAACGCGGACATCATCAGCCAGCAGCTAACGAACCTCAGTCACCACGACCGCACGCTGCGCCTGGTGATCCCGATCGGCGTGTCGTACGGCACCGACATTGACGTGGCTCGGGAGGTGCTGACCGAGGTCGCGCGTCAGCATGAGGGGGTGCTGCAGACGCCGGAACCGGGCGTGCGCCTCGCGGAATTTGCCGACAGCGCGATATTGCTCGAACTGCTGGCGTGGGTCTCGGATCCTGGCAGTCGGGTCTCAACGCGGGTGGGCCTGAACCTGGCCATCTGGCGCGCGCTCAAGGAGGCGGGGATCGGGATCCCGTTCCCGCAGCACGACCTGCACCTGCGCTCGACCGATGTGCCGCTGAAGGTCGAGAGAGAGCCGGAGAAGTAGTCCCGCCTCAACTTGTGCCGTCGAGGATCGCGCGCTGATCCCGCAACGTCTTCTGCAGCAGGTCCACCGGAAGCTCCCGGACATCCGAGGAGCCACGAGAGGCGCAGAGCGCCGCCGCGACCCCTGCCGCGTGGCCGGTGGCGAGGCAGGTGCCCATCACGCGCGCCGAACCGTTCGCCTCGCGGGTGGATGAGAGGCAGCGACCGGCAACGAGCACGTTCCTCAGCCCGCGCGGGATCAGGCAGCCGAGGGGGATGTCGTACGAGCGCCCGCCCTCGATGGGGATCCGCTTCTGATAGGTGCCCGCACCGTGAATGTCAACATGATGCCCGCCCTTCGCGACTACGTCCGGCGACTTGCGCCCCTCCACGACCTCCTCAGTGCTCAGAACGTGCTCGCCGACGACGCGGCGCGTCTCGCGCACGCCGATCCTCGGGGCTACCCGCGTCAATGTGGCCTCACCGAAGCCCGGCAGGCGCCTGCGAGCAAAGTCCACGCAGGTCTGCACCTGCCCGCCAAGGACGGGGAGTGCCTCGCTCAGTGCACGCGAGTCGGTGGCGTCTACGTTGGCAATGCGCGTGCTGTTGAGCGTGATCTCGCGGCGCGCGAGTGACGCGGGCGTCATGAAGATCGCGGTGCAGGGGTACATCTCCCCCGCCTCGATCGCACCGCCGAGGAGGTCGCCCTCCGCGCTGAGGGCGAGGTAGGGGTAGCCGGCATCATGCAGCGCCCGCGCGCATTCCGCCCTCGATTTTCGGATCACCGGGTTCTCTGCAAGCAGCACATCCCCGGGATGGTCGCGCACGAACTCAAGTAGCGGCGTGAAATCCACCGGACCCATCTGAAAGACGAGGCTGAGGGGCTGGAACTGCGCATCAGGCCCGCCCTTCTCGCATTCTGCGCCAGCGAGATGCGCTACCACCGCGTCGCCACTGCAGTCCACCACGAACTCTGCCTCGATCGGAGCTTCGCTGCCGCAGAGTGAAAGGCAGCCGACCGCACCACCCTCCACGGCGGCGCCGGCTACCGGCATCCCCAGCAGCAGGTCAACATCGTATCGCTGCAGCAGCCTGATGATCGCGAGCCTGAGCACGTCCGGCTCGACGCAGACGCCCCAGAGTGTGCGCCAGTCGAAGACGCGTGCGGGGTGACTGCCGAGAGCAGCGCATTCGTTCAGCAACTCCTCGGCCACGCCGCCGACTATCTGCTCCCCGAGGGAGTTGTAGCAGCCGAGGATCGGCAGGCCGCTGATGAGATCGCCGCCGAGGAACGGGTCGCGCTCGATGAGAAGCGTACGAGCGCCAGTCTTTGCGGCGGCGATGGCTGCGCCCACACCGGCACTGCCACCGCCGACTACTGCGACTTCGCAGGCCTCCTGCATTGTATGCTCCTGTATGTGCGGCGGGGATGAAGCGGCTCCGCGCGTTTCCGCAAGGAGTCGCTGCAGACCTGCACGTACCATCGGGAGAAGGTCTCCGCACCCTTGCAGAGAAGCCGTTCACCCAGCGATCATGTCCGTCGCACGGGAGGCCGCTCATGCCCTTCAACATCTACTGGGGCGACATGCACACGCAGTTCAATCTCGCGCACATGAGGCTGCAGGCTCAGGGGGTTGATGCTGTGGCCGAGCCCCCCGATGACCTGGCCGACTGCGAGCAGTTCGTCCGCCGCGCGTTCGAAGGCGCGCGTGAGTACATCGACTTCTTCCCCATTGTGTACTACCCGGCGCACTTCACCCGCGACCCGCAGACCGGCTTCCGCTCTGAGACCGTCGGCTGGAGAGACTACTACGCCGCCGACTGGGAGATGATCTGCGGGCTGGTGAAGGAGTATCACGAGCCCGGCAGGTTCGTCACATTCGCCGGCTACGAATGGTCCGGCGACCGCACACGCTGGGGCGATCACAACGTCTTCTACCCCTACGACGACCCGCCGCTGGACCTCTCGCTGCACATTGAGGATCTCTACGCGAACCTCCGCGAGGCGGGCGCAATAGCTATCCCCCACCACACCGGCTATGCATTCGCGAATCGCGGCAAGGACTGGGCGCATTATGACGAACAGGTATCCCCCTTCGGTGAGGTCTTCTCCGTCCATGGCTCCTCTGAGGGCTGCGACACTCCGTTCACGATGACCCGCAACGGCTCCATGGCCCCGCGCGTGTCGAAAAACACCATCCAGGCTGGCCTCGAGCACGGCTATCGCCTCGGCATCATCGCCTCGGGAGACAACGGTGGCGGCTTCGCGGCCAAGTGGGGCATCGGCATGATGGCCGCGCTCGCGGAAGACCTCACGCGCGAGTCGCTGTGGGAGGCGTTCATGGAGCGGCGCGTCTACGGCGTCACCGGCGACCGCATCAAGCTCGACTACTCCCTCGGTGGCGCGATCATGGGCGCGATGATCGACACATCGGGCCCGCTGATGCTGCGGGCTTCAGTTGAGTGCACGGAGGCGCTTGACCGGATCGAAGTCATCCGCAACGGCCGCGTCGCTCTCTCCTACTGCCACAGCGGCACCTGGGAGGCGCCCACGGAGGGCATGGTACGCTGCAAGATACCGTTCGAGTTCGGCTGGGGACCAGCGGCCATGTACGGCTTCGAGGTCGCGGAGAAGCGCTGGGAGGGGCAGTTCCGCCTCACCGAGGGCCGGGTCGTCTCAGTGGAGGGCGCATTCACCCGCCACGGCAACCGCTGGTCGCAGACTGCCGACGGTGAGGTGCAGTTTGAACTGACGACCTCCCCGCGCGCCGGTGCGGCGACCGACACCTCCCAGCAGCGCCTCATCATCGAGATCGAGGCGCCCGCAGATGCTTTGTGCGTCTTCGAATGCGACCGCCACCGCATCACCTTCACCCCCGCCGAGGCCATGCGCCGCACCGGGCTGGTCGTCTACGACGAGGAGTGTCGCCAACGCATCCGGGAGCAGTTCGGCGACCAGTCCGGCAAGTGGGACGACCTGCGCGACGCTGTCTATCACAATTCGCACATCATCAAACGCCACACGGCCATCCCGCAGGCCGGCTACACCGCGCAGATCGAGCTTGAGCAGAGTGACTTCGCGCCTGGCCGGAACTACGTGTACCTACGCGTCAGCCAGCTTAACGGCCAGTATGCGTGGTCAAGCCCGGTGTGGGTGGATGTGTGAAGGCCGGCAATCGGCAATCGGCAATCGGCAATCGCGAGACGACAACGACTCGCGGAACGGCGGGCCGTTCCGCGGCACGCACACTCCTGTGCGCGCGGACGAACGTGCTGCGAACGGCTCCTCTCCCCCCGGCCCCCTCTCCCTTCGGGATGAGCGGGAGGCGCCGTTAGCCGTTGCCTTTGTCGTTGTGGCCCTCGCGCCCTCGCGAGGGGCGTCGCGAAGCGACGCTGTCGTTCACGACGCGAAACGGATGGCTGGCGGGTGCATCTGAAGCTTCTGCTGAAAGACGAGGCCGTGCGGCAGGTGACGCACGAGATGACGACCTGCGGCACCGTGCCCGCGCGTCTGGGGTGGAACTACCGGATGAACGAACTGGTCGCGGCGGTGGGCCGGGTGCAGCTTACCCGCGCGAAGGCCTACGCGCAGATGCTCGCGCTTGCGGGCATCCCCGGGGAAGCGCAAGTGGGCTTCGGGCGCGACCTGCAGCAGGCGTCGCCCTTCAGGCTGACGCGCGGCGTGGGCAATGTCGGGCGCTCGTGCGCATACCTCTTCCGGCCCGAGGCTCGAGCGCGTGGCGGCTATGAGGTGGACCCGATGATGTGGGCGCTGACCGGCGACGGCGCGCTTAAGATCATTCTGGACGCGCAGGGCAAATGCCTCATGCGAATGCACGAGAGGTAGGCCGGATGAGCCTGTTCTACCACCCGATCCGTCTGACCGAGGAGGCGCAGCGGGACGCCTGCGAGGTGCGGCTGGTTGTCCAAGCCGAGAGCGAGGCTGTACCGTCGAGATGCTGGCGCCCGAGACACAGGTCGCGGTCACGATCAACGGCGCGGCTGCCGAGGGGATCGTGCGCAAACGCTGCGGCGAACGGTGGTTGTCCATCGCGCTACCGGCGGGGCGCTGTGAAATGCGGGTTGACCGGCAACATTGAGCGACAGGGAGATGCCATGAAAGCATTTCGTGAGGAACTGCTGCAGGAGATGCAGTCGCTGCGGACGGTGGACTGCCACTCGCACACCGTCCGGCCCGGCGAGTACCAGGAGGCGGCGCCGCTGTCGCTCTTCGGCTACAGCTCATATTTCGACCGCACCATCGACAGCGTCACTGGCGGATCGAGGCCGCAGCTCTATGCCGGCTGCACTACGGATGAGCAGCGCTGGGAGCGCCTCAAACCCGTGCTGGCGAAAGCCCGCAACGTCTCCTACTGGCGCCATCACATCGTAACTCACCAGGGGCTCTTTGATCTCGCGGATGATGACCTGACCGATGCGAACTGGGCGGCAATTAATGCCACTATCCACGAACGCACGGCCGACCCGGACTGGTATCGGCACGTGACGGAGGACATCTGCGCACTACAGACGCAGGTGCGCAATATCCCATGGTTTGAGGACTGGGAGCCGGAGTACTTCACCGCGATCCTGCGCATGGAGAGCGCGCTTGAGCTGCAGCGGCAGGACGTGCGCGAGTCACTTGAGGCGCACCTCGATCGCTCGATCGGCAATCTCGCCGAGGCGAAGGAGGCGCTGGCGGAGCTTGTCGCTCAGTATGAGGCGCGCGGGGCGTTGGGCATCAAGCTCGCGCACGCCTATCGGCGTACGCTGCATTCGGAGCGCGTGAGCGCGGTGGAGGCGTCGGCGACATTCGACCGGGGGTTGCGAGGATTGACGCTGAAGCAGCCAGCGATCAAGCGCCTGCAGGATCACATCATCTTCTTTCTCGCCGGCGTGTGCGAGGAGATGGGGCTGGTCTTTGACATACACACCGGCGTGCAGGGCAACTGGGGCAACGTCCCGGATTCGAACCCGCTGCACCTGCTGCCGCTGATCCACGCTCACCCGAAGGTGCGCTTCAGCCTCTATCACGGCGGCTACCCCTACAGCCGCGAGATGGGGATGCTCGCCAAGCACAGCCCGAACGTGTGGTTGAACCTGGCGTGGATGTTCGTGGTGACGATGGAGGGGACGCGACAGTCGCTGAGCGAGTGGCTCGACCTCGTGCCGGGGTACCGCATTCTCGGCTTCGGCTCGGACGTGGGCTGGCCGGAGATGATCTACGGCCACCTGGTGATGGCGCGCTCATGCATCGCGGACGTGCTGGCGGAGAAAGCCGAACGTGACTTCCTCAGCCGCGACGCGGCGCTGGATCTTGCGCGTATGATGATGCGCGACAACGGGATGGCGCTATACGGGGCTTGACGAGGACGTGACGGTGGAGTTAAAGCAGAGACGCTCTCCGTGATGGAGAGCGTCTCAATCAAAATGGCGGG
>LSQX01402811.1_pt1 | contig 43616 bp, 34 predicted proteins | sample 654561 | NCBI WGS metagenome assembly LSQX01 (sample SAMN04489861, study PRJNA283612) | anaerobic digester metagenome | isolation source: 4 biogas reactors fed with cattle manure at either 37C or 55C with and... | place: Denmark: Kongens Lyngby | collected 2014 | reverse complement strand
TTTGGTTGCTCATTTTGTTTTTCCTTCCCTTAAACAATTAAGCATAACTTTGCGTAGTTTAATCATTGTTCTGCAAGAAAAACCTGATAGATGCAATTCGTTTACCCGGCCTTTTTGTATGCCTTGCTGGCGGTAGCTATTCCTGTTATCATTCACCTGTTTCAATTCCGGCGATTCCGCAAGGTGTACTTTCCGGATGTGTCGTTTTTGCAACAGTTGAGTGAGGAGTCGAAAAAGCAGTCGCGCCTGAAGCACTGGCTGGTGCTTGCGGCACGTATGCTTGCAGTGGCATTCCTGGTGCTGGCCTTTGCTAAGCCTTATATCCCTTCCGGGGAAAGCCAGGTCAGCGCGGAAGGCAATGCCGTGGCGGTATACATCGACAATAGCTTCAGTATGGATGCATTGGCGCGTCAGGGTCATTTGCTGGACGAGGCGCGCGAGATGGCCCGTCAGGTGGCCGGCAATTATCAGCCCACCGACCGTTTCCTGCTGTTGACAAATGAATTCGAAGGCCGTCATCAGCACTTTGTCAGCAGGGATGAGTTCCTTTCCCTGTTGGGGGAAGTGGATCTCTCGCCTGCGGTCCGCACCCTTGGAGAAGTGATCCAGCGGAAAAATGAGTTGTTTTCAGGCAATAACCGTGGCAAGCAAAATGCCTATTACCTGTCCGATTATCAGAAAAGCATGGCGGTGCTGGGGGATGCCAAACCCGACACCAGCATTTTTTCTTTTTTCATTCCCCTGCAGGCACAGAGCCCGGCCAATGTTTTTATCGACAGTTGCTGGTTTGAATCTCCGGTACGATTGGAAGGGCAGGCGGTGACGCTCAAGGTGCGCATCCGCAATGAAGGCGACCTGCCCCTGGAGAACCAGCCCCTGCGCCTGTTTGTCAACGATGTACAACGTACGGTGGCCTCTTTCAATATCCCGGCAAGAGGTGAAACCGAAGAAGCGCTGACATGGACCATACAAGGAGAAGGCCTTCAGCAGGGGCGTACTGAAATTGTTGATTATCCCATTTCCTTTGATGATCAGATGTTTTTCAGCTATGAGGTGGCGTCGGGCATTTCTGTTCTAAGCATCGATGAACTGGGGCAGGGGGGCTTTCTGAGGGTCCTGTTTGGAAGGGATACCTCCTTTCGTTATTCGGGGATGTCCGCAAATGCCGTCGATTTCAGTGAGTTCTCACAATACAATATGATCGCCCTGAATGGTCTTCAGACCATAGGAGCAGGCCTTGCGTTGGAGGCACGACGATATGTGGAACAAGGCGGGCATCTGGTCATCTTCCCGGGCAGTTCGGCGGGACTTTCCTCCTATAATGAATTTTTGTCGGGGATGGGCCTCGATGTGTATTCCCGCCTTGATACTGCCGGCTACAGGGTGTCGACACTCAACGACGGTCACTCTTTATATACTGACGTTTTTGAATCCTTACCCGAAAACATAGACCTGCCGCGCACCCTGCAACATTATGTCATCGGGCGCTCGACTCGTTCCGGCGGACAAACCCTTATGAACCTGCAGAACGGCGATCCGTTTTTTGTGGCTTATCCCTATGGCCGGGGTAAAGTATTTCTCTCTGCAGTGCCCCTGGATGACGATTTCAGCAACTTCCAGCGGCATGCCGTGTTTGTGCCAACCCTGGTAAACATCGCCCTGCAGAGCGGCTCTTTTCAGCCGCTTTATCACGTACTGGGTGATGATCAGCCCATCCTGGTGCAGGGCGCCCTGCTGCAACGCGATGAAGTGCTCGAGCTTCGAGGCCCCGATGTTGCAGTCATTCCTGAGCAGCATATGGCAGGCAGCACCCTGCGCCTCTTTGTTCACGACCAACTGGAGCAGGCAGGCAATTACACCCTCCATTATGGCGAGACGCTGGTGAGGGGCCTCTCCTTTAATTTCGATCGAAGGGAATCGGTTACCGATGTGCTGTCGGCCGATGAACTAAAAGAACGGATTAAAGATCAGGGCATCATCAAGGCCCGCGTGATCGAAACAATCGAGTCAGGACTGGGAAAAGCCCTCGAACAGGCCTCCCTGGGAAAGCAGTTGTGGAAAATTTTTCTGTTGCTGTCCCTGGCTGCACTGCTGACCGAGGTCCTGCTGCTGAGGTTTCTGAAATAGGTAAAAATTGTCAATTTCCTTTGGCTTTCAGCCTATCCGAGGAAGATTTTTATTGTTAACTTTGCAGCGGTTTTCCAAATGGGAAGACCCGAATGCTTGGTTCAACCATTGTTATGAGCAATTCTCAAGACGAAAATCTGGATTCACTAAAACCCAATGATGATGGCACAGATGGTGTTCAGCCTCAGGATACCTCTGCCAGCGAATATACCACAACCCCGCTATCGGGGATGTATAAGGACTGGTTTCTCGACTATGCCTCCTATGTAATCCTCGAACGCGCCGTTCCTGAGATTCGTGATGGCCTTAAGCCTGTGCAGCGCCGTATCCTCCATTCCATGAAGGAAATGGATGACGGACGCTATAACAAGGTGGCTAACATCATTGGCAACACAATGAAGTTTCACCCCCATGGTGATGCGTCCATTGGCGACGCCCTTGTGCAACTGGGCCAGAAAGATTTGCTGGTCGATACCCAGGGAAACTGGGGAAACATCCTGACAGGGGATAGCGCTGCCGCCCCCAGGTATATTGAAGCCAGACCTTCCAAGTTTGCCCTTGAGGTCCTGTTCAACCCCAAGACTACGCTGTGGAAGCCCAGCTATGATGGACGCAACAAGGAGCCCATCACCCTTCCCGTGAAATTCCCCTTGCTGCTGGCTCAGGGGGTGGAAGGTATCGCCGTGGGGCTGGCTTCTAAGATCCTGCCGCACAACTTTGTGGAACTAATCGACGCCTCCATTGGTTTTCTGCAAGGCAAAGAACCGGATATTTATCCCGATTTCTCAACTGGGGGCATGGCCGATTTCTCGAAATACAACGGCGGCCTCAGGGGTGGAAAGGTGAGGGTGCGCGCACGCATCAATATCCTCGACAAGAAGACCCTGGTAATCACTGAGATCCCCTTTGCCACCACTACGGGCGGAGTGATGGACAGCATTGTGGCCGCCAATGATAAGGGGAAGATCAAGATTCGCAAAATCGAGGATAATACCGCAGCCAATGTGGAGATACTTGTGCATCTGATGCCGGGCATTTCTCCTGACCAGGCCATTGACGCCCTGTACGCCTTTACCGACTGCGAAATCAGCATCTCTCCTAACGCCTGCGTCATCGAACAGGATAAGCCCCGCTTCCTCGATGTCAATGAATTGCTGAAGATATCTGTAAACAATACCCTGGACCTCCTGCGCAGGGAACTGGAGATTGAAAAGCACGAACTCCTCGAGCAACTGTTGTATTCCAGCCTGGAGAAGATATTCATCGAGAAGCGCATCTACAGGAAGATTGAGGAATGCGAGACATGGGAGAGCGTAATAGAGACCATCGACAAGGGCCTGAACCCCTATAAGAAACTGTTCTACCGAGAGATTACCCGCGACGATATTACAAGACTTACGGAGATCAAGATCAAGCGCATCTCACGTTACGATGCCTTCAGGGCCGATGAGCTGATGGCCAATCTTGAGGAAAGACTGGAAAAGGTTAACCACCACCTGGAAAACCTGGTGCAGTATGCCATCGACTACTACCAGCACATCAGGGATAAATACGGCAAGGGCCGTGAGCGCAAGACCGAGGTAAGGCTGTTTGATACCATAGAAGCCACCCGTGTGGCCGTGGCCAACGCAAAACTTTACGTGAACCGTGAAGAAGGCTTTGCTGGCACAAGCATGAAAAAGGACGAGTATGTCTGCGACTGTTCCGACATCGACGACATCATTGTCTTTCGTGAAGACGGCAAGGTTCTTGTGACCAAGGTGGCTGATAAGTCCTTCGTCGGCAAGGGCATCATACACATTGCCGTCTTCGAGCGCAACGATGATCGCACCATTTACAATATGATTTACCAGGACGGCAACAAAGGCTCTTCTTTCATGAAGCGCTTTGCCGTCAAGGGCGTGACCCGCGACAAGGAATACGATCTTACCAAGGGCACCAAGGGCAGCAAGGTGTTGTATTTCACCCCTAACCCAAACGGGGAGGCCGAGGTAGTGACCATTTACCTGCGCCATAAACCCAAACTGCGTAAGCCTGTCTTCGATCTGGATTTCGCCGATTTGGCCATTAAGGGCCGCAGTGCCGCCGGAAACCTTGTCACCAAACATCCCATACGCAAAGTGGTACTCAAGGATCAGGGGGTTTCCACACTGGGGGCTATGGATATTTGGTTCGATGAGACGGTACTGCGACTGAATGCCGACAAGCGGGGTTCGTACCTGGGCGCCTTCAAGGGCGATGACAAACTGCTGGCTGTTTATGCCAATGGCACTTACCGCATCATTGGCTATGACCTGAGCACCCATTTCGACGAGAAGCCGATGCTGCTGCGCAAGATGAAGGATGGGCTGGTGCTTACCGCCGTGTTCTTCGATGCGGAACAGGGCTTCCAATACCTGAAACGTTTTGAGCCCGAGGGCAACGGAAAACCCGTTGGCTTCATTGGCGAGCACCGCGACAATAAGCTTTTGCTGGTGAGCGACGAAGCTTGGCCCCGCCTGAAGGTGAACCTGGCTGCCACCGCACGAAAACCTGCCTGCAGTGAAGAAATTGATGCAGAGAACTTTATTGCGGTGAAAAGCTACAAGGCCCGCGGTAAACGCCTAGCCCCGGGAGAAATAGAATCCATGGAATGGCTCGAGCCCCTGCGTAAAGAAGAGGCTGAACCGGAACTCCATGCTGAAGACTCGGCCGAAACCCAAGCTGGTACACCAGCCAAAGAACCTACTGAAACTGAAGGTGAATCCCGTGGTGAAGACGGCCTTATCTTTGAATGGGTCGTTGGACAGGAAGGGGAGGTTCCTACGGGGAAGGAGCCCGGTGAAAAGTCTAAGGAAGAAGGGGAGGAGGAAGACGGCAAGCCCAAGCCCCCCAGAAAACCCCGCAAGAAATCAGATAAGCCTGATGACAGTATCAAACCCGGTGACCGGGAGAAACAAATCAGGCTCGACCTGGATATATAAAATGTGAAGATGATCAGGGTAGGAATCAATGGTTTTGGCCGGATAGGCCGTCTGGTGTTCAGGCTTATGCAACAGCGCGATGATATGCAGCTGGTGGCTGTCAACGACCCTATGTTACTCAAAACATTGGTCCACCTTCTGAAATACGACACCGTTCACGGGCGCTTTGGAAGTGAGGTCCGAGGCGATGAGTCATCCGATACCCTTTTTGTGAACGGGCACTCGATGAAAAAATACTCCTTCTTCCACCCCGAAAAGATTCCCTGGGAAGATCATCAGGTAGATGTGGTTGTGGAATCCTCGGGATTGTTTCTGACGCGCGATATGCTGCAAGGGCATCTGCGCCCTGGGGTGAAGAAGGTGATCCTTAGCTGTCCCCCCAAGGAAAGCCTCGACAATATGGTGGTACTGGGCGTCAACCATCACAGCCTTTCGGCTGAACAGAAGATCATCTCCAATGCCTCCTGCACCACCAACTGCCTGACACCTATGCTGAAAGTCCTTGATGACCATTTCGGCATTGACCGCGCCTTTATGAACACCGTCCACCCCTATACTAACAATCAGAACGTGATCGATTCGCCTCATCACGACCTGCGAAGGGCACGCAATGCTGCCGACAATATCATCCCCACCACCACCAGTGCCATCAAGGCTGCTAAAGAGATACTGCCTTCGCTCCAGGACAGGATCGATGGATTCGCTACCCGCGTTCCCGTAGCCGATGGTTCCTATGTGGAATTGAACGCCATCCTGAAAAGGAACACAACGGTGGAAGAGGTCAACAGTCTCTTTGAAATGGCGGCCGAAAACCAGATGAAGGGAATCATCCAGTACACCGAGGATCCCATCGTGTCAAGTGACGTGATAGGCAATCCGCATTCTGCCGTTTTTGATGCCCTGAGCACCCGTGTCCTCGGGGGCAACTTTGTGCAGACCCTCGCCTGGTACGACAATGAATTCGGCTACTCCTCACGGATGATTGAGCTGATTGCCCTGTCAATGAAGTAATAGCTTTTATTCCTTTCAAAATATTTTCAGATTCCTGCTGCTTTGGAAACCAATATAAGAACGCTCCGGAGATGAATGTTCCGAAGCACCTTGCTTTATGAAGCCCTTGACCAGAATACTATTCTGCTTCCTTCTGCGATGCTCCGATGACATACCAGTCGACTTTCCGTGAAAGGTACATCACCATCGAAAGGATGACAAATAGCCCGATGGCACCAAACAGCAGGGCAAAGTCTTCCATCTGAATGAGGATGTACAGGAAACCATAAAGCACTGCCAGAAAGGCCGCCATCACCAGCGCCAAACGGGTGTCCTTGAAAATGCTTCTGGCGTAGCCTGCGATCATTACAATGATTCCCAGGCTGGCCGCAAAATAAGCCATGCCAAAGCCCAGGTGCTCAGAAAGGGAAAGTAGCAACAGATAGAACAGGCTTAATCCAAATCCCACCAGGATGTACTGAATGGGGTGCACCCTTAATTTGCGCAGGATCTCAATGAAAAAGAACACTACGAAAGTTAGGCCAATGAACAGGATGGCATATTTGGTGGACCGCTCAGTAACCTGGTAGGTCTCTAAAGGAGTCACAAGGTTTACCCCAAAGGCAGAAGCCCCGAAGTTGATGTCGCGATTGGTCCAGGCTTGCGGGTAGTTGCGGTTTAATTCCAATACCCGCCAGCCGGCCTTGAATCCTTCCCCACTTATTTCTCTTTGTGCGGGAAGAAAAGCACCGTCAAATCCGGGATCGGTCCACGAAGACTGGATCTCCGCAGTGGTCTCCCTACCCAGTGGTATGAAGCTCAGGTTTTTCGAGCCGTTTAAAGAAAGCTCGATGACAAAAGGGTAGGGATTGGCCGGAGGCGCTCCGACCAGTGGATCAGCAATGGTGACTCCCGTTGGGATCATTCCACTGATCCGTGTACCCGGTTCACACATCCTGGGCTGGCCGTTCCACATGAAGTCAATGGCCTGGCTGATGCCCTTGAGATCAGAGATGCCCACCGTCAAAAAGGCTTCATCCCAATGGATCTCTGCATGAGGTTCACTGATGTTCAGTTCAGGGGCTTCAAAAAAGCCCTCCAGCCTGATCCTGCTTGTATATACCGGCACCTCAAAGATGCCGCGGTAGCGGATCTCGGGCACCAGCTCGCCCCGGATGTCGAGGGTCTCTGGCAGGTAATGGGTGTAGTTGCGGCTGAGGTTGATCCGCTCACCTTCTTTGTTCAGCTCGTAAGTGTCGTAGGGAATGCTTAGCACAGGGCCGGTGATTTGCTGGGCTTCCCCCCATTTGAAAGCGATCTCTGTGGTGGCTTCTTCCTGGCGTGTCTGCCGCTCGGTAACCAGATTTGTGACCATCCCCACAGGAAGCATCAGCAAGAGGGCCAGAACGCCTATGGTAAAAACCTTTAAAATGGCTGCATTCTTTTCAAGAAAGGACATTTGGTTATCTGTCATGGTTAATATTGAATTAAGTAAGAAAAAGTACTTTGAAATTCAGAGTAATTAAATAAAAAAAATCAAGGAGTCGTGTTAATGAGTTTTTCCAGCGCTTTCAGGTGATCCTCAAAGGCAGTGCGGCCCTCAAGGGTTGCCCGGTAGCTGGTGTTGGGCTTACGGCCCAGGAATTGCTTTTTCACTTCGATATAGCGGACCCCCTCCAGCGCCTTGATGTGGCTGGCAAGGTTTCCGTCGGTGATATCCAGGGCTTCTTTCAGGGTGCTGAAGTCCACCCAGTCATTGACCATCAATACCGACATCACCCCCAGGCGCACCCGGCTCTCGAAGTGCTTATTGAGCTTGTTTATCAGGTCCTTCATACTTTAAGTACATCGCTAAGCCGTAGCCTATGTGCAACAAACCGAAACCAATGGCCCAAACAATCAATCCGTAACCGACCCAGATGGAAGCCGCCAGCCCCAGGGCTATCTCCAGCAAGCCCAGGTAACGGATATCGCGCAGGGTGTATTTGCTGGCATTCACAAGGGCCAGTCCGTAAAAAATCAAGGTAACTGGGGCCACAAGGTAAAACAAGCCGTGATAGAGCAGCGCCAGGCAAAACATTCCCCCGGCAGCCAACGGGATTATCAAATTGATGAGCATCCTGCGGACTGTTGTATTCCAGCGGGGCAACCTTTTCCTGCGCGCGTTGCGGTTGGTGAAATACACAACGAACCCAAGGGCCACAACCAAAACGATGGCACCAGTCAGAAGGGTAAACACATAAAAATTTCGCAGCGCTTCCCCGGTCAGCAGGTCTTCCTGCAGAAATACCCCGCCATGGTAATACCGCCCGAAGTAGAAGTCGTATTGATACAGGTAAACCACCAGGGCCCCAAACAGTGCCACGATACCGGCAAAAACCCCCGACAGCCCGCTGAGGGAAAGAAATTGCGACGAACGCTCCATGATCGACCTGATCTCCCTCAGATGCTCAATGTGTTCATTTTGAGAAGCCATTTTTTCTTGAGTAAAGTACTTTGTAATGCAAAGTTATTACTTTTTTTATAGGAAAAGCATTTTATGAGATTTTTTTCTGGCTATCTCTTTCCATTTCCTGTAAATGCCCGTCAGTTGGTCAGGAGGTGAGGTGGCCTTTATTGATTTCAGCTTTGGAAATCGCAAAGAATAATGCCCTTGCAACCCTTTAAAGCTAAGCCGGAACACATGGCAATCTAAAGGAAAAGTATGCTTCCCCCATCCCACAGGGGGCCTTCATACAGTTCAATGATCTCTACTTCCCTATCTCCCAAGGCTTTTTGAAGGTTTTCCCCTTCAGGGAAATGCCCGAGGCTGCCTGCCAGAAAAAGCTGTTGTCCCCACACCCCGGTGCAACCCCCGAAAAAGCCATGTGGCTGAGCGGGTAGGACAATGGGCGAGGAATCCACGTAAAAGGTCTCCCTGCCGCTTTGCTTCAGTGCTTTTTCTATGCCGCGGTCGCTGGTGATGAAAAGCCCCCCGGCTTCCACCAGGCTGCAGCGGGCATATCCCTGCCTGACGGGAATCTTTTCCAGCCCTTGGGTTTGCGCCTGGATCACTTCGTCTGTAATATCAAAGAGATGCAGCAGACAACCCTTCCCTGTAAAGGCATTGTAACGTGCCGAGGCGGGGTAGGCATTACCCAAGGGTTCTTTTCCCAAAAAGAGGGATGTTCCGTTGTTTTCCAAAGCCTCCAGTATGTTTTCAGGCGTATTGGGAGCCGCCACCACGCCTCCGGGGATCGGGCAAAGGAAAATGTCAGGATGGCCCGAGATGGACTCATAAACTACTCCCTGGCTGGCGAAAGGCACCACCGGCCCGTATCTTTCCAGGCTTCTCATTACCCTTTCGGGAAAGCGGGCGTCAGCAAGGATCAGCACGATATTCCCTCCCTTTAAGTGCCGGATCGGCATTAAAATTTACTTTCTTGAAAACCTGTTCAAGCCATTTCCTGTTTGAAGCATGATGCCCAATGGCTGCGTTAAGGGCTTTGGGCGAAACCCTGATGCACACCGAAGTTCCCTGCCATTGAGCATAGGCCTCCCTGAATAATTCCCCCCATATGGCAGTTTCCACCACCTCCTTAAGGGCGGAGTGAAAGGGGCCTGCCAGCAAATCGTTGCCGTTGATCAGCCCTTCCGAGGGGTGCAAGCCCAGTCGCAGGATCTTAACCTTGTGTTGTTCAAAAATCAGTACCAGGTGTTTACAACGCTCCACAGTTTCTTCCAGATTCAGGGGCTCATACGATCCTTCACGGTATAGCTTCGCCAGATGGGTGCCCTCTATTACCAGCGTGGGGTAGATACGGGTTTCCACAGCTCCAAGCTCCACGATGCGGCGGGCAGTAAAAAGGGTTTTCTCCTTGGTATCGCCCGGCAAGCCGGTCATCATTTGAAGCCCCAGCCGGAAATCATGGGCCAGGATCAGGCTTGCCGCTTCCTCCACCTGCCTGGCGGTATGTCCCCGACCCGAAAGTCTTAAGACTTCCTCATCCATCGACTGTGCCCCCAACTCAATACTGCTCACCCCAAACCTTTTCAACAACTCCAGGTTTTCCCTGCTAATGTAGTCGGGCCGCGTTGAAAGGCGGATGCCCTGCACTTTTCCATCCCTAAGCCAGGGTGTTGTGGCGGCCAGGTAGGCTTCCTGTTCTTCAGGGAGCAGTCCGGTGAAGTTTCCCCCGAAAAACGCGATCTCCACCTGTTTCTCCCCATCAGGGAAGGTGGCCAGATAAGCCTCAACCTGCGAACTAAGTTCCTTAGGACGGGGGACTTTTGGGGTGCCTGATATCCTGTGCTGGTCGCAGAACACGCACTGATGCGGGCAACCCAGCTCAGGGATGAAAAACGGGATGTTGTAATGTCGCATATCAGGGCGCTTTCTGCAAAGTTACAAGCATAAAACGACAAAACGATTTTTTTTATCGCCATAAGACCTGTTCCTGAATCCTGAATTTTTCTTATTCTTATGGCTATGTTTTTTCTTTATATCAATAAAATTGATAATTTTGTTTTATAAATAGTAATATTTGCACTTATGAACGATCAACGTCAGCGGATGTTGTCCGACCGCGACTTGTGGAGCCTGATAGCCCAGAGTTCCTATGGCGACTCTTATCGCCCCCTGAATTTCCGTGGGGCCATTTTGCAGGGAGCTAACCTCGCGGGGGCAGACCTTAGCAGGGCCACCTTTGCAGGCGCCGACCTCTCGGGTGCCAACCTCGAAGGGGCAAACCTGAACGGGGCCTTCCTGGCCGAAGCAAAGCTCCAGGCCGTGAACCTCAAGGGCGCCAACCTCTCAGGATCGGTGCTCTCACGTGCCATCCTGACGGATAGCAACCTCTGTGAAGCCGATTTTACCGATGCTGCCCTCGACGGGGCTAACCTCTCGAATTCCGACATCATTAATGCCGACTTCACCCTGGCCGACCTCTCCATGTCGCTGATACGCTCTTGCAACCTCACCCGTGCCAACCTCTTCAAGGCCAACCTCTCGGGCGCCGACCTCTCGGGGTCCGACCTGCTCGAAGCCAATTTCGGTAAGGCCTACATGAACGAAACGGTGATGGACCAAGTCCTCAACCTGGAAAGAACAATTGGGTATAAGGGATAAGAAAGCCATTCCCGAAAAGGGGGCCGGTGATATCCTGACCATGCCTCCTTCAAGAAAAAGTCTAATGGTAAACCCGGGCTTCAGCCTGGGGAAAAACAGAAAAGAACCCTTCCCGGGGCTTTAGCCCTGCCATCCATTATCACCGGCATAAAACAAAAAAAGCGGCACCCGGCCGCTTTTTTATTGTCAGACAGGCTGTTACGCCTTCTCGTAATACAGGTTGATGATCTTCAGCATCACGCTGGTGGCTTTCTCCATGCTCTCGAGGGGGATGTACTCATATTTACCATGGAAGTTCAGCCCCCCGGCAAAGAGGTTGGGGCAGGGCAGGCCCATATACGAAAGCCGGGCCCCGTCAGTACCACCGCGAATGGGCTTGATCCTGGGCTTTATCCCAAGGTCCTTCATCGCTTGCTCGGCGATCTCAACGATCTGGTAAACCGGCTCCACCTTCTCGCGCATATTATAGTACTGGTCCTTTACCTCCAGGCTAAAGGTGCCTTCGCCATACTTCTTGTTCATAAAGTCGGCCACCTCCCGGATTTGTTCCTTGCGGCGCTCAAACTTCTTGCGGTCGTGGTCGCGGATGATGTACTGGAAGCTGGCTTCCTCAACGGTGCCTTCAAACTTGATCAGGTGGAAGAAGCCCTCGTAATGCTCGGTGAACTCCGGACGCTCAAACACCGGCAGCATGTCGTTAAACTCGGACCCGATGAGGATGGCGTTCACCATTTTGTTCTTGGCATAGCCGGGGTGGACGTTGCGGCCCTGCACTTTAATCTTGGCGGAGGCGGCGTTGAAGTTCTCAAACTCCAGCTCGCCCACCTCAGAGCCATCCAGGGTATAGGCGTATTTGGCCCCAAACTTCTTCACGTCGAAATGATCCACGCCCTTACCGATCTCTTCGTCGGGGGTGAAGCCCACCTTGATGGTGCCGTGCTTGATGTCGGGGTTATTAACCAAATGTTCAATTGCGGCCATGATCTCGGCCACGCCCGCTTTGTCGTCGGCACCCAGCAAGGTCGTGCCATCGGTGGTGATGACGGTCTGTCCCTTGTACTTCGCAAGTTCAGGGAAGTCCTCAACCTTTAGCCACATATCCTTTTCCTTGTTGAGCAGGATATCCTGTCCGTCATAATTTTTTACGATCCGGGGTTTGATGTTGTGACCATCCATGTCGGGAGCAGTGTCCACGTGGGCCACAAAACCGATCACAGGGATGTCCTTATCGGTATTGGCGGGCAGGGTGGCCATCACATAGCAGTGCTCATCTACGTGGGCATCCTCCAGCCCCAGTTCCTTCAATTCCTTCACCAGGAGGTTAGCCAGGTCGAACTGCTTTTTCGTGCTGGGGAAGGTGGTCGATTCGGGATCGCTTTGAGTGTCTATGCTGATATAGCGCAGAAACCGTTCAAGCAACTTTTCCTTCATATCTTTTCCTTTCTGATTAATAAACGTAATAGAGGTTTAACAAAAGCCCCCTGTCAAAAGTCGCAAGGCAGGGGGCTTTTTTTCATTAATCTTCTTTTTTTGCTTTAATGGCATTGCGATAGAGGTACACACACAGCAATGCAAACATCACGATACCAAGCCACTGCGAGCCGTTGGAGGCCAGCCATTGCTCGGCTTCCAGGTGAAGGCCGCTGAATTTCAGCAGGGCACTTATCACGCCCATCAGGGCGCCGCCTGCAATGAAACCACTGGCAATCAGGGTGCCGCGTTCCTTGCGGGCATTCGATAATTTGATATCCGAAGAGCTTTTCGCAACAAAATAAGCGATGATGCCGCCCACCAGCAGCGGGGTGTTCAGCTCAAGCGGGATGAACATCCCCAGGGCAAAGGCCAGCGCGGGGACGCCCAGCATGGTGAGGATAAGCGAGAGAAAGGCGCCGGCGGCATACAGCAGCCAGGGGGCCGATCCGCCTGTCATCATGGGCTCGATCACGGCAGCCATGGCGTTGGCCTGGGGCGCTACCATGGCTCCCTCGCCCGTAAATCCATAGGTCTTGTTGAGGATGATGATCACACCCCCAACGGTGGCCGCCGAAACCAGCGTGCCCAGGAACTTCCAGCTCTCCTGCTTATAGGGCGAGGACCCCAGCCAGTAACCCACCTTCAGGTCGGTGATGAAGCCCCCGGCCATCGACAGGGCCGTACAGACCACCCCGCCTATGATCAGCGCGGCGATCATTCCCGAGGTGCCCGACAGGCCTACGGCGGTCATGACCAGCGAAGTGAGGATTAGCGTCATCAGCGTCATCCCCGAGACGGGGTTGGTGCCCACAATGGCGATGGCATTGGCAGCCACCGTAGTGAACAGGAAGGCGATGATGAACACAATAAGCAGGCCAACCAGGGCGTGGCCCAGGTTGTGCACCACCCCAAACTGGAAGAAAATGAAGATCAGCACTGCGGTGACCAGCACGCCAATCAGGATGAGGCTCATGGGCAGATCGCGCCGCGTACGGGTATTGTTGTCGGTATTGGCGTGCTTGCTCATTGTTTCCTTCACGGCAAGCCCTACGGCGTTCTTGATGATGCCCGACGAGCGGATGATGCCGATCACCCCGGCCATGGCGATGCCGCCGATGCCGATCATCCTTACGTAATCGCGGAAGATGGCTTCAGGCGCCATGGCGGCGATGGCGTTCAGCTCGCCTCCAAACATGGTGGCCGCGTGGGCTATCATGGGGATGATCACAAACCAGCCCACAAACGAGCCGGCCGTGATGATCACCGCATATTTCAGCCCGATGATGTAGCCAAGCCCTACGATGGCAGCGCCCACATTGATCTTGAACACCAGCTTGGCCTTGTCGGCCAGCTCAGCGCCATAAGGCAGCACGCGCGTGGTGAACACCTCGTTCCACCAGCCAAAGGTGGCGATGACAAAGTCGTAGATCCCGCCGATCAAACCGGCGAAGAGCAACACCTTGGCCTGGTCGCCGCCCTTCTCGCCCGACACCAGCACCTCGGTGGTGGCGGTGGCTTCGGGGAAGGGAAACTTGCCGTGCATCTCGGCCACGAAATATTTACGGAAGGGGATCAGAAACAGGATGCCCAGGAAACCCCCCAGCAGCGAGGACAGGAACACCTGGTAGAAATGCGCCTCCAGGCCCAGGATGTAAAGTGCGGGCAGGGTAAAGATGGCCCCGGCCACGATCACGCCCGAGCTGGCGCCAATGCTCTGGATGATCACGTTCTCGCCTAAAGCGTTTTTGCGCTTCGACAGGGCAGAGAGCCCTACGGCGATGATGGCGATGGGAATGGCCGCCTCGAATACCTGTCCGATCTTTAGCCCCAGGTAGGCCGCGGCTGCCGAAAACACGACGGCCATCAGTAAACCCAGCGAAACCGAACGGAAATTCACTTCCGGATAGATCTTGTCGGGCGTCATGATGGGGATATACTCTTCCCCTTCCTTCAGCTCCCGGTAGGCATTCTCGGGCAAGCCCTTGATTTGTTGGTGTTTCACTTCCATACTGCTTGTTTTTAGTTTGGTTAATAAATATGTGTCTTCAGGCAAAAAGTCGGCCGAAAATAGGAAATAATCCGCAATTGTCAAAGGAAAAAGAAGAAAGCTCGCCACAGCCGGGCCTTCGGCCTGCCCTGGTAGTGGTCAGCAAGGCCGTATCCTGTCCCGGCAAGGGCATTACACGAGCATGGTACGAGGAGGATAGAACGAATAATTAAAAATGAAAAATGAAGAATGAAAAATGAAAGAGAAGGGCAAGGGCTTCAGCAAGGGCTTGTTTTTTTCCCAAATTCCGATAAAAACCTTTTACAGGAAGGGCTCCCGTAGCAAATATCTCCGTTTCATGATCGAAAGTTGTTTGAAGTTAAACCGTACTTTAACCGTAGTTTAACCAATTATAATTGGTTAAACTACGGTTAAAGTACGGTTTAACTATTAACTTGAAACAAAGAAAAAACGGAGCAGGAATGAAGGAGCCTTTGGCCGGGAACTTTTTTCTTTAACAGAAAGCCGTGTCCGTGACAGGATAAAGAAGTGGCACCCCCTACGGGGTGCTTGCCTCGGAGGGTAAGGCTTTTGGGCTATTGCTATGGGACCTCTTTGAGGTGCGCGTTGGTTAGGAAATTTGAATATTTTTTCCCTAAGATCCCTCTGCGGGATGTTTCTCAATATTGGTGGCCGAAGCAGATATTTTGCTTAATTTTCCACCCCGCCGGGCTGGCATAGCGAAAAAAACGAATTGTCCTCAATTCTCAATGCACCCCAGCGGGGTGCCACCAATGTGATGCCTGACCGGGTTGCGCCTGGATTGGAGGTTAGGATGTTCATTTTTCTCCGGGCTTAGCGATTTTTTGTCTTTCTCCCAATTCAGGAGCGGCTGGGGTTTTTCCCTGTTCCCCCATCTGCCTGTCATGTTGAGCGAAGCGAAACATTCCGTAAGAATAAGCGGCAAAAACCAGAAAAATTGGCTTTACTTAAATTATTAGGAGGTGTTTTTTTTATTGCCCCTGGGGGTATCATTTTCTTTTTTGAGAGAAGAAATCTTAAAGTATACAATGAAATAGACTCAGCCTTATTAAAGTCTATAAAATATCAAGGTTTTTTATTAGGAGTGGCTCTGATTATTCTTGGAATTTACTTCATTTTCTCGGGTATTTTCAATTATTGAGTCAACCGGCAATTCCCCAAAAATGAATGGGCTTGCTAAAGAATGCCTGGAAAAGTTGAAATAAGGTTTTAAGATTTCTCAGTAACCTAGACAAACCCAAATGATCCTGTGTTCCGGGCGGGATTGGAAATGGAATTCGGCCGGGATGTTTGGATTCAAATTTGATGGGAAAAGCGGAATGAATTGCGTAATTTGTAAGAGAAAACCCCTTGCCTTATGAACACGCTAGAAAAAAGGGTCTTTATTCAAAAGAACCTGGATAAGGTAAACGAGCCTTTTTTGGAAGAGATCTACCAGCGTATGATTTCTTTTCTGGAGGATGCCCGCCTTGAAGAATCGGAAGAGGATATCAAAAACGGGAATCTTACCAGCCACGATCATTTGAAAAAAGGGGTTCAGCAATGGCGGAATACCAAATAAAATGGACCTCCAGGGCAATTAAGGACTTACGGAAGGTATATCTTTTCAACATTGAGTTCATGGGCGAGGAGAAGTCCTTTGCCCTGGTTGAAGGGCTGATCAGCCGGGTAGCGTTTTTTGCTGAAAAGAGATGTGTAAAGGTTGGGGCCCCGGATGATCAATTCAGTCACTTCAAAAGAAACTAAAAGAAACTGATTGAAGGACACATTAAGATCACCTATCGCCTTAGCTCAGAAAATACCTGTGAATACATCAACCGGGTTTTCGATACCCGCCAAAACCCCAGGAGAATATTTAACCCTCATTGAGAGGAATTTTAATTTCCGCAAAAGGAATTGCAGGGTTTTCAATGCTGAAAAAATGGGTGGCCTTGCTAAGCCAGGCTTGGTTATGGTGAGGTTCTTTGTTTTTAAGCTTGAAAATTCAAAATCATCATTCCCTGCCCGCTGGTTTACCCGCCTTTGGAGGGCAGGCAGGCTTGTTGCGTGTTCTGAGATCAGAAAGCTTTGGAGATCAGGCATTCTTTGAATAACGAACAAGGAATATCGATTTATGAACTAAGAAGTTTTCCTTGAATCTTTCCTTCACAAATCGTCAATCGTTAATCTGAAATCACCCCCCCCCAACCCTCCGCTGGCCAGCGGAGGGAGTTTGGGGCTTCAATTTCTTAACCTTGAACTTTGAACCTTGAACCTTGAACCCCAAACCTATCTCTTACAAAGCATAATCCCTGCGGCGTACCTGCCGCTGGTGCCCTGTCCGGCGCGGTTTGAGAAGAAGGTTTCGGCCTGGCATTGGTTGCAGATGCCAGAGGTTTCAATGTTTTTTTCACGCAGGCCGGCCTCTCTGAGCTGGATGTGGACGGCATTCCACTGGTCGAAGATAAATTTCCCGGGGTTTTTGGAGGGGCTGATGATGCCGTTGGTGCTGCCCAGGGCGGTGAGGGTTTCGCGGCGGACATCGTCTTCCACCTCATAGCAGCAGGGCCCGTTGGAGGGGCCTATGCCTGCCACGATGTTTTCGGCCCGGCAGCCATAGTGCTGGATCATCTTTTCGACGGCCCCGGGGACGATGCGCCTGAGGATGCCCCGCCAGCCCGCGTGGACGGCGGCGATGACGTGTTCCACCGGGTCGTACATCAGCACCGGCACACAGTCGGCCACTTGGACGCAGAGGCAGATGCGCTCGACAATGGTGACCATGCCATCGGTATTTTCAAGGGCGGTGCGGATCTCCGTGGCGCCTATTCCACGGCTGGCGGCATCTACCACGGCTACATTGCCACTGTGGGTTTGCTTGGCAAAGGTGAACCAGAACAGGTCGATGCCCGTGGCGGCCGAGAGTTTCTGACGGTTTTTCAACACCTTGAAACTGCTGTCGCCCACGTGAAAGCCCAGGTTGAGCCGTGCAAAGGGACCTTCGCTGTATCCGCCTGCCCGCGAGCTGACGAAGTGCCTGATCTCGCTGAAGTGCGAAAGATTCTCAAAATGAAAAAGTTCCGTTCCTTGTCGCTCGCTTTTTTTCATGGCCCGGTGGCTTAGGAATTTCAAATATAAGAAAATGAATGCTACGCAACGTGATAATTGGTTATTTTTGATCTGGCCATAAAATTTGACCAACAAGACAAGAAAAACCACTATCGAACATGAAGAGATATGTTTTGATCACCATATTGCTGGCGATGCCCTTTTTGTTGCCGGCTCAGAGTGTGTTTTTGCCTTCGGGCAGCCCTGACCTCCTCCTGATGCAGCGCCTGGAGCTGAAGGCCGGACGTCACGCCCCGCAGTTTCACTCCTCGCTGAAGCCTCTGGAGCGCAGGGCAGCGGTGGGCTTCGCCGAGCAGGCTGATACGACCCTCGAAAACCTCACCAGGCTTGACCACCAGCTCTTGTATCTGTTTCTGCAAAGAAATCCTGAATGGTCAGCCTTGCCGGCTGATTCTTCGCGCAGGCCGGTGCTGAAGCGGTTCTATGCCTTTCCCCAGGATCTTTTCCGTTATCACGGCAAAGATTTCTTCCTTTCGGTAAACCCGGTGCTGGAGCTGGCTTTCGATAAGGAGCAGGGCGTAGAGAACCTTCATTACATCAACACCCGCGGCATTGAAGTCCGGGGGATGATTAACCGGAAGGTTGGCTTTTATACCTTCCTGGCCGAGAACCAGGCGCGCTTCCCTGATTTCGTGCGCCGGCAGATGCAGTGGCACCGGGGCGCCGTGCCGGGCGAGGGCTGGACCAAGGGCTTTGGCGAGGGGGGCGTGGACTTCTTTACGGCCAGGGGCTATATCGCTTTCCAGGCCACGGATAACATCGGTTTCCAGTTCGGGCAGGATCGCAACTTCAGCGGGCATGGCATACGTTCGCTGCTATTGTCAGATTATGCCAACAACTACCTTTTCCTGAAGATCAACACCCGCTATAAGTGGTTTCATTACCAGAACCTTTACGCGAACCTGTTGGATTACCCGATCCGCTCACTGGGGGGGAATGCCTATGATCCAAAATATGCCATTACCCACCAGCTTTCATTTCAGATCACCAAAAACTTCCAGTTGGGCTTTTTTGAAAATGTAATGGTGGGGGGCTCTGACAGCTTGAACAGGAGAGGAATGGACTGGCATTATTTCAACCCCGTGATTTTTTACCGCGCCATTGAGCACCATGTGGGCGACCCTGACAAGGTGACCGTTGGCATGAACTGGGAATACCTCATTACCCGCGGGCTGGGGGTGTACGGGCAGGTGCTGGTCAATGAGTTTTACCTGGACGATATTCGCAGGGATGTGGACTCCCTCCTGGTGCGCATGGGTTTAAGGAAGGACCGGAAATTCAGCGGGTTTGCCTCGCACCGCAATAAGTTTGGGCTGCAGGTAGGGCTGAAGACCGCGGATGTTTTTGGCATCAAGGACCTGGACCTGCAGGGCGAGGTGAACCTGATCAGGCCCTTTGTCTACCAGCACTATGACACGTATGGGTCGGGACTTCGTCCTGCCTCCAGCTATTCGCATTACAGCCAGCCGCTGGCCCATCCCGTGGGCGCTAACCTGGCGGAGTGGGCTTTTATGGGCCGCTACAGGCCAATGAAGAACCTGGAGCTCAGCACCGCATTGTTTGCCTATACCCAGGGCAGGGATGTGGACGGAGTCAATTATGGCAGCAATATCTTGCGGGATTACCGCGACCGCCCCGGCGATTTCAACAATACCTTTCTGCAGGGCCGCCAAGTCAGTGTGGTGCTGGGCGAGCTGAGCGCAAGCTACCAGTTCCGTCCGGGCTGGTTTGTGGATATGCGCTACCTGGCCCGCCGCGAGAAAGAAAAGGAAACCGGCGAAAGCCTGTTCACCAATGATATGTTTGGTCTGGGCCTGCGGGTGAATGCCGTGCCGAGAAAACATTATTTCTAATGCGCGTTAAAAAATTTTATGAAAAAACTGCTCTTGAAAAGTGCTTTTCCGCAGTATTATTATACTAATGCGAAGGTGAAGATCAAGACTTCGAGCGGAATTAGGTATGTGTTGCACCACCTGCAACCCCTTGAAATAAATGTGGAAAATGAAGAATGGCTGCGGTTCAGAAATGACCAGCACGGGAGAAAACTTTTCCTGGAAAAATCCGATTCTTTTGATCAGGCTTATGCCGTGGTAACTATTGAAACCAGGGGAACCCCCATTCTAAATATAATAGATGCCCTTTTCAGGAACCGCATGTCTGTTAAAATAGTTAACAAGGAAGCTTTTGACCGCTTTGAGACCGATGTGGTAAAACCTGCTGAATATAAGGTTTTCAGGCCGGCCGATAATTTTATGTTAGCGCTGAGTGCAATGGTATTTCTGGGTTTTGTGCTGTATTCGCTTTTTACACCCCAATCGGCTAATTTCGACCGCGATTATGTTTTCATTATCAACCTGATCTGCTTGCTCTCATTGGGCCGCTTGTTTTTTCAGCGCAAAACTATCAGGAAAGGAACGTTTAAAATGCTCACGCGCTTTCCGGTTTTTTTCGGATACCTGTGGCTTATTTTTATTGAGTTTTCATCTCCCTTTATGGAAATAATGTTTTCCATAACTTCGATTTTGTTTTTCGTGGTCATGTTCTGGCCCGAAGAAAAAATTGCTTTTCAAACCAAAGCTTGGGGATATTAAAACAGTGGCTTGTCACCCTGCCCTTGAATCATTACTTTTGGGTTTAAATTTAACAACCCATTCATGGCCGGAATTTACATTCATATCCCGTTTTGCAGGCAGGCATGCCATTACTGCAACTTCCACTTTTCGGTATCGCAGCGGCAAAAGGAAGGTTTCCTGGCCTGCCTGCTGAAAGAGATTGAATTACGCCACGATTTTTTTGGTAAGCCAAAAGAGCCCGGAGATAGATTCAGGCTCGAAAGCGTTTACCTGGGAGGGGGCACGCCATCCATATTGAGCACAAGCGAACTGAACCGCATTTTTGAGCGGCTGGCTGAATATTTTGATTATGACCTGGGCAATGAGATCACCCTTGAGGCCAATCCTGATGACCTTACTTTCGAGAAACTGGAAGCGCTGCGGCAAACACCCATCAACCGTTTGAGCATTGGCATTCAGTCTTTTCATGAAGCCGATCTGAAATATATGAACCGTGTGCACTCGCCGCAGCAGGCTATTCAAGCCATTGAAAATGCCTTGACTCTCGGTTTTGAAAACCTGACTATTGACCTGATCTATGGCACACCCACCATGAACGACAGTCAGTGGAAGGAAAACCTGCAGCGCACCATTGATTTGGGCATTGAGCACATTTCGGCCTACGCACTGACGGTTGAGCCCAAAACTGCCCTGGATGTATTTATCCGCCGCGGACAGGCTAAGCCGGTAGAGGAGGAGCAAAGCGCCCGGCAGTTCGAGATCATGCTGGAAATGTTGGCCAGGCATGGTTACGAGCATTACGAGATCTCCAATTTTGCCCTTCCGGGGAAATTTTCGCGCCACAATCTGTCTTACTGGACCGGTAAACCTTACCTGGGCCTTGGCCCTTCGGCCCACAGCTTCCGCGGGACCGAGCGCTCGTGGAACCCGCCCAATACAACCAAATACATTCATTCCATTCAGAAAGGGCTACTGCTCCTTGAAAGCGAGCAGCTCAGCCCGTCCCAGCGCTACGACGAATATTTGATGACCTCCCTACGTACGATGTGGGGGTGTAACCTTAAGAAAGTGAAGGAGGGATGGGGAGAGGAGAAGGGAAAAGAACTTGAAAATCAATGTTTACGGTTTATTGAACAAGGGCAAATGATTAAGAAGGATAGCCATCTTATCCTTACGGAGAAGGGAAAGCTGTTTGCGGACAGGATTGCGTCGGATTTGTTTTGGGTGTAAAGGTTCAAGGTTTTAAGTTCAAAGTTCAAAGTTTAGGGCCATTCCAGGACCTTGAACCAGAAACCCTGCCGGCCGGCTTAAACTTTGAACCAAAAGGCCTTTTACAAATAAAAAACCGCCCTGGTTTGTCACCGGGGCGGCTTTGTTTTTCCCGAAAGGGGTGATTTTATTCGAAGGAGAGCACCGACTTTTTGATGATGTCCACGCATTCCATCAGTTGTTCTTCGGTAATGACCAATGGGGGGGCAAAGCGGATGATGTCACCGTGGGTAGGCTTGGCCAGCAGGCCGTTTTCGGCCATCTTGAGGCAGACGTCCCATGCTTCCTTGCCGTTCTTAGGCTTGATGACAATGGCGTTGAGCAGGCCTTTTCCGCGAACGAGGGAGATCATATCGGTCTTGATGGCACGTAATTCCTTGCGGAGGATCTCGCCAAGGTATTCTGCCCTTTCGGCCAGCTTTTCGTCCTTCACCACGTCGAGGGCAGCCATGGCTACCTTGGCTGCCACGGGGTTTCCGCCAAAGGTTGAGCCGTGCTGTCCGGGCTTGATCACCATCATGATGTCGTTGTTTGACAGTACTGCAGAAACGGGATAGATGCCGCCGCTGATGGCCTTACCCAGGATAAGAATATCCGGCTTAATGCCTTCATGATCGCAGGCCAGCATCTTACCTGTGCGGGCAATACCGGTCTGGACCTCATCGGCGATGTAAAGGACATTGTGTTTCTTGCAAAGCTCATAAGTCTTTTTCAGGTAGCCTTCATCGGGAACAAACACCCCTGCTTCGCCCTGGATGGGCTCGAAGAGGAAGCCTGCCACGTTGGGATCTTTGAGGGCTTCGGCCAGCGCATCCACGTCGTTGTAGGGGATGCGTATGAAGCCGGGGGTGAAGGGGCCGTAATCGCCATAGCCGTCGGGGTCGTTCGAGAAGGAGACGATGGTGGTGGTACGTCCGTGGAAATTGTTTTCGCAAACCACGATCTTAGCCTCATTCTGGGGAATGCCTTTTTTCTTGTAGGCCCACTTGCGGGTGAGCTTGATGGCGGTTTCAACGGCTTCGGCGCCGGTATTCATGGGCAGCACCTTGTCGAAGCCAAAATATTCAGTGATGTACTTCTCATAAACGCCCAGCACATTGTTGTGGAAAGCCCGGGAGGTGAGGGCCAGTGTTTTCGACTGCTCAATGAGGGCATCCACAATTTTTGGATGGCAGTGTCCCTGGTTCACGGCAGAATAAGCCGAGAGGAAGTCGTAGTAACGCTTGCCTTCCACGTCCCATACAAAGACGCCTTCGCCGCGTTCGAGCACTACGGGCAGGGGGTGATAGTTGTGAGCTCCGTGCTTGTCTTCCAGCTCAATGGCTTGTTTGCTGGTAATCTTACCGATGTTCTTACTCATAGCAAATCTCCTGAAAATTTAAAGTTTATGGATTGTATTTATTTGTTGATGCAGGTTTGTTGTAAAATTAGCCGCAAATATAGCAAAAGGGACTTGGATAAAAAAACCAAATCCCCTTGCTTATTTTTTTGAAAATGAAATCTTTGGACGAAACGATGGGCGATTCTGATCAAATCTGGTTTAAAGCTGGCATAATCAGAGTAAAAAAAAAGACCGGCAGTTCCCCGAAGGGCACCTGCCGGTCACCATCACTCATCACCCAATGAGTTACTTAATGGCTGCTTCGTAAAGGCGTTCTACTTCTTTCCAGTTGATCACGTTCCAGAAATTGCCCAGGTATTCGGGGCGGCGGTTCTGATACTTCAGGTAATAGGCGTGTTCCCAAACATCCACGCCAAGGATGGGCTGGCCTTTCACTTCGGCAACATCCATCAGGGGGTTGTCCTGGTTGGGGGTGCTGGTCACCTGCAGCTCGCCATTGGCGTCCACGATGAGCCAGGCCCAGCCACTGCCGAAACGGGTGGCAGCAGCTTTATTGAATTCTTCCTGGAATGCCCCGAAAGAAGTAAAGCGTTTTTCAATGGCCGAGAAGAGTTTGCCCGAAGGCTGTCCACCGGCATTGGGGCCCATGATGGTCCAGAACATGCTGTGGTTCCAGTGGCCACCGCCATTGTTGCGCACGGCTACCGGATACCGGCTCATATTCTTGAACAACTCGGTCAGTTCGGTGCTTTCCATTTCTGTGCCTGCAATAGCATTGTTCAGGTTGTTAATATAAGCCTGGTGATGCTTGGTATGATGGATCTCCATGGTCATCTTGTCGATGTTGGGTTCCAGTGCATCATAGGCGTAAGGCAATTCGGGCAAGGTGTATTTTCCTGTCTGGTCTTTCATAACGATGGGTTCTTTTGTTTGATTATTATTGTTTTCAGTTTCTTTAGCGGGCTGCTGGCAAGCCGTGAATCCGAGGGCCGTGACCATTGCAACCAGCATTATTTTGTACATGCTTTTCATTTTTACTGTTTTTTGGGTTGTTGAGCTTATCCTTATTTGGACTCTTTCTAAATAACAAAGCCCAGTCCATTTTGTTTAATGAACCATCCTTTCAACACGATTTTATTGTAATGAATTGACAGGTAAATAATTATCCTGTTAAATGGAGTCAGGGGGGGATGGCAGGGGCTGGCAGAGCGGCCTGAGGAAATGTCAGATTTTTTTATTCAACCGAAAGATAAGGGGCGATCTTTTCAAAGATCTCGTCGCTGACCAGGTGAGAACGCCTGATATCGGCAATGGAAAGATAGGGGCCGTGCTGTTGACGGATTGCGACAATGGAGTTGGCCAGGTTGCTGCTGATGTAGGGATGCCGGACCAGCTCGGCCCACTCAGCCCGGTTGATGTTGATCTTGCGGGTCAGGGAGCTGTCTATCAGCAGGTTATCGCGAATCCCAGCCAGGCGCAGGCTGTCCATCCCGTACACCTCCATCAGTTGTTCAGGGCTGGTGTACCCGCCCAGCTTTTCCCTGTAGTCCACAATTCTCCGGCTGAACACCGGCCCGATGCCATATAGTTTCATCAGCCCGGTAGTATCGGCCGCGTTCAGTTCAAGCCTGAGGTTTTCATAGTCATCTGCAAGGGCAGGGGCTTCGCCGGCTTGCTTAGAAGCGCCTGGTTCAGGGTATTGCGACTCCCTGGAGGGCAACTGAATATAGGGCTCGAGTTGGCTGTACATTTCCTGGGTTACCAGGTACATGCGGCCGAGGTCTTCCTTATAGCGGAACTGACCCCCGGCGTTTTCATAGTTCCTGATGGACCGGGCCACATAGGCAGGGATGCCCATTTTTTCCCATTCTTCAACAGCCAGCCGGTTGGGGTTGAAAGGATGGGGGTTGAGCCTGAGGGGCCCGCCATCGCTGCGATGGTTGGCTGTCCTGCTGTCCCTGCCTTCCTGTTCTTCAGCCGCCTGCTTCGCGGCTTGCCGTTGTTCAAAATCTTCAACAGCCAGGAGAAATTCCTTATGGTCGGAAGCCGAAGGTTGGTAATACCTTCGAAAAACCGCAGGCGCAAGTACGACCAGCACGATCAGGATGAGGAGCAGGATGATCCCGTTGCGCTGTGCCCTGGTGAAATAAAACAGATCTTTCCAGCTCATGGCCCAAAAAGCTCCTTTTTTACGAATATCCCTTTGCGGGGAATGGCCCTTACTTTTAGAAATCAGGCGGAAGAGGTTGATTTCCAATAGGACTTTTAAAGTTAAAAACATTTTAAATATGCAACATTGGTTTTACTTTAATTTTCTTTTGCCGGGCTTGTTTTGGATTTGAAAATAAATCCGGAGCTTTGTAAGGCATTATTCATTAAAAACACCCGGCTTATGAAAAGGTGGTTGCTGGTTTCGTTGGTATTTTTGCTGTCGTGCACGTTTCAGAGGCAGGCCCCGCGGGCAGGGCAGGAGCTTGACACCCGGGGCTTTACGCGTCAGCTCAGGGCCGCCTGGGAGGAGTCAGGCGTCCCGGCGGTAAACTTTGGCTTCATCACACGTGACGGGCAATATTATGCCGCCTCCTTTGGACCAGCCGTCTGGTCGGAGGATGCCGCCCTGACGGGCAATCATATTTTTCGCATCGCCTCCATGACCAAGGCCATCACCAGTGTGGCGGTGCTGCAGTTGTGGGAGCGGGGGCTGGTCGATCTGGACGCGCCGGTCAGCCGTATCCTTCCGGGGATAGATTCCATCCCCATCCTGACCTCCGGAGGGGAGCTGGTTCACGCCACACGTACTGTCACCCTCAGGCATTTGCTGACCCACACCTCGGGTTTCTCTTATGCCCAATTTGATGAGCGCCTGGCTCATTTCTCCAAACCCGCCGGCTGGCCATACAGCGATTACCCAAGGGTGGCCGAACCCGGAACCGAATGGATCTACAGCACCAGCACCGACTGGGCCGGCAGGGTGGTGGAGGCCGTCACCGGCCTGAGCCTGGAGGACTATTTCCGCCGGAACATCACAGGACCCCTGGGCATGGACCACACCTGGTTCAATGTGCCTGATTCGTTGAAGCCGCTTATCGTTTCCATAGGGGTCAGGCGCGACGAACCCGGCGACTTCTTTCAGGAATATCCCGGGCGGGTGCCCCGTGAAGCCGTAAAGGAATACAGCGGCGGGGGCGGGCTGTTCTCCTCGCTCAACGATTACCTCAGGTTTTTGGCCTGCATACTCAATGAAGGAGCCCTGGGCGGCCACCGCATTCTGAGCAAAGAAACCATTGCCTTGATGTTCAGCGACGAATTGCCGGCGGTGTTAGACCTGGGTCCGGAGGAAATGGCCGAGCCCGGCCGCATGAGCCATTCCCTCTGCTGGGCCATACAGCTTTCAGACAACGACTTTGGCCGTAAAACCGGGTCAGCCTACTGGAGCGGATATTTCAACACCTTTTACAGCCTGGACAGGAACACCGGCATCGCTGTCGTGGTGATGGCCAACTACCTGCCTTTCCTCGACCCGGGCATCCTGGAGCTGTATAAAAATTTTGAGCTTATGGTACGGGGAGATTGAGCTCGCCTTGAAAGGCTGTGATAGCCAGAAAAACGGCCAGCACCCACATACCCCTCTTCTCTTTGGTGATCCCTGGCTTAAGCCCGGGGGACCATCGCATCGCCTTATCCCACAATTTTTGTCCTGCCTGCTCAGGCGTAATATTTTGCCTTTCCTGCCTTTTTCCCGGCACCTTGAGAAACCAGGAAGCTATCAAACAAAAACCTCAAAAAGGAATGGAGGAGCAGGGCTTTTTTTCATCCACAGACCAGCCCAGCAGCACCTGCCCCCTGGCTTGCCCCTGAGCTTCTGGGTTCGTCCTCCCCACTGAGGCCGTGAAGGGACCTGGAAGGGAGCCGAAAGGGAGATGGTAGGGAGCAAACCCCCTCCGTTTCATGTCCGTACCAACTCCGCTCCGGACCTGTTTCAGCTCCCATTTGTTCCGCACAAAAAACGAAGGCGAAGCGACCCTGGAAGAAGGGGGTTGGGGGTTTAGGGTTCAAGGTTTCGGGTTTAAGGTTCAAGGTTTCGGGTTCAAGGTTCAAGGTTCAAGGTTTAAGATGTCGGGTGTCAGGTAATTGGTCATTGGGCTTGGAGCATGGGGTTCCGCCGCGTAGAGGCGACCGTATGGCAGGGCTTCATTTTTTTTTAATTCATTGACCCCATACACAAAGAGGTGATCCGGATTGGGCCGCCTCTTTTGTTTATGAGGGACTTCCATCAGGCGGCTCCTTCGGAGCGCTTCATGATCTGCTGCGCCTTTTCCCACAAGCTCACGCATGTGGCTATTCAAAGCCGACCCCGCCTAAGGCGGGGTGGATGGGTTTGGATCATGTCTTTTCTTTTGCCCCCGCTGCCCCAGCGGGGCCAGCCAATAATAGCCACGGGTCGCGCAGCACCCCTGGGGAGAAGGCAGGCATTTCCCCTTACGCTCCGAAGGTGCCGGCCGTATGAATCATTCCCCGCTGAGAAATTNNATATTGATAATTTTGATAATTTCTCTGATCCCGTGAAAATGGAAGAAGATACCGGCACGCTGGTCCCCCTGCAGCCGAACCACTACTACCCCTTCGGGATGCTGAACCCCTCGCTGAGCAACTCCACCAGGCTGGAAGCCTTCACCGGCAAATAAGAACCCATTAGACATCCCGGAAATACTTTTGTTCATTGGTAAGAAAAGGAGGGAAGTTTTCTTCAGAAGATTTCTTTGTTCGGGTTTTCGAGAAATTTTGAAAAAATCTTGAAAGACCACGATTATTTTATATTTTTGGCTCATTGCTGCAAACGGGCAAAAAACCAAGAACCAAAACACACATTTTATGTCACTTTCGGGGAATGATGGCCGTGATGGATTTACCAGCAAGTTTGGCATTATCTGTGCCACGGCGGGATCAGCCATTGGTTTGGGAAACATCTGGCGCTTTCCATACGTTGTGGGCGAAAACGGGGGAGGCGCTTTTTTGTTGGTTTACCTGGGTTTCATTCTTTTGCTGGGTATTCCGGTGATGCTGTCTGAGTTGGTGATTGGCCGGCGGGGTCAGCGCAACACCTTTGGTTCGTTTCGCCGCCTGTCGCCTGGCAAACCCTGGTGGTTCATCGGGGTGATGGGACTGGCCGCCGCTTTTATGATACTGGCTTTTTACAGCACCATTGCAGGCTGGACCCTTGAATACATTGTAAAATCGTTTGCAAATGCCTTCAAGGGCAAGAGCAGCGAAGAACTGGCCGGGATGTTTCAGAGCTTTCATACCGGGGTTTTCTGGCCGCTATTCTGGCAGGTGGTCTTTATAGTCATGACGGCCTGGATCATCCTCTCGGGAGTAAAAAAGGGCATAGAGCAATATTCAAAGATCCTGATGCCATTTCTGGTGGCCCTGTTGGTCATTATGGCCATCCGATCCCTTAGCTTGCCCGGGGCTATGGGAGGGCTGCAATTTTTATTCAAGCCGGACTTTTCGGAACTGACTACCAGCGTATTTCTGAGCGCACTGGGACAGGCCTTCTTTTCGCTCAGCATTGGGATGGGCGCCATCATTACTTATGGTTCCTATATCCGTAAGGAAAATAACCTGACCACGATTGCCGCCCAGGTCTCCCTGGCCGACACTCTGGTCGCGATACTGGCGGGTGTGGCCATTTTCCCTGCTGTGTTTGCCTTTGGGCTCGATCCTGCTGAGGGTCCCGGGCTCATATTTCACGTACTTCCAAGCATTTTTCAAAAGTTGCCCGGGGGGTATTTCTTTGCCATAATATTCTTTATCCTACTGGCCATTGCTGCCCTTACTTCTTCCATTTCTCTGCTTGAGGTGGTTGTGGCATTTCTTGTGGAGGAGCTGAGAGTGAGCCGCAAAAAGGCCACCATCATGGCAGCCAGCGGAGCCCTTTTTGTCGGGGTCTTTTGCACCCTTTCATTCAGTTCGCTGAGCGAGGCAAAGTTTTTTGGGAAGACCATATTTGATCTGCTTGATTTTTCTGCATCCAACATCCTGCTGCCCCTGGGCGGATTACTCATCGTGGTATTTGTGGGCTGGGTGATGAAATCGGCCGAAGTAAAGGATGAACTCTCTAACGGCGGCTTGCTGAAAATAAGGCTTTTCGGGTTCTTCCGCTTTGTAATAAAATTCATTGCCCCCGTGGCCATTGCCATCATCTTTTTCAATAGTATTGGCGTTCTTTAAAACCTAAGCTTATGTCTGGAATTCTTGAAAGCATCAACCGCGTCATAGTCATGTATAACGAATATGTTGGCGGTTATTTGTTGCTTGCAATGCTGCTGCCTACCGGAATCTTTTTTGCCTTCAAGTTTCGTTTCCTTCATATCAGGAAATTTTGGCACTCGTTTTCCATTTTGGCAGGGAGGTATTCGAAGAAGGAAGATCACGGTGATGTGAACCATTTCAAGGCGCTGACGACGGCCTTATCAGCCACTGTTGGCACAGGGAATATTGTAGGGGTAGCCCTTGCCATTTACCTGGGAGGCCCCGGCGCCATATTCTGGATGTGGGTCACGGGTTTCTTTGGGATGATGCTGAAACTGGTGGAATGCACCCTGGGATTGAAGTTCAGGAAATTCAATTCGGATGGTACGGTATCGGGAGGCCCGATGTATTATATGGAATACGGGCTGAAGGAAAAGCTGGGCAAGCATGCCAAGACGCTGGCCATGATCTTTGCCTCGGCGGCTATTTTGTGTTCGCTGGGGACGGGCAATATGGCCCAGAGCAATTCGATGACCGATGTTTTGAATACCAGCTACCAGATACCGACCTGGATCAGTGGATTGATCATTTCAGGACTGGTTCTTATAATAATAGTGGGTGGTCTGAAGCGCATTGCCGAGGTAACCTCTTTATTGGTGCCCTTTATGGCAGGGATATACTTTATTGCTGCCCTTATTATTTTTGTCCTCCACATTGAGAATTTAGGTCCTGCTTTCGGGCTGATCTTTAATTATGCTTTTACGGGGACGGCAGCCACGGGAGGTTTTGTGGGCTCGGCCTTTATAATGACCATGACCATGGGTATCCGGCGGGGTTTGTTCTCGAATGAAGCGGGCCAGGGTTCGGCAGCCATGGCCCATTCGGCAGCCAAAACGCCTTACCCCATAAGGGAAGGTATGGTAGCCAGCCTGGAACCCTTTATTGATACTATGTTTATTTGCACATTGACGGCCCTGGTGGTGATCATGACCGGGGCCTGGGAGTCGGGTTTGCAGGGGGTAAGCATGACAGTACTTGCCTTCGAGACAGGGCTCGCTGAAATTAACCTGGGGTATTTAGCCCCCCATATCATTTCCGTGGGCTTGCTGCTTTTTGCTTTTTCCACAATCATTGCCTGGTCGTATTACGGCACCCGCGCTGCCCAGTATCTGTTTGGCGATAAGGCCATCAAGCCCTATTATTATGTTTATGGGCTGTTTGTCTTTTTTGGTTCTGTCTGGGGCATTGATTTGGTGTGGAACTTTGTGGATATGGTGATTACCTTTATGACCATTCCAAACCTGATCGCCATATTGCTTCTGACCCCCGTGATCAAAAAGGAAATTGACGAGTATTATTCGAAAGATTATAAACATCTTTAAGCTGGCCCGGATTTTGCGGGATAAACAACAAGCGCGGCAGGTCAATAAAATATTTTGTGGGTTTTGAGGTTATTGATTAGACTGCGGTGCATTCCGTAATGGGTACAGGTATGAAACATAGAATTTCCAATGACTTAACGGGCAGGTTCATCTTGCTGACGGTATTTCTTTGCCTGTCAGGGTTCTCGGCCCTTGCCCAGGAGAAAACGCCCATAGGTTTTTCGGCCAGGAGCATGCAGTTTGACAAGCGGATAGGGGAGGATGCCCGCAGGTTGATTGATAACGTTCATTTCAGCCACGAGGGCACCAATATGTATTGCGACAGTGCTTACCTGTTTTCGCAACAGAACCGTCTGCAAGCCTACCGTAACATTTATATCCAGGTGAATGATACGGTAAGCATTTTCGGGGACAGGCTTGACTATGACGGGAACACGCGCATTGCTGAGCTTACGGGCAATGTGAAGATGATTGACCCCCAGATGACCCTTACCACGGGGCACCTGATCTACGACCTGAACAACAGCACGGCGAATTATGCGGGAGGAGGCAGGATTGTAGACAAGGAAAACACCCTGACCAGCCGGTGGGGATATTATTATGTGAACCAGAAACAATTCTTCTTTAAGGATGATGTAAAGCTTGTGAACCCCGAGTATGTGATGGACTCAGACACCCTCAGATACAACACCCTGACGGAGGTGGCCTATTTTCTTGGCCCGACGACAATTGTCAGTGATGAAAACACCATATTCTGCCGCAATGGCTGGTACGACACCCGCAACGATGTTTCCCGTTTCAGCAAGGATGCGTTTTTGAATAATAAGGAACAGTCAATTACGGGAGACAGCCTGTTCTACGACCGCAGGCAGGGCTACGGAAGGGCTGACCGTAATATCGTCATCCGTGATACAGTTCAGAATTCAATTATTACGGGTCATTTTGCTGAGCACTATGAACGTGAAGGGATTTCGGTGGTAACCAGGGAGGCCATGCTGACGGTTATTTCTGAAGGAGACTCTCTTTTTATGCATGCCGATACCCTGCGTGCCGTATACCTTGATGAAAGTGAGGAGCAGTTTGTCTTTGCTTATCATAAGGCCAAGTTTTTCAGGCACGACTTGCAAGGACTCTCTGATTCGATCGTTTATAATTTCAGCGACTCAACGATTTACCTTTTCTACAATCCCATCATCTGGTCGGATGTTCATCAGCTGACGGCCGAGCGCATGGAAATCCAGACTGCCGAGAATGAGATCCTTGCGGCCCATCTTTTTGATGCTTCCTTTATCATTTCAGAGGAGATGGATGTTGGGTTTAACCAGGTAAAAGGGCGCAATATCACAGGGCACTTTTCTGAAAATGAACTCAGAAGGATTGATGTGTTTGGAAATGGAGAGACCATTTATTTCGTGAAGGAGGACGATGGTGCCATAGTGGGCATCAATAAGGCAATTTCATCAAATATTATCATATATATTGAAGGTCAGGAAGTGACAGGTATCCGTTTTCTGGAAAACCCTGAAGCCAATCTGTACCCAATGGATGAACTCCCCGAAGCTGACAGGCGATTGCGCAATTTCAAATGGCATCAGGAAAAGCGGCCAAAGAAAAAGGAAGACATATTCATTCGTGAATAAGAAAGGCAAGCATGGTTGATTTTGATAAGTATGTATTGAGCAATGGTTTGCGGGTGATCGTTCACAGGGATAGCAGTACGCCCTTGGCCGCGGTAAATGTTTTGTATGATGTTGGAGCGCGCGATGAAGACCCGCAGCGCACTGGTTTTGCCCACCTTTTCGAGCATTTGATGTTTGAAGGTTCGGTGCACATTCCCGATTTTGATACAAAACTACAGGATGCAGGGGGAGAGAACAATGCTTTTACCAGCAACGACCTGACCAATTATTACGACACCCTTCCTGCTCAAAACCTGGAGACGGCCTTTTGGCTTGAATCGGATCGCATGCTTGAGCTGGCTTTTTCAGAAGAAAAGCTTGCCGTACAAAAGAATGTGGTAATAGAAGAGTTCAGGCAGTCCTACCTGAATCAGCCATACGGGGATGTCTGGATGCTTTTACGGCCATTGGCCTATCAACAGCATCCCTATATGTGGCCTACCATTGGGAAGGACATCTCACACATCAGGGATGCCAGCCTGGAGGAGGTGAAACACTTTTTCAGGAAATTTTACCATCCGGGCAATGCCATCCTGACCGTGACCGGCAATGTAAAGGCGGATGAAGTGTTCAGGCTGACAGAAAAATGGTTTGGGGATATCCCCGGCGGGGAACCTTATGTCAGGAGCTTGCCCCAGGAGCCCGTTCAGACCAGTGCCAGGCGGCTTGCCGTGGAAAGGGATGTTCCCTTCGACCAGATCTTCATGGCCTTTCCCTGTTATGGGCGGGGGGAAGATGAGTTCTATGCTGCTGACCTTTTGAGTGACATCCTGTCGAATGGGAGCTCTTCAAGACTGGTGCAGCGTCTGGTTAAGGGAAGGAGAATGTTCAGTGAAGTAAATGCGTATTTAACGGGAAACCTTGACCGCGGACTCTTCATCGTGACGGGAAAACTGCACGAGGACACCGGGATGAAGGATGCAGAGCAGGCTTTTCAGGAAGAGCTGGAGGCCCTGAGGAAAGAAAAGATAGGAGAAAGGGAGCTTCAGAAAGTAAAGAATAAGGCGGAAGCTTCACATGTTTATTCGGAGGCCAACGTACTGACCAAGGCGGTTAACCTGGCTTATTATGAATTGATGGGGGATGCGGGCTTGCTGAACCGGCAGCCAGAGCTTTATTCGAGAGAAGAGGCTGACCACCTTCAGGAAACCGCGAATGAAATGTTTAAACCCGAGTGCCTCTCGGTGTTGGAGTATCATTCCAGTAAAACCAGTCCATAGCGATGATCAGGAAAATGACATTCAGGACCCAGGCACCTGCCATCCAGCTTCCCGAGCAGTTGGCCTTTGATGCCCCCGAAAAGCTAAGGCTGGGCAATGGGGTCCCCGTATATTTGCTGGAGGGGGGAACTGAGGAAATCGTCAGGCTGGAGTTGTTGTTTCTGGCGGGCAGCTACCATCAGCATAAGCCATTGGTTACCTACCTTGCGGCCAATCTGCTGAAGGCAGGCACTGAGGAACGGAGCTCGGTGGAGATCAGTGAGGTCCTGGATTTTTACGGGACTTTTTTGCAGGTTGAAGCTCAGAAGGATATCGTCTCGGTCAGTCTGTTGGTTTTGACCAAGAACCTTGAATATGTGCTTGCTCTGTTGCAGGATATCATCCAGACACCCAGTTATCCCGGTTCTGAATTGGAAATCCTGCTGAAAAACAAGAAGCATCAGCATATCATCAACAGTGGCAAGGTTTCTTACCTTGCCAGGCTTCATTTTGCTGAGCAGCTATTCGGGCCAGAGCACCCTTACGGCTACAGGCTCAGGAAGGGAGATTTCGACCAGGTCGGCAGGGAAGATCTGCTTGCCTACCACAGGCAGTGGATACACCCCGGAAACCTTGTGGTCATTGCATCAGGGCGCTTTCCTTCAGAGATGATGGAGGAACTGGAATCCCATTTTGGCGGGGCATCCTGGAAGGCACCGAATGAAAGCGGCGATGAACCTGCTTTTGCTGTTCCCCTGCAAAAGGCTGATCCCCTGTTCATATACAGGAAAGATGCCCTGCAGTCGGCCATAAGGGTAGGGAAACGAATCATTGAACGCGCTGATGAGGACTACATCAGGCTGGCTATCACAAATGCCTTGCTGGGAGGTTTTTTTGGATCCAGGCTTATGAAAAATATCCGCCAGGAAAAAGGGTACACCTACGGCATCCACTCAGCCCTGGTTTCGATGGTCAGGGAGGGATATTTCTTTGTCAGCACCCAGGTGGGAACAGAGGTGTGCAAGGCTGCGCTTGAAGAAATTTACCTGGAGATCAGGAGGCTGCGAACAGAGCCTGCCACAGCAGCTGAACTAAATACCCTGAAAAATTACCTGTCGGGAAATTTCCTGCGTTCGTTCGATGGTCCCTTTGCCCGTGCGGAGCGCTTCAGGGAGATGCTGGTGTTTGGACTTAAGCCGGTGCATTATGACCTTTTTCTGAAGGAATTACATGAAATTACGCCTGAAACCATTATGGAAACTGCCCATAAGCACCTTCATGAGGAATCGATGATTGAGGTTGTGGCGGGCAATCGTTAGGCTTTTTCGATATTTTGGATTAAATTCGTGGGTACATACTGCATTGGAGGCTTAAATTTTGATTATACCAAAACAGATCAGCAGGATATTCGGAATAATTATATTACTTCAGGGAATCTTTTGCCTTGGAGCATTTGACAGTTTTGGGCAGACGGATGATTTTCTCAGGATTGACTCGGTAAGTGTACTCCCGGGTGGGGAAGGGAATGTGGTTATTGGGTGGACACTTCAGACGTCTGAAAATTTTGATTTTATCAAAATCAATCGTCAATTGGAAGGGGGAACTTATGAGGTTTTTTATACTATAGAGGACCCTTCCATAACCCATTTTATTGATAATAATGCAAATGCAAATCTGGGTTCGGTAAGTTATTACCTGGTTTTTAGTGAGGATAGTCCAACCCTTTATTCAGATTCCCACAGTACTATTTTTCTGGAGGAACCACAAACAGACCCTTGTTCAAATAAAATTACTTTAAACTGGTTAAATTATAAAGTTTCTTCAATTTCTCAAAACAATGAACCCTTAGATATTCCATTTGATTCTATAAGGTTTCAGGATTCCAATAATGGTGTGACTTTTGAGATCATTGAAACTTTTGATCAACCCCCGACCAGTGATGAGTTGCAGGAATATTCATTTGAGGGTCTGGAGCCGGGGCAGCATTTTTTCCGCATTCAATCCTTTAATTCCGAAAACGGTTATACGTCCACTTCCAATGTAAGGCCCTTTGGGTACAATCCCCCGCAACTGGAATATTTTGTGATAGACTTTGTAGATGTTGTTGAAAATCAGGAGATTCAAGTTTCTTTCAGTGGGACCGGGGATACCGATGATTTTTATTATGAGGTGGACCGATCGACGGAAGCGGGAACGGGATATGAAACGGTTGCAGGGATGCTTCCCCCGGAGGTCTTCACGGACTTTCCTGATATTCAATCGGGTCCCTGGTTTTACAGGGTGAAGGCCTGGCTGAAAGACTGGGCATGTGAGCTGCCCGGCTATGAGACCGAGGGGGTGTTTTCGAGTATTTTCCTGGAAGTTGGGCCCGGGAATAAGTCCAGATCCTTTGACTTTTCCTGGTCGCATTTTTATCCTGCGGACCTGCAATTTTTATACCGTCTGATGGTGATGACTGAAAAAGGGGATTGGGAGCTTGTCCCCGGGGTCGTAGATACAGAAATGCAATCCTTTGTTTTTGATGCGCCCTCTGATATGGCCGGAAAGTTTGTTTTTAAAATAGAAGGGTATGAGCAGGAACAGCCTTTGAGGACGATCTCATCGAATTATGTGACCATTGAGGTTGAGCCAGTGGTTTTCATCCCCAATGCCTTGCGGCCAGACAGTCAAAATCCCGATAATACTGTATTCAAGCCTGTTTTTCAAGGTTTTACTCCTGAAGGGTACGAGCTTTACATTTTCAACCGCTGGGGTCAGCAGCTTTTCAGTTCCACAAGCCCGGAACTCGGCTGGGATGGGAGCTATGATGGGCGGACATTGTCGCCCGGGGTCTACACTTACCAAGTGCGCTACCAGGTACCCGGCGGCAAGGGTTATGAAAAAAGCGGGGTAGTTAACCTTGTATACTAAGCGTTAAAATCCTGATCTGTTGGTCGCTGTTTCCCTTGATTTTAGGAATTTTTAAAAGACAATCTGTATAAAATTTCATACTTTTGCATTTCATTTTCTAAACCGCCCACCATGCTCCACGACGACCAGAAATTTGCAGGCCAGGGATTGACGTATGATGATGTTTTGTTAATTCCCGCCTATTCAGAGATATTGCCTCGCCAGGTTGATATCAGTTCAAGTTTTACGCGGAACATCAGGCTAAAGATACCGGTGGTTTCTGCAGCCATGGATACCGTAACTGAGTCGCGTATGGCCATTGCCATAGCCCAGGAAGGCGGCATCGGTGTATTGCATAAGAACATGACCATTGAGGATCAGGCGGCAAAGGTAAGGCAGGTGAAGCGTTCTGAAAACGGGATGATCATTGACCCCATCACCCTGAACGAAGGGGCGCTGATTGGAGATGCATTAAAAATTATGAAAGAATTCAACATCGGGGGTATTCCTGTGGTGAATGACCAAAACCGCCTGGTGGGAATCCTGACCAACCGTGACTTGCGGTTTGAGAAGAACCCCAGCAAGCCCATCGTGGAAGTGATGACCCGCGAGAACCTTATCACCACCGATGAGTTCATTGATTTTGAAAATGCTGAGGAAATCCTGCAAGAGCATAAGATAGAAAAGCTTCCTGTAGTGGATGCTGAATACAGGCTGGTTGGGCTGATCACCTACCGTGATATCATCAAAATTAAGGAGCGGCCCAATGCCTGTAAGGACCAACGGGGTCGTTTAAGGGTTGCTGCTGCTGTAGGAGTCACCGGAGACACCCTTGAACGGGTTGAAGCCCTGGAGAAGGCAGGGGTGGACTGTGTGGTTATTGACACGGCCCACGGGCACTCGAAAGGAGTCCTGGAAATGGCCAGGAGGGTGAAGTCGCGCTTCCCTTCCCTGGATCTGGTTGTGGGCAACATTGCCACTGCGGAAGCTGCCCGTGACCTTATCAAAGTGAATGTTGATGCAGTAAAGGTTGGTATAGGGCCAGGGAGTATTTGTACCACGCGAATAATAGCCGGCGTTGGCGTTCCCCAGCTTTCAGCAGTGTATGAAGTGGCCAAAGCCCTTCATGGCACAGGGATACCCATCATCGCTGATGGAGGGATCCGTTATACGGGTGATATTGTAAAGGCAATTGCAGCAGGGGCTTCATCCATCATGGCAGGTTCCTTGTTTGCAGGGGTGGAGGAGTCACCGGGAGAGACCATCATTTTTGAAGGCAGGAAATTCAAAACCTACCGTGGCATGGGCTCCATAGAGGCCATGGCTCAGGGTTCAAAGGACCGTTACTTCCAGGATGTTGAAGACGATATAAAAAAACTTGTCCCCGAAGGTATTGTGGGACGTGTACCCTATAAGGGGACCCTTTCGGAGGTGGTCCACCAGATGGTAGGAGGCTTGCGTGCAGGTATGGGTTATTGCGGGGCGTCCAATATCCAGGCATTGCAACAAGCGCGTTTCATGAGGATCACCAATGCAGGCATCAGGGAAAGCCATGTCCACGATGTCCAAATCACTCGTGAAGCGCCCAATTACAGCAGATCATAAAAAACGAATAAATACGTTATTAGAAAAATTTGGTTTTATGAAAAATCTGAAGGCTGTTGTTGTTCTTTGTTTCTTTTTGCCCCTGTTGTTTCATGGGTTCAGTGCAAAAGCTGAAAATAATGACCCGGTTCTGATTCAAATGAATGGCCGTTCAGTAACCTTATCAGAGTTTGAATCGGCATACCGCAAGAATAACCTGAGCATGCAGGTTGCCGATCCCAAATCGGTTGAAGAATACCTGGAATTGTACATAAACTTCAACCTTAAAGTGCTGGAAGCCATTCACCTGGGCATGGATACCAATGCTGTTTTCAGGCAGGAACTTGCTGGATATCGAGAGCAATTGGCCAAGCCATATCTCACGGACCAGGAAGTTACCGAGCATCTATTGCAGGAGGCTTATGAGCGTTTGCAATTCGACATAAGGGCTTCGCATATCCTGGTTAACCTGGGGCAGCATAGCAGCCCCGAAGACACGCTGGCAGCCTGGGAACGGATCATGCGTATCCGTCAAAGGGTGATTAGCGGTGAGCCTTTTGACAAGGTGGCTAGGGAAGAGTCAGATGACCCTTCGGCACGTGACCAGTCCAGTACTGCCAACCGCCCTGCCATGCGGGGTAATGGAGGCGACCTGGGCTACTTTACCGTGCTCGACATGGTCTATCCGTTTGAAACCGCAGCCTATAACACTCCTGTTGGAGAAGTATCGCTTCCTGTAAGGACCTCTTTTGGATATCATATTATCCAGGTGACCGATCGGCTTCCTGCCATGGGGCGGGCGCATGTGGCACACATCATGACCATGTTTTCGCCCGGGAGTGATGCACAAACAAAGGAAGAGGCTTACAAGCGCAGCCAGGAAGTCTATGAAAAGGTTTTGGCGGGCGAAGATTTTGGTGAACTTGCTGACCAGTTTTCGGATGACCGTTCATCGGGTCGCCGCAATGGGGAGATGCCACCCTTTACCTCCAACCGTATGGTTCCTGAATTTATCAAGGCTATTCACAACTTGAATACTGTAGGCCAGACCACCCCGCCCATCCTAACCCAGTATGGCTGGCATATCATTAAATTGATTGAGAAGACCCCTCCAGGAGCATTTGAAGATGTTGCCCTGGAACTTAAAAACAGAATATCGCGTGACAGCAGATCAGAGCTAAGCCAGGAGGTTGTTATTGAAAGACTGAAGAAAGAATATCATTTCAAGGAAAGCACACAAGCTCTCCAGGAAATCGTGGGGGTTGTTGACGAATCCATTTTTGAACGTAAATGGGATCCCGGCATGGCTGCAGAAATGAATGAAGTGCTGTTTTCTTTTGCAGGGCTGGAGGTCAGCCAGAAGGATTTTGCAGAATACCTGGGGCAAAGCCAGGGGATGAGAACCCCTGAAGCCATTGGCACATATGTTGGTGTTATGTACGGCAGTTATGTAAACCAAAGGATTCTTGCATTTGAAAATGCCAGGCTTGAGAAAAAGTACCCGGAGTTTCAAGCCATTATGAAGGAATATCATGACGGGATCCTGCTCTTTGAACTCACAGACAAACTTGTATGGACAAAAGCTGTAGAGGACAGTCTGGGTTTGAAATCATATTTTAACCAGCATCAAAATGATTATCTCTGGCCTGACCGCCTGGATGCTACCATTTATGTTTTTTCCGATGAGCGATTGGCTAAACGTTCGCGCCGAGAGATTGTAAGAGCAACGCGAAAGGGATTGGACCATAGGCATGTGCTTGAGCAAGTCAACCCTGCCTCCACACTGAATATTACTGCCCGCAAGGGGGTTTTCTCACAGGAAGATGAGGAATTGATTGGCTATGCAGCCTGGGAACCAGGAATAGGAAAACCTTTTGAATATAAAGGCCAATTTGTCATCGTCCATGTGCATGAGGTTGTTCCATCCCAGCCCAAGAAGCTTGACGAGATTCGTGGGATCTTAATAGCCGATTATCAGAATTACCTGGAAAAACAATGGGTTGAATCTCTTCGCAGTAAATATGATATTGTGGTTAACCACGAATTGCTGAAAGACCTGAAGTTTTAAGAAAAATTAAACTACCAGCGTGGAATTGTTGAAACGGTTAAAAATAATCTTTGGGATCAAGCAAGTATTGGTCCTGTTTTTGTTGTTAATAATCGGCTTGCAACTGGTTTCGTGCAAGCGGAATAAGACGGATTCCGGTCAGTCCTACGTTGCCAGGGTGAACAATGTTTATCTTTTGCCTTCTGATATCAGGCAGATATTGCCTGCCAATGTAACACCCCAGGACAGTGCAGTCATAGTGGAACGGTTTATTAATTCCTGGGTCAGCAAGCAGGTTTTTTTCCAGGAGGCCAGGAAAAAACTCCCTGCAGATAAGCAGAATTTTGAACGTCAGATCGAGGAGTATCGCCATTCACTGATTTCTTTTTCCTATGAGAATGAGTTGGTCAGGGAGCAACTGGATACCGTGGTTACAGAGCGTCAATTAGCTGAATATTACCAGGAGTATAAGGAGGATTTCAGGCTTCGTGATGCCATCGTAAAGGCAGATTATGTAAAACTCCCAATGGATGCGCCAGAACTGAATAAATTCATTCGGCTATTCCGCTCTGATGGGCCTGATGAAGCAGCTTTGATAGAGGAATACTGTGTTCAGAATGCTGCTACTTATTTCACAGGGTCTGATTCATGGTTAATTTTCAATGATCTGCTCCGTGAAGTTCCCCTAAAAGTTTCAAATCCTGAAAGTTATCTCCATTCCAATAAGTTTGTGGAAGTCAAGGATGAGAATTTCAGGTATTTTGTAAAGATCCACGACTACCAGTTACAGGGGGGGGTATCGCCGCTATCCTTTGAACGTGATAATATTCGCAGTATCCTTTTAAATCAGCGGAGACATGAGCTGATCAACAGGATAAGGAATGAAATTTTACAGGATGCGATTGACCGTGGTCAGGTTGAGATCTTTAAATACGAGTAAATTTTTATAAAATTCGCAAATTAAATGAAAAAATTACTGTTTCCAATTTTTTTCCTGTCAATTCATTTGAGTGGCATTTTTCCGGTTGAGGCGCAGGAAAAGGTTGTAATAGATCAGATTGTTGCCGTTGTTGGGAACAGTGCGATTCTTGAATCGGACATTGTGAACCAAAGCAGGCAATTACAGGCCCAGGGAATGAACTTGGGGCCGAATCCTGAATGTGCCATTTTGGATGACATGCTTTACCAGAAATTGTTATACAATCAGGCAGTGCTTGACAGCCTTGAGGTGAGTGATGAGATGGTTGAACAGGTTCTTGAGCGCAGGCTTCGTTATTTCATTGCCCAGATAGGAAGCCGCGAAAAGCTGGAGGCCTATTATGGGAAAAGTGTAGACGAATTGAAAGAGGAATTCCGTGATATAGTGCGTGAGCAGGAACTTAGCCAGCAAATGGAAGGAAAGATCACCGCCAACGTGAAGGTAACCCCTTCAGAGGTCAGAATTTTCTTTAACCGATTGCCGGAAGACAGCATTCCAATGGTTGAGAGTGAACTGGTGCTGGGTCAGATTGTTAAAAAGCCGCCAGTACAGCCTGAAGAAATAGCCGAGGTTAAGAGCCGTCTGGAAGAGTTTAAGCAAAGGGTAATTAATGGGGAGAGTTTTTCTACCCTTGCGATCCTTTATTCAGAAGATCCTGGATCCGCTCGCAGGGGAGGAGAGCTTGGTTTCTTTGGTCGGGGAGAGCTTTATCCTGAATTTGAAGCAGCGGCTTTTAATTTGAGGCCCGGAGAGCTTTCGGATATTGTGGAAACTGAAGCAGGATACCACCTGATACAAATGATTGAACGTAGGGGTGAGCAATTCAATGTTCGTCACATCCTGCTTCTGCCAAAAGTTTCCCCGCTCGATTTGATGGCTGCCCGTCAAGAATTGGATAGCATTCGAACGCTTATCGAGGGCGGTGAAATGACTTTTGCGGAAGCAGCGCTGAAGTTTTCAGATGATCCAGGTAAAATCAACCAGGGGCTTATGGTTAATCCGTATACTGGAACCACACGTTTCAAAAGTGAGGAGATTGAACCGAACCTTTTTTTTGTTATTGATCAACTGGAGGTGGGGGCAGTTTCTGCACCCATTGGCATGATGACGGAAGAAGGACAACAGGCTTTCCGCATTGTTCAGCTGCAAAGCCGTACAGATCCCCATAGGGGTAACTTACAGCAGGATTATGATTATATCCAGCAACTTGCCCTTGATGAGAAGAAACGAAAAGCAACCGAGGCCTGGATTAATCGCAGGCTTCCCAATACATATGTCTTTATTCATGAAAAGTTCAGGGGCTGTTCCTTTGAGCTTGACTGGGTGAAAGAGCCCTAATTTTTGTTACAAAACCGTATTATGCAAAAATTCTCGAATGACGTTGAAGCCCTGGAAGCACTGGCTGTAAAATATCAGGATCTCAGGGATGAGATTTCGCAAGTCATTGTAGGTCAGGATGAAGTTGTAAAAAATGTCCTGATTAGTATTTTCAGCCGTGGGCATTGTTTGCTGGTCGGGGTCCCCGGTTTGGCAAAGACCCTTCTCGTTAATACTATAGCCCAGGTCCTGGGCCTTAAATACAGCCGGATACAATTTACCCCTGACTTGATGCCTTCCGATATTATTGGAACTGAAATATTGGATGAGACGAGGAATTTTAGGTTTATCAAAGGACCATTGTTTGCCAATATCCTCCTTGCTGATGAAATAAACCGGACCCCCCCTAAAACGCAATCGGCATTGCTTGAAGCTATGCAGGAGCGTTCGGTTACGGCTGCTGGCAACACTTACAAGCTCGATGATCCTTTTTTTGTGCTGGCTACCCAGAACCCTATTGAGCAGGAGGGGACTTACCCCTTGCCTGAAGCGCAGCTTGACCGTTTCATGTTTAATGTCATGCTAGATTACCCTAGTTTTGAACAGGAAATAGAGGTGGTTAGGAATACCACTTCTGACCGCAAGACTGCTCTTAAGATTGTTTTAAGCGCTGAAGAAATTCTTTTTTTCCAGGATCTGATCAGGAGAGTTCCTGTTGCCGATAATGTAATGGAATATGCAGTAAACCTCGCTGCACGCACTCGTCCCAAGACTGCAAGAGCACATGAAATGGCCAATGATTACATTAGCTGGGGAGCTGGTCCCAGGGCATCCCAATATCTGATCATTGGAGCAAAGGCTCATGCGGCAATCCACGGCAAGTATTCTCCTGATATTGAAGATGTGAATGCAATCGCTTATTCCATCCTGCGTCACAGGATCGTCAGGAATTATAAAGCTGAGGCCGAAGGAATTTCGGTAGAGTCCATTGTTGATAAGCTTGTGGATTGAGGTTCAGCTAGATGGCCGGGATGATAAGGGGCTGAATATTTTTTCAAAAAAACCCTTGCTGAAAACTGAAAAGTATTTAACTTTGCATTCCCTTCGCAAGGGTAATCCAAAAACACGATCTTTTTAATTTTTTCAACTTTTTATTTGTTTATAATAAAAAGTATTTACCTTTGCACTCCCCAAATACGGGGAAAAGATCTTTGAGAAATTGGGAAAGCCTAAAAGTAGCGCAAAAAAAGACCCGTTGATTGACTTTAGTCTTGATTAACGAACCAGAGGAAAATAAGTGTCGGGAC
>LSQX01332846.1_pt1 | contig 43616 bp, 44 predicted proteins | sample 654561 | NCBI WGS metagenome assembly LSQX01 (sample SAMN04489861, study PRJNA283612) | anaerobic digester metagenome | isolation source: 4 biogas reactors fed with cattle manure at either 37C or 55C with and... | place: Denmark: Kongens Lyngby | collected 2014 | reverse complement strand
AAAAAGAGAATTAATGCTTTAGCTGCTTCTTAATGGCCTCTTCAGCTGCAACAACTGTATCGTGGAGCTTATCACATTTAATGCCACCACCCTGAGCAAAGTTTGGTTTTCCACCGCCTCCACCGCCAAAAATTGGGGCAACCTCCTTTACAATTAATCCCGCGTTTACACCTTTCTTAGTAGCCGCTTGCCCTGCCATAACCATTAACCTGCAAGTTTTTCCGTCGGAACCATAATAGAGCGTGACAGTTGAGTCCTTAAGTTTTATGACTTCAGAAGCAGTCTGTACCATACGGTTGACGTCGATAACTTCACCAAAATTCCGCTTTATTACAGTAATGCCTTCAACTTCTAAGACTTGCGCAGAATCAACAGAAGTAGGTATGATGCTTTCTTTCGCTGCTAGTTCTTTGATTAAACGTCGCTTCTCAAGCTGTAGCTCTTTATAATCCTTAACAATTTTGTCCGCGGTTTTATCGAGTTTATCTATCGGTGCATTGAGGACTTCAGAAATCGTTGCAAGTAATGTTTCTTGTTCTTGAACTGCCTTAAGCGCCTTCAAACCAACTACATAACCAAGGCGTTCAACACCATCTTGTACACGTTCGGTGTAAACGATTTTAACAAAACCTACTTCACTCGTGCTACCTAAATGTGTACCTGCACATGCTTCAACGTCCCAATCACCGGTTTTTACGACACGGATGTCTTTCCCTGGAACTGCACCTCCTTGGTAGAGCCGAAAGCCATAACGGGCTTCAGCTTCATTACGGGGCAACCACCCAGTTTCTATTTTCATGTTTGCTTCGATTGCTTGGTTTGCTAATGTTTCAATTTGGATAATTTCGTCTCGACTCAATCTACGGTAATGCGAAATGTCTAACCTTGAGGTTTCAAGGCCTTTCTGCGTTCCTGATTGCCAAACGTGTTCGCCTAAAACGCGTCGTGCTGCACCATTAATTAAGTGTGTTACAGTATGAGCTTTCATGAGGTAATACCGCCTATCCCAGTCCAAGCTGCCATGTATAGTGCTCCCTTCTTTGAACTCTGCTGGCTCTTTCAATTTATGCACGATTGCTTTTCCAATTTTTTGCACGTCGATAACTTCGTATTTCTTATCGTTTGCAGTAATCCAGCCTAAATCACAGGGTTGCCCGCCACCTTCAGGATAGAAATATGTTCCATCTAAAACAACGTAGATATTATTGATAATCTTTAGAATTTGTGCATCAAAATCTTTCCGATAAGCATCTTTGTAATACAATGTTTTAGTTTCTGGTAGCTTTTCTGCTTGTTCTTCAAGACTTTTCTCCACTTTAGCTTCCTCTTCCTCAACTGGTTTAGAAGCAACCATGTGCCTGCTCGCTACCAATGTATAAAAATTCTCAGGAACATCAACGTCTACACCTTCAGCTTCAGCTGCCTGCTTTACTATTTCAGGAGGTAACCCATGCGAATCATAGAGTTCAGCTAGGATATCCTGAGAAAACCGAGTTTTACCTTTGGACTGGAGGTCAAATGCAATACGTTTAACCATAGCTTCGCCACGTTGCAGAGTATCTCGAAATTTCTCTTCTTCAACTTTTAACATTTCAATTACTTCACTCTGCATTTCTTTAATATGCGGAAAATCTTTTGCCCAGTAGTCTGCCTGCATTTCTACAATGTCATAAAGGTTATTTGGATTCATATTGAGTGCACGCATTAAACGGTATACCCGACGGTAAAGCAACCTAGCAAGGTAACCTTCTTGAATGTTAGATGGCACAACTCCCTCCGAAAGCATGAAGCTTAAAGTCTTACTATGATCGAGTACTGCCCAAGCGTTTTCTATAGGCACAAGAACTTTTTCAAGTGTCTCGATACTTATGCCTGTTAATTCAGAGACGCGTTTTCTTGCCACCATTCGGTTGGCACGCTTGTCTACACTGACTAACCCAGAATACTTTGCAACTTGAAACAGAAAATCGTTATCTATATTTGTAATTCCTGCCATAGACATGACTTTATCAAGCAAGTTGCCGTAGATAGCTTGAAACAAGCTTGGTGTTCCTTGACTGATCCATGTAAACCGTTCAAGTCCATATCCAGTGTCTACTGTGCGAATTGGTAACTCTACAAACTCCTCACCGATAATCTTGTATTGCATGAAAACAAGCGTGCCGACTTCGATGCCACGAACAATACATTCAACATCTGGACCCGCATTCCCGCCACCAGCCCAAACACCCTCCTTATAGATGACTTCGTCAGAAGGTATGCCTAACACTTCGGTTGCAAAACGCTGGTGATAACGTACGGTTTCATCTTTCCAGTAAACTTCTTTGTCCGGATAGTTAAAAGCATGGGCGCCGCCCATCTCAAAAATGGTTAAGTGTCTACCGAAAGTAGGACCTGTATTTGAAATGTCAGTTAGCCTGATGGATGGTTGTGAAATGACTAGCGGATTTGCTGGTGGAGGGGCGATACCTTCTGTCACGTAGGGTTGAAAATCAATTATGCTTGCATGAGTGAGGTAAATGTCTTTTCTCCAGCGTGCAACAACAGGATATGGTTTTATTCGGGTATGTCCGTTTTTTTCAAAAAATGACAAGAATGCTTCCCGCATTTCAGCAAGTGTAAATTTCTTTTTGGTTGCTGGATTATCTAGGAAAGTGTAGCAGCCGCACTCATCGCTGCCGGATTCACCGCAGGTTTCCTGTTTCGCGTTTTGAGTCCAGAACCATTCGCCGCACCTTAGACAATGTTTGCGTATAAAGCCTTCTTCTTTGAAGAATGGCAGTTGATAAGCTTCTGCTGGAAACGTCTTTTCAACCATTCATGGTGCCTTCTTTAGGATTAAATTAAGTTATTGTGAAAAGGGTTTATTGTTTTCACGAATTTAAAGCATTATCTGTGCATGAGCAAAATCTACAGTGCAATTAGTCTTTTCTGAAAGAAAAATTCTGCACTTTAGTGATCTCTAATTTGGACATACATAATTCCAATTATCAATTAAACGCGTCGTAAAATTCTTCTTCTCTTGTCCATAACGCCTAATCGGTTTAGTTAAATGCCTCTGAGACCTCGGCGAGGTAACATATAACCCTAACTTAATCGATCGTGGCGTTGTTGTTCCTTTCTTTTTAAGATTGGAAAATTTTTCTTTACATTTCTCACAACGAAATCCTTGTGTTTTTCCCATAGACTTTAACCTTTTCCCACAGTTGGGACATACAGGATTTTCAAGGCGTATTATTTGAGTTAACTTCGATATACCGATTTTTTCTAAGTTGATTGTTAAAGGTTTGATATCTGTGGCTTTATGAGTTGCTCCAAAAACTTGCACTTCGTCGCCTACTTTTAACTCTTTGGCGATTTTGCGCAAGTTTCCTGTTGGTTCATAGGCGGCGCAGTCAACCTCCCTTGATTCATCTTTCACAGAGAAGATGATATGTCTAAGTGGGACAACTCGTGGATTTTGTGATACTGTTGCATTTACAATGACTGAACAGTACGGTTCAATTTTACTTAACGGTTTGATATGTTTTAGGTGAGCGTCTGTGCCTTGGTTACTGCGGAAGATGACCCAACGCTCTACGGGCTCTATTGTCTTAACAAGATGAAAAGCTTCTTTGACGACCTCGGGGGTTTCTCCTCTGATACCCAAAAGAATTGGATCAGGACCGCGAGGTGTAATGATTATTCTTTTCGTATCTACATCAACGTTGTTAAATGTGTAGGGATATGTCTTTTTGTCCATTTCAAAGATTGAAGTTTCGTCAACTTGACGCTTTGTACCATTATTTTCGGGTTTCCTGTAAGCAATTAATTCGTATGTGTGATCACAGTTGAGTGTTTCACCGATTGCTGCTGTTGCACCGATAATACCTCGACAACTATTTTGACCTAAGGCTTCACCGCCGTATTTTTGAACTACTACCATAGCTTCTTTGAGGTTTACGATTGTTGTTTGCGCTTTTTTAGAGAAAGCAGTTAGTTCAGGGGGTATATTCGCCATTTTTAAGAAAACTATACCGGGGTCTGTGCCCTTCTCTTTAGCCATCGAATGTTTATCCCATAACTTAATTGCTGTATCTTTAATTTCTTCCTCAAACTTTACATTGTAGGTGAATCTTAGGCAAAGCGCGCCGTTGCCCCGCGTTTTCCACGGCACATTGGGGTTTAGCCGTATCAATCCTGGATAGTCAAGGTAGTTTACGTTGAATTTTTTTAATTCTTCTATCAAAACAGCGGTAAGATATGTGGTGCAACCTCCCTTAGTAGAGTCAGTATCATCTAAGCCGATATGCATAGTTTGCGAGGTATTCAAAGGAATAGCGCTCCAATTGGCTACGTATATGATACATGGAGGGTAAAAAAATTTTGTTAAGATCTAAAGGTTCTATGCATATATTGGCATAGGTTCACGGTCGATTAAACCGTGGCCACTTTCCTTAGGGCTGGAAAAAACCGTTGGCACTTTATCTGATACAATCATAGTTAATTTGGAGTTGATCTGGCCTATTTCGTTTAGTTGATTTGTTATAATATTTTTGAGTTCTTCCATACTGTTAGTCGAGATATTGGCGATAATGTCGTAGACACCCCATAGACGGCAGGCTTCTTCTACTCCATCCAGTTGCTTGAGGGCTTTTAAAACTTGGTTTTCTGCTCCGATTTCAGTATTTAGAAGAATATAAGCTGTGGGCATATTTTTTCTCCTTTCACAATTTGATGGGCGGTTGGTCAAGGTTTCGATGCTCTTGCTTGTTAAAGGGGAACAAAAAAAGTTTTGAGTCATAACCGAACCCCTGAGTCCAACCATAAAAAATTATGTGCATCTTCTGGTCACTTCCTCTTTAATTCGAATAACTTTGAATTCGAATCTTTTTTCAACTGTTTCACCAATGTTAGATGCACAAAGTCATTAATCGATTGAAATAAAATTTAAAATTATGTGACTGTATCAGTACAGTCACAAACGTTATCTTGCATGCTGCTTATTCTGAGGTTAAGAGTTTTCCATAGTGTTTTGCGTGCGCTTTCGAGTTCTTGTCCGTTTGAGAACTCTTCTCTGCATCATGGAAACTTATATTTACGTTCTAGTTTGCATACTTATCAACTATTGGAGAAAATTTATCATTTAGAATTTGTGTCTGTTACTAATTTGGTCACAGAATGATTGGAAAAGAAGGGGGGTTATTGTTTGTCTTCTACGACAATCATGGTGAGTGTTGAGCGTACTTTATCCAGTCGCCTGATGCGCCAGGTAACTATTTCTTTGAGTTTATCCATGGTATCAGCTTTAACTCTTGCTACGATGTCATAGACACCGTACACGGCGGATGCTTCTTCAACGCCTTCAACTTTTTTCAGTTCCTTTAAAACGTCTGATTCAGAGCCTATTTCGGTATTTATTAGCACAAACGCTGTAGGCATATCTATCCTCAGATTACTCATTATGTATGGTTTGCTTAAAATGTTTCCTATGAACAAGCAAGTAAACATTTGCGCATAAGTAGCAGCAACTATTCAGTTGGTTGAGTTTCTATTTTTTGAACTTTTCGGATATTTTTTCCGATTATCCTTGCACCAGCCAATTGTAATGCACCATATGATACAATCAGTCGGAACCACAAGTTAACTGCTCTAGTTAATAGGGCAACCGAAACTGCGACCTCTGGATTGATACTTAGTGCCTCCAATGTGAGAGCCATAACTAATTCTGGAAAACCTAATGCTATACCAATAGTTTGCAAGACCCCAGTTAAGGTAAAAACGATAAAGATAGCATCGACCCGCAATGGTTGACCTAATGCAGCGAACACTATGAAAAATACTGTGACTTCAAAAAAAAAGCTTATTAGAGAAAAAATCAAAGGTACAACCAATGCCTTAGGTTTAGTTTTTAATTGCTTTATTCCAAAATGAAAATTATCGAGTAATGTTCCAGCTTTAGAGAGAAAACTTTCAGGGTTCCAGCTTTTTCGCAAAAACTTTATTATTTTAATTGCTAATCCGAGAAGAGTATTAGTAGCTGAAGGTTTTAGGCTAACATAGTAAACGATTGCCAAAGATAGAATCGCTAAGAATAGTACGAGAGTTATGGCAAATGCTGACAAAAATGGTAGTTGATAGCTAAATAACACTAGCCCTAAACCTATACTTAACATAACCACTGTTAGGGTCATGTTGAAGATTTTTTGAAAAACTACAGATGCACCAACTTTTCCCGTATCTGATTTTGTGTCTCTGGTTAGCATATATGTTTTAGAGACTTCCGCCGACCAACCTAGTTGGGGTATTGTTGCTTCGAAGAATAAGCCTACCCATGTATAGAGAAAAGCTTTACGTTTAGAAATTTTGACTTTGAGGCTGTTTAGCAACCGGTACCATACCAGTGAAGAAAATACAGTGTTTATGAAATAAACTATGAACGCAGTTGAGTAGATTAGTAGATTTGTTTGGGATAGAATCTGAGCTATTTGCGCTGGATTTACATATAGAAATATGTATAATAGAAATGCTACTAAACCCACCGCTAGTATAATTAGCATTGTTTTTGATTGATAAGGTCTTTTTATGGTGGGTTCCATATTTGGTGAGCCTTGCCTAAAGTTTGATGCTTAATGATTTAAGGCTTAGTCAAATTTTCAGACAGTTCTGCGTCGTTATTTGAGTTTTTTGCGGTTACGGGTTAGGGTAGCAATGATCAATCCTATAAATAATAAACCAATAATGACTATTACTAACAAGGTAAAATCAAAAATCTGCACGGATGTTGTTTGCCACATATTAGTAACTGAAACAACAGTATGAATTTCGTATTCGTTGGTCCTTGATTTTCCTTCTACACTGATTCCAGTTTTTTGATCCCAAACATACGTATTATTACCAATAGTTGAAGATAGAATAACTCTTTCTGCGCCTGCATACGATTGTTTGTTTTGACTGGTGATCGTTATGTTTCCCAAGTTTTCGTCTATAAAGTTGTCACCGACTGTAAGATTAGATGGAATTATGAAATTGTCGATTAAATGGCCGGTTTCTAAATTGAGAGTATAATTGTTTTTTTGTATTAATCCATCATCGAATTCTGATGTTATGCTGACTGTTACGTTTGGATGTTGTACAGATAAAATGTCCATTCGTGCCCAGACTACATTATGTTCATAGATAGGTGTGCCTGTATAGGTGACGTTGTATTCAATGTATTGACCACTTTGTACGCCGATAGATAAGCTCGTAGCGGTGGCAGTGGAATTTGAGGTGACAACCAAGAATAGGAAAAATGCTAAATAAACAGTTTTTTTCCTCATAATTGTTTTATTAGTTTATTGGAATAAAAATGTTAAAAGAAAATGTCTATTAAGCGTTAACGCAGTAACTATTCTTCCATCATAATTAATGTTAACGTTGATCGAACGCGATCTAGGGTTCGTATTTTTCTGGTTACCAAATCCTTTAGCTTCTCCATTGTGTCGGATCGTACTTTGCTAATAATGTCATAGACGCCATAAGAATAGTAAGCTTCGTCTACACCTTCAACTTTCTTTAATTGGCTAACAACTTCTTCTTCTGCGCCTGATTCAACGTTAACTAATACAAAGGCTTGTGGCATTTAAGTCGCTCCACATAATGCTAATACATTGTGATTAATAGTTTTTATGCAAGCAGTAAGCGATTAACTGGCAATTCGTTTGATAAAATAAAAATGTTGGATTCCATTATTTTTAGAGTACTACGAAACAAATGACTAGTTTTTGCAGAGAAACAGGGTATAAGCTAAATAAAGCGATAACCTGATGTTTTTTGGCGCGAGGTTGCAGCTTTAACTGGCATGTATTATTTTGGTTACTTGTAATCTTTAGTTTAGGCAACAAACACAGATAAGCCCCGTTCTGAACTTAATAGTTTCAATCATTGTTATAATGAAATAGTCTCTCGGACTGTACCCTGATTTCGCTTATTTACACATTTTAAACTATCTAAAAAGCCACTTTCCAAGCCACCCATAGCATCAGCTAAATTTATAGAACCCTTATAAACATGTTTGATGCTCCCAAGTTTGGGATCCTTAATAATCAGTTAATAATTAGAGTTAATAGTATAACCAAAAATTAGCTACATAAAAACAAAACCATCCTTGCCGTTATCAAGCAAGTTACGATGGAAAGTTCCTTTCTTGGAGGATTTCTTAGCGTTAATATTCTGTGTTAAGCAAAACCACGCTCATTATCAGTGTGTTAAGCTTAGATAAGATTAAGCAAGAAATCGCTACAAAAAAGCGTGGAACTTAAAACGTAACATTGATAAAAAACGATAAATCCGTAACTAGCATACATCCTTTTGGTTTGCTTTTGCCTGTTTAAAAAACAAGGCAGCCCAAAATCAATTGACGAAAAAACACCCAACCAGCGTAAAAAGCCACGACGCAAACGACTTGTAATGCTACCTATGGACTTATAGAAGAAACAAGGGATAAGAATTAAAGCCTTATATAAATTTAAATCCTTATACAAATAGATTATTTTCTAAAAGAACCCGAAAAATCAAGCAATTATAATTTGTAAACCACGGTTTTTTAAGGACCCAACACATTAACCCAACCTAAACAGTGAGTACTCATGCCATATGACGTAGAAGAACTAGAAAAATTTCGATTATCCGGAAAAATCTTACGTGAAACAAAAGAAGAAATGGCAAACTATGTAAAAGAAAACATGCTAATCATCGACGTTTGTGAAAAAGCAGAAGCCCTCATACGAGCCAAAGGGGGCAAACCGGCCTTCCCAGTCAACGTATCCATAAACGAAGTAACCGCACATTATACGTCCCCCCCAGGCGACACGTCTTCTATACCAACAGGAGCAACAGTAAAAGTAGACATCGGAGCCCAAATCGACGGATATGTCACCGACACAGCATTCACCGCTGCGTTCAGCCCCGAGGGACGAATAATGACAGCCACAGCAGAATTAGCGCTTAAAACAGTAATCGACAATATCCACGGCGGCATGCAACTAGGTGATATTGGCGCCTTAGTTGAAAAAACGGTAAAGAATCGTGGTTACAAACCGATTAGCAACCTAACAGGCCATAGCGTGGGAAGATACCTAATCCATGCAGGCACCTCAATTCCAAGCGTCGCCGGTTTTAACCCAAACAAAATAGAGACAGGCAAAGTCTATGCAGTGGAACCATTCGTAACATCCCCCGAAGCAATCGGTCGCGTAGATGATAGCCCACAAAAAAATATTTTTCGATATCTAAAAGCAAAATCATTAAAAACCGACGCAGCAAAAAAATTAGCCAAACACATAGAAAAAAACTTTCACACCCTACCATTCACAGAAAGATGGATAACCGAAGTATTACCAAAAGAAAAATACAAAACCGCATTCCAAGAACTGTTAAAAACCAAATCGATTATGGCTTACCCAGTTTTTGTTGAAGCAAGCAAAAAACCTGTAGCCCAAGCCGAGCACACACTATTAATAAAAGAAAACGGATGCGAAGTTTTAACCTAGCCGCTTACACGGCATAGGTTTTTTCTTTCTCTTTAACTTCTTTATAGATACCAGTTATCATCTGTTTACCGCCGCATTTACCGCACGCAATATCTAAGTCTTTAAATACGAAATCCCCACGTTGGAATTCCCGCAAAGTTTTATTTGCACAATCTTTGTTTTGACACTCAATGACAGCCATCACTTTTGGAATGTCAAGTTTCACTTCAGCAGCTTGCCTCCTTGTTTGGAAAAGCAGGAATAAACAAATAAGCATAGCTATGAAGCCTAAGCCTGCAAATAAGCCCGCTGTTATAATGTCGCCTATCAGGTAAGTTTCTACCGCTACAAACAGCGACACTATTGAGAGTGCAAACACTACCAAAACAATGAGTGTTAGGTAAGTACTGATTTTGTTGCTTTGAGCTGATTTTGTCTGTTGCTGAACCATACGAATTAACCTCATTATTGCCCAACTCCTATGCTGTTACCGACACCAACGATCAGCACTGTATCGCCTTCTTTAGTGCGTTCCTTGACAACATCACGAACACGTTCGATAACTTTGTCGGCTGCATCATGGATTTCCTTGCGCATAGGTGAAACAGCATCGCCGATGTCTTCCTTAACGATAACCGCATACAACGGCAACTTATACTTGGTAACTTTCTCTTCAATCTTGAAAGCATCTACACCTGGACCGCCAATTGCTGCACCGATACCTTCAGCAACTTCGCCAACCTTTTCACCTTCAAGTTTGAGACCTGCATCGATCATTATAACCATAGCAAGTTTACCCTGCTGCTCTTCAATCACCGTTTCTATTGCTTGGCCAGGTTTACCAACATTTCCACCTGGGCCTTCAGCTTTTAAAAGTAATGCAGTTCGCCCCTCGAAGGGAACAGATGAAACTACACAGTCTTTAGGAACTTTACGGACTTCAAAGCCATGCATCAGTCTAGATACAACTAACGGACCGACACTGTCTCCAATTGGTTGACCGTATGCAAAAGCTTTTAACGCACTTCCATAGGCTTCTGCTTCTTTCATAACCATGGGTAATATCATTTGTAGTTGCATGATTACATAGAGGCTTAAAGTTTTCTTGCCTTGAATGTAGAAGTGGCGGACAACTTTGTAGATATAGTTAAGTGCCATAGCAGCCTCGAGTGTATTTTCCAAGTTGTTAATTTGTACTTCGTTGTCAGCTACTGCTGGTGCCATGAATTTAACTTCTTCTTTTAACCGTTCATCTCTAATATCTAAGATATGATCAAGTTTGTTAACTATACCTGCTGGGTCCATACTTTGAGGACTAATTGTAAAGTGGTCTAGATAACGGTCAACACGCGCTGTCGGATCAGAGGTAGGTTTACCGATCTCATTAAGCACATCAATAGCTCGCTTTCTACCTTCATCCTTAATATGTCTAAGTTTATGTAACGAATTTTCGACTTCTCGCACCAAGATGTACATTTGGATACGTTGACCATAGAAGATGAAAACTATGAAGAAACCGTAAAATACTAAGCCTATGATTTGTGTTACGCTGTCTGATCCAGTAATGAAGCTCATGTATGCACCACTTCTCCAAAAACTATTGATTGTCATTTATAAGTATATGCTAGATTAGAGGAATATTTATGATAAAAGATAGGCTGCCAGCTTTCCCAAGTTCACGTGGCCTAAGACCACACTACAGTTGGGAACGGAACACGGTTTAACTTCTGAGTTCGGAATGGGATCAGGTGGAACCCGCGCCCTTTGACCGGCAAACGTATCTTTACACTCAAACTTTTACTTATATACCTTCTGCTTTACACAAAAAAGTCTGCCAGATATCTTAAACAAAGGTACATTATGCCAGCCTATACATAACTAACAAACAACACCTAAGCAACATCATCCGCTAATAAACGCCAAATCGTTTTTTCCGCCACCAAATTGTTCTTTATACATTTTGGCAAGCGTTTTATACACAGCAACACTGAACAAAACCAAATAGAAGATATGTGCCAATGCCAAAATCGGAGCAGTAAAAAGCAACGAATTAGTAAAAGGATAACCAATAGTACTTGGCAATAACACAGTAGCGATGGGGATAACTAGTACCAAACTAAGTTTATTAGGTCTAAAAAACACTTTCCAGTCACTAGTGCGGTACAGAATCGTCGTTGCCACTGCAAAGAGGCCTATTTCAAGCATTATATTAAAAGGGTCAAAAATTTGAATATAGACAGACCCTAATTCATAAAGCCCAAACTCAGCAGATGATAAAGGCCAAAACAATTGGAGTTGCCCACCGATGATGAAATCCGCGATCAAAAAATGAGAAATTAACGCTAAAAAGTATGGAATTACCTGACGCCCATAATAAACAAACAAAGGTACAAAAACTATCAATGCCACGATAATTGAGTGAGTCGGACCGCGATGGATTTCAGCGCCAGTTAACAAATCGTAAATAATATCGATATCTGGCAGTATCGATAGAACTAGTAGTATTGGGATGTTGAGTTTTGTATTTAACGCCTTCGATGAAGCCTTCCCTAACAGGTAGGCAACAGCCATATGCCCTACAGCAAACAAGATACATTATCTTCCTGAACTCAAAAAACAGGTTAATCTAAATTTAAAGATTTAGGGTAAAGCCTATGTGACCAATAGTCACAACCAACAATGGGTTGACAGAAAAACCAATGGACACAAAAAGCTAAAACAGAAAAAAGCCAATCAGATTTATACCATACCAACAACGCGCATCAAAACAGTAACCAAAAAACCCAGCCCACACCCAACAGCAATCAACCGCAACAAACACTTATCCAAAACAATATGCGAAGCATAATCTGGCGAAGCATAAAGCAACTCAGAGGTTATAAGCAGAATAATAGACACAACAGCAAGCCACAAACTAATATCAGAAATCGATAACGGAAAAATCATAAAATCACCCTAAACAAAGCTAAAGGTTACATTAACACTGTTTTCTGGCAACAACTCCTGCTCCTTAACCACCACTGTCTTACCCGAAGACTTTGCTAAAGCAGAAGCAACTGCACTTACAACAGGACAACCCAACATATTGACGCTTTTAAATTTACTCCTAGCAACGTAGAAACTATCATAAATAATACCAACCGCTTTAAAGTTAGCACCATTTGACTCCAACGACATGTCAGCTTTTCTAGCTAAATTAAGATACTCGGTTAAACTCTTAGGCAATATCTCACAAAGTTCAGCCGTTGTAACCTTACTTAAATCGAGATTCAACTGTTTTTCAACCTGAGATAAAATCCCACTACCTGGAGAAGAGATAAAAAAACCACGAGTCTGAGACGAAATAAATTTGCCAGAAGCCAACTCATCAATCGATGGCGGAACATCAAAACTACTGGAAATGTAGACAGCTGGTTCTCTCAAGTTCGTCAAGTAATTCGGCAAAGCTACATCGCCAGGATAGGCAGGAATGTAGAAACCCTGTGCCCCATAGTTCAAGTCAGTTATCATTCTATCAATAGTAGAATAAGCAGATCGGGCTGTACTATCAAGAAGCTCACTTTCAACGAATTTATTCCTACGTGTCAACGCTAAAACAGCACCCCAAAAAGTTAAACTTAACCCGATGAAAGCTGCAACCTGCATTTCTAAAAACATCGACAAAGCAAGAAGAAGAATACCTAAAACTAAAAAAACACCTGCTAACTGCAAGGCAACATTGCTTTTTCTACTAGTAGAGGACAAAAAGATTTCTCCATAAAAATAGGCTAAAAACCATTAATATTCTAGATAAATAAAAAAGTGATCTATAAGGTTTCCTCACCTAACGTTAATACATTATTTGCATTAGACCCCTTTCTACACAACCTACCCATATACCTCAAAGGCAAACTCAAAACCTTTGAAACAATCCCTAAACCAGAAAACATAACCTGAAAATTCTCAATATCCATACGATTAACAGCCCCTATCAAAGGAGCAATAGACAAATAAACAAGAACAAAAACAAGGAAACCAGTTCCCAACAGTACCCACCAAGGTAAACTTAGCAAGCTAATCAACAAATATGCTGCCACAGCAGCTATAATAGAGGTCAAAGCGATTTTTCCCGATACCACAAAGTCTGCCTTAACACGATAATTTTTCCAACTCCAAATTAAACCCCAAATCATCCCAGGCATACTTGCAATAAGAGAACCAATTATACCACCAATTACTGCATACGAGGGACCACCAACATCATAGAAATAAACAACCATAAAATATGCAAACGGTAAACCCAACGCTAAAGACAGAAAACTTTGCTTCATAATTTGACCGGTTTTTCCAATACCCGACTGAAACGTTCCAAGACTAATATTCCCAACTAACACAAACAAATAAACTAGAGCAGACAATGATAGAAATAATGGGGCATAAGGGAATTTAGGCTCAGCATTAACTACAAAAAACGTCTGAAATATGCCATCTTTTGGGAATAAAGTGTTCACTAGTGGCACCGATAACGCCATTAACATAAAAGCAGCGGGTACAAGCAACAAAGCGGTATACTTAACCGAAGAAGCAAAAACAGTTTTAGTTAAATCTGATTCAGTCTCAGGATTTAACTTCGAAAAAACCGGAAACAAAGCTGTAGCTACAGGTGTAGAAACAAACGTTAACAACACCGCAAAATTGACAGCTGAAAAATAATTGCCCATCATCCAAGTACCAGCATAAATCGCCATCGTGAAAGAAATAACTTGGGGCAAAACACCAACCACAATAGTTGATACGGTGAGTGGTAAACCAAACCGCAGCATAGGTCTTAGAGTAGTCTTTATGTCACATTTACCGTTTCTACACTTATGAAGTGGCCTAAATAATACATAATAAACGAGAACTAAACTTATGATGCCCCCCGTTAGAATAGAAAGCATGGCAGCACTAACTGCACCCAACAAACCAAAACCTAGAACAATCAATAAGGGACCAAGCAAAGTTTTTACTATAGCTTGCAGAACCTGTACAAAACTATTAAGTTTCATACGTTCAAAACCAATAAAAATACCACTTGCTGCCGAAGCGATAGCTCCTGCAAATATAGATAAAGACATTATTGCTATATAGATAGAAAGTTCAGGAGCATTTTCTGGACTAATAATTAATGCCAAAGGATAAGCAGCTACAAAAGCTATAACAGAAAGAACAATACCACTAATTAATTCAAAAACCACTCCAGACTTCATAACATCATGGATTTGTTCTTTTGTGCCAGATACTCGCAGGTTTGCAACCTCTTTAGTTAAAGCAGAGTTAATTCCCCAGTCTCTAAAGTAACTAATTATTGCAGCTGGAATCATAGCCATTCCATAAAGACCTACTTCGTCAACCGAAAGTAACCCTTGAATAACCAGCGTACCTATTGCCATTATTACGGTTGACCCGACCACACCTATAAGTAAATGAAAACTACCAGTAGCCGAAGATTTTCCCATCTCTAAAGCTCTACTCATCAAGCCACCTGAAACGTTGAAGTCTATAGACTGAGACTGTTTTTATAGGCTTTTGAAATAACCTCCAAATCACGCAAACCATCTAACCCAGAAGGAAAAGGATCGAAATCATTTTGCAAACAGTCGACAAAGTATTGCAATTCACGATAATGAGGCATATTAAAACTAGATATCCCCTTGGTTAACATCTGAACCAACGCATGCAAAGTTGGAGGAGGCATATGCTCTACTGTAGCATGGCGAACACTCCCCAGTAGGTCTAGCCGAAGCAAATACTCCTGAGAATACCAACCTACATCTATAGTGGCCAACGTACCTGAAGAAAATCTTGCAAGACATACCGCCGAATCCTCAAAATCCATATTATAACGATAACCAAAGCGTCCCTTAATGTCAACAACTTCGCCAAACAACATACGCATGAGATTAATAATATGGCAACCCAAATCAACCAAAACACCACCACCAGTTAACTCAATATTAAACCACCAGTCCGGAACAGGCGAAGGCGAATGCCCATCAGCACGATGCACAAAAGGTCCAGAACAAACATAAGTAGCATGAGCACTCTCGACATCACCTAACAATCCATTCGCCACGTCATCTTTTAGCTTAAGAAAATGCTGATTAAACCTCATGGGATAACCTATCATCAACTTAACAGAATACCGCTCTGCCGAAGCAATCACTTCTTTAGCTTCATCAACAGTAACCGCGATTGGCTTCTCCAAAAAAATATGCTTCCCAACTTCCGCAGCTTCACGAGCACATCTTAGATGCAAATGAGTAGGCAACGCTATCAAAACAGCATCTACATCTGAACTCCTAAGAAGCTCTGAATAGTTGACATACAAATTTTTTATACCAAACCCTTTTGCCCTATCAAGAGCAGATTTTGACGAATCTGCCACAGCAGTCACTTCAACGTTTGGAAGCATCAATGCATGCTTCAAATGCAATTGACCTATCCCACCAACGCCAATCAAACCTAACCTAATAGTTTTCATACCGAAAACCTCATTCTAACCCAAGCCGTCTACCCATACCAACCTTAACCAAAACACGCTTCACGCGACCCTTAGACTTCATTATAAAAGTAATCCTTGGATAAAGCGCTCTATAAAATTCGATCTCACCACCCTTAGCCACATAAGTTCGCGTACCAATACCCTCACGTTCAGCTAATGCAATATAAGAAATTTTATCAGGGTTTAATCCGGCAATTCTCGCAGCTACAACATCTAGAGCAACAGGATCTTTACTAGCCATTACTAACCCTATCTTGCGAGGTTGAACTCCAGCAGCAACGTTACAATCAATTAAAGTTAAATCAAAAGGCATCGCTTTGTTTAGTGCCACGATGACATTGCCAAGGTCATTATGATACTTGAATTTTTTTTGATAAGGGTTGCATCCAAAAATGTTTTTAAGTGCACAAGTAAGTTTGATTGGGTCAACTGTATATTTTATATGAGCTACATTGATCTTTAGATCAGCATCAGCTATCGTTTTTGGCAACAAAAAATTGTAGTTACGACCATTACACGAGACATCTATACCATTGCTAGAATCTTCTGAAAGGTTAACTAGTCGCACGTTTTTTTCTTTTGCAAGTTTCTCATAACCCAACATTCGAAACGCATATTTGCACCGCATTGCTGAGGCATCAGATTCTATAATAGCGATATCTATATCGGGGCCGATACGTTGTCTAAGCACGTCAATAAGGGATGATATAAAAAAGGGATCGGTAGTTTGACCTGTTGTGCAGTCCCAGTAATAACATAAATTCGGTTTAATCACAACCCGTCGAACACCAGTGCCAAATGAATAATCGATAAGATTTATCGACTGTACAATTGCATCCTGTAAAGGGTTATTGGTGTTCTGCGGTATTGTTACAAGACTTACAAAACTCATTTTTAGAGACTTCCAAAGAAAAAACCATTAACAAAATAATGAATTAAAAACAGGTTAAATATAGCTAAATGAGAGGAAAATCTACTATTTAAACACTTAAAAGAAAAGTTAATGAAATATACTAAGTGTTTTCGAAACAATCGAGTATGATATGAAAAGAATTTTCTGCAAAATCCCGTGGGGTGCAGAAATAATATGTGAAAGATATAGAAGCAGTTCTGCACTAAAAAAATCCGTACGCATCGCTTTTAAAAAGCACGCCTTCGCTGTATCTTCATCCCCGAGATCTCTATAAGCCTCTCCAATCCTAAGAAACAGATTACCCCGTTGGCGCCTAGATAAATATTTACCGTATTGAACTAGGAAATAGCGCCTAATAAGTATGCGATCTAACAACCAACCGTTACGGTCGCGACAAATCGTGTTTTTTCCGTGAATACGATATTTTGCTAAAGACTCAGGAACAAAAAGGAAATCATGCAAATACCCCATATCAACCATGAATTGGTAATCACTTAAGTACCTCAAGGTAGCGTTAAAACGTAAATCCTGACAAAAATCACGTTTAAAAATCAAACTTTGTCCAAAAATATAGTTTTCATGGATTAATTCACGATATATTCTACCATTTACAGGTTTATTGCTACGTTGATTTAATTCAGAAAAATTTTTCCCAACTTCATTCCCTTCGGCATCAATGATATCACCTTCAGACCAAACAAGCATATCTTCGTTCTTTCGCAGAACCTCAAGTTGCAGCTCCAACTTTTTTGGAACCCAAAGATCATCTGAACCGATAAAAGAAATAAACCTACCCTTCGCAACATCCAAAGCATGGTTTACAGTTTTAGCAATACCCATGTTTTCCTTATGAAAAAAAGCATGCACCCGATTATCCTTAGCTTGATAGTCAAGTATAATTTGTTTTGAGCCATCTGTTGAGCAATCGTCAACTATTATTAATTCCAAATCAGAGAATGACTGCTTAAGAACACTTTCTATCGCTTCTGAGATATATCGTTCATGATTAAACGAAGCCATCAGTACACTGACTAAAACCATAGTTCACCTACCCAGAGAAGTTTAGTCGCTGAAAAACTTGGATGAAAACAAAAAGAACCGTTTACATTGACTTTCCAAGACTTGCCAAAAAAGCCTTCACCATTGGTTAAAGCAAGGATTAAAAAAAGAAAAGAATTAGCACAAAATCTCCCCGTCAAAATAGTTTTGGTGTAGAAATGCTTAGCTAACTCTTTTTGTTTAAGCCCAGAATAGGCAGACCCAATCTTATAGTAGATATCCACCGCCGCTTGATTAGAAATAATCGTTTTTGTAGGCTTCTATGAGACTCTTACGTAACAGGATACAATCTTTAAACCACAAATTTAGGTTTTTATGTTATATTCTCGCCATGAATTCTATACTTCGTCAAAGGATCAGAAATGAAAAGAAAATCATGCTTTTTGGATAATTCTATAAAAAAATTGATGATCATAACATATTACAGGTTTTCACTAAAAGCAAATTCCATATCGAACTTTGTCTTTAACAATATACTTTGACCTAAATAAAATCCGCAATCAACAATTCTTGAAAAATATGCCCACTTCACCTCGATAGAGAATACAAAAACTCAGTCGTTACCTGACCAGTTAAGATTCTGCTACTATCGACAATTTGACCTTCAGACCAGAATATTTTATCCTCATTGCTTTCCATGACAGATAGCTGTTTCTCTAATTTATTGGGCAACCAAGCATCGTCTGAACCAATAAAGATCAGATATTTGCTAGTATCGTTTTTTAAAGCGTCATTTGCGCTACGAGTTATACCACAATTTTTTGTATGAAAAAACGGACGTACCCTTGAATCTTTGGCTTGACAAGCCTCAATTATTTGTCTAGAACGGTCTGTTGAGTTATCATCGACTATAATTAGTTCCAAATCAGGGAATGTCTATTGCAGTACGATAGCAATGGTTTCGGAAATGTATTTTTCATGATTATAAGATAACATAGAAACTGTTACTAAAACCAAAATTTTTCCACCGAAAAAAAGGTAGCTTAAGGGATTGAATATTTGTTTAGAACTTAGATAACCATCTGGTAAAAATCATACATAACTGCACTTGCGCCAAAATTTTCTTTGCGTTTAATCAAACCTAAATTCAATACTTGACCAAACTTTTCAGTAGATATGCCAAAATCAAAGTATCGTTTGCCCTTATAGTAATCGTTGATTAAGTAATCTTCTATAATATCTTGCGCACCAAGATTCCAACCTTCCACCGAGTTCGAGGCGTACTGCATGTGAGCAACATTTCGGCTTTCATACACAATAACACCAGCAAGCATCACACTGTCTTTGAAAGAGCCAAAAAGTTTAATGTTGTTGGGGAAACGTTCAGCTAAAAGCGTGATTTCTTCGGCAGTATGCACTGGTTTTACTCCATGGCGCTTAACCAAGTTTTCCTCTTCAATTTTCATGAATGCATTAAAATCAAGACTCTGCTGCACCTGTAAATTATTCCGTTTAGCTTTTCTAATGTTATCTCTTCTATTGCCAGCAAACTTTGTTTTATTAGAAAGAGATATACAGGACGATACATTTCGAGCTATCAATTTAGCATTATTTATGAATAACGCATAGAGATCCTCTTGGGCAGGAACCGTATGATAGATGCAGGGAACTGGTTTATAGGTCAACTCACTTATTCCTTGATTACGGCAGTATCTAAGGAGCGCCTCGAATACGCCTAGCATAAGCGCAGTCTTCATCGAGTTATTTGAAATAACTCCTCCAAAAGTTAATCCTCCGTGACTTTGCAGGGTCATATTTGCCAAGTTAGCGGGTAATACTGCGACTAACCGGTTATTATTGAAAAATAGCAAGGAGTTATCTTTAAATCGGTTTTTATGGTATTCCATGTAATTTCTGTAGAATAAAAACACTCCATTTTTTGATTGCGATATAAAATTGTCCCATTCTTTCCTGTAACCAGAGGAATAAACTACAACTTCAATGGCGGCAGCCCTATCGTTAGCTACCATAATTTCTACACCTATTAAACGGATTAAATCATAAACACGCAATCTACAACTATCTTGAACATAGATACATCCCGTCAATTGTTAAGATGCGATTATACTGCTTCTTTTCCTTCAAAGAAAATATCTGTTTGTTTATTTTGTAGTTGCTTTGCAGGGTTACCAACATAGATTCGACCTTCTGAAACATTATTGATCACTACAGCACCAGCACCGATGATACAGTTTTTTTCAATCTTTACTTTGTCGATAATGCAACTATTTACTCCTAAAAAACAGTTTTCACCAATTTCACAAAAACCTGAAATTGCAACGTGTGAGGCAATAAAACAGTTATCACCAACTATAGTGCGATGCCCCACTGAACTACCGCTCCAAATCGTTACGTTATCCCCAATTGCTACGCCTCTTTGCAGGGTTACATTCTCTAAGATAAAGCAATTCTTACCGATTGTAACGTTTGTTCCTACGTATGCTTTTGGGCTGATATAGGAACAGAACGTGTAACCCTTTTTTTTAACTATATCAAAGAGTTTACAACGTAACCTGTTAAGGTTTGTATAGGATACTCCAACAAACGCTTCATGTTGATTCGGGTCAAAATAAGCTTCAACCTCTTCTAGGGGAACAACAGGCAATCCAAAAAGGATTTGATGGCGCTTAAATGCGGTTTCAGCACTAAACCCCACTACTTTGTAAGTCGTGTCTTTGCTAAAATAGTCATAAGCTAATTCTGCTGTTTCACCGTCACCGATAACAACAAGGTTTTGTTTAATCCCAACCATTAATTGCTAACCTCTTAAACTCATCGTAGTCCCTGATATAGTCTGATTCATCGTAAAGCTCAGAAACAAGAGAAAGCGCTACTGAATTTGAAGAGAAATTTGTTAATTCTCGCCAAATCTTCGGAGGAATATAAACACCATAGTGCGGTCTGTTAACAAAAAATGAATTTTTCTCATAACCATCGTCCACAACTATTTCAAAGCTGCCACTTAACGCTATCACCATCTGATGTAATGCTTTATGGGCATGTCCACCACGTGTAGCACCTGCAGGAACATCGTAGAGGTAGTATACTCTTTTTATTTTAAAGGGTAACTGACGGTTCTCTTCGATAAAAGAAAGGTTACCTCTATAGTCAATCACTTTTGGAAAATTGATGATTTTACATTCGCCGATTAAAGCACATTTTTCAGTTAACAAAAACCCACAACCCTAAAAAAGGAACAAATAAAACATTAGAACGTCATTAACATAGTATACACAAAACAACATATTTACTTTTTCAATGCACCTAATTTGTTAGCGCTTGATTGTTGACATTTCATAACTATGAATGATAGTTAAGAAACGTTCACGATTTAATTTCGTTGGAAACAAGTAGAATGCAATAGGCAAATTAACTTTTATGAATTTATTTTTCAATTCTTCAGGTGAAATTACGGCTTTACTCCAGTGAATGACTCTGTTTTCCCATATAAATTTGTAATTCATCAAACCCCAAACAGAAGCTTCCAAGATACCTAAAATTGCGGCAACATTCTTTTTTTGTATATTGAAAAAACTCATAACAGCAGTATGTAATATGTTAAACATCAAAGCTTTAGATAGATCCATTTTTTTATAGTAGACATCAAAGAGTAAGACGATGTTTGATTTGAATAGGTTATAGGTTGTAAACCTGATTTTCCATACATTGGTTGCACCACTGATATGAAATACTTTTGAGTTAGAAACAGTTACAACTTTTTTGCCGGCTAGTATTGTTTTTAAAGATAGTAAAGTATCATCGTAAAAAAAGGGAATCCGGTCATCAAAAGCGCCCATCACTTCCAAGATTTCCCTTCGTATAATCATAGAAGCACCGCAAACAAAAGAAACTTCAAAAGTTTGTTTATAAAGTGACGTATCAGGTTTACCTTCAAAAAGACCATACTTTTTCAGGAGATAATTGCTAAATAGCCAACCTGCTGTCTGAATTTTCTCACCATCTATTGTGTAGATTAAACTTTGGGCTATACCAATAGTCGAGTCATTTTCCATTGCATTAACTAATTGCGTTAACCAGTCAGATGCAACCGTTGTGTCATTGTTCAAAAAAACAATGTATTTACCGCTTGAATGTTGAAAACCAATATTGTTACCACCACTAAACCCAAGATTTTCCTTGTTTTGAATAATCCGTAGTCGAGGATTGCCGCCAAAGTAGGTTTCAGCCAGTTTTAGGCTTTTATCCGTTGAGGCATTATCAACTAGTATTAGCTCGTAATTTGAATAATCGTTTTTTAGAACCGAAGCAAGACAGTTTAAGAGATAATTTTCACCGTTATAGTTTAGCACTACTACGGACACAAGCGGAGTGGTATGTTTCAAAATTTATTCTCCACTAAAAGTTTTTTTAAATTTAGATAAATCAAGTATAGGTGAATATTGAACGCCTATATGTTTGTAGAGCACCCATTTTAATCCAATAATATTACCAAGCAGTATACCTTCTATTTTTCTTAGATTATAGGGAAAATTTGAAGACATATACTTTAAACTATGAGCTAAACGTAAAAGATCAGCCCTAAATTTTGTAAAAAGCGATAACTGTGGTTCATCACGATACAACCGATAGAAGAGCATTTCAGCCTCAATAGCCCAAAGCAAATCTGTTCTGGGAGAAAGGAAATCGCGACTCGATGTTCTACCATGTACAATATGGTAAACCTTTACGTTGGGGCTAAAAATCATTTTTAGGCCACGCTTCCAAATTAGCCAGCCTAACACCATCTCCCAAGCACAGCCTAATATCCAGTCACCACGTAAATTGATACTTCTTAAAACTTCACCCTCGACGGCCATGGATGGCCCTCTTAGCAGAGCCTTCGTTGACCCTCGTCTTCGCCAGTAAACGTTGTTTCCACGCTCATATACAAGACCAGATGTAGCGATACAATTTTTGTATTCTTCAAGCCCATTTAAGGGATGACCGAAAAGTGCAAATTCATAGGGGGATAAAACACTGGGGATCTCTTTTTCTTCAACTACTTGAAAGTTACCAGTATTGAATAAAACTGAAAAAGCATCACCAGTAACGCCGGTGATCTGTTTAGTTTTAAAGAGTTTCACTGTTTCCTCTAACCAATCAGGAGCGGGAATAGCATCATCATCAAGAAAAGCAACTATATCGCCTGTGGAATATTTTACTCCCAAAAAATAGGCATCAACAATGAAACCAGATGTTTGGCGAACAGTTGTTATTTTCATTTTTTCTGAACCTTTTCTTAGCAGATCTTCTGTTTCATCACCTGAAGGTTTCACTACGACTACTAAGTCAAAATTGCGGTATGTTTGCTGTTCGAAGGCGGCAAGTAAGTATGAGAGAATGCCTGCGCGTTTGTAAGTAGGAATAACCACTGTTACAGAGTAATACTGGGAAAATGTATGGTTGGGCATCATATACAAGACCAATTGTTACTGTTTTGACGTTTAGAACTTAGGGTACATAGCGAACTTCGGTAGCGCCATTAGAGTAAACAACACTGGTTTGATTAACTAATCTTGGAATCGTTCCGTTTGAAGTTTGAGGCTCAAAGTTGATGCTTATGTAGCTTAGGTACACAAATTCGCCTGAAACAAGCGGAACCGTTGGGGTCAACTCTTTTATGTAGCCCCGATAAATAAGCCCATAGGCAGGCAAAGCCGTGTATAAAGCATTGTCGCCTACAAGGTTATACTCGTAGGGCACATAAGATGAAATCCATTTTGCACCATGTACACTATATGATTCAATGAAGCCTAAAGACCCATAGAGCAGCGTTGGATTCATACGGTAACCACTAAGCGGAACAGACCAACTTTCTGTTCCAGCAACTTCATAAACAAAGTTTGTTTGAAAAAGGAAATAAGGTGTAACCACCATGACTGCAAGCACTAAACAAGTTAATTCCGTGTTTCGTTTAGAAATATATCCAGCAACCATCCAGATACCAATGGCACAAAAGGGCGCCAATATCATTAGTAAAATGTGGTAAAACCGTGTCATCGACAACGCATTAGCTAATCCAGGAACCAACAGTAACAGTATAAGTAAAACAACTGTTAACATACTAAAAATAGCGTAATCTCGTGAAAACCGAAAAGGAATCTTTTTCCTAAATAATCCAATAACGCCTAAAACGATAAATATTTGCGTTAAATAAGCAACCCCTCGGCTGATTGCGTTAAGAAATGAAGGAGACTCAGCTAAACCTAACCCGGATAATACTGTTATTCCTCGAGAAGCCGGATTAAAAAATTCACCTAATTGAGCACTTATGTAACCAGTGAAAGATATAAAAGAATCAAAAACAACGGCTCCTGACGAATAAATGTACCAAAGAAACATTGCTACAAAAAAGAATGCGATCATGCTCAACTGGAGATTAAAGCTGGGTCGCTTAAGATAAATAGCCGCAGTTATCCAAGCAGCAAATATTAAAAACAAGAAAATTTCTGCGAGGGCATAATGAGAGAATATTAAGCCAAAACTAAAAATGGCAAATGCAACAAATTTACCTTCATGCTTAACATTTTTGTTTAGCAAAGTTAATAGGAGCAAAACGAAAAAAAGTTCACCAATCATTTGGCGGTTGAGTGCAAGCATTTCTGTAAAAAAGGTTGATTGAGCCATAAAGAGAAAAGCGGCAATAAAAGCAAGTTTTTTATTAATGTAGGGTTGCCAGAGTTGATACAATCCTACAGGGACCAAGGCGAAGATAAGTGGGTATATGATTTTATAAACCCATGTTCCGTCAATGCCAAGCATACTCGAATAAACCGTTGGCAAAACGGTGATGCTTAGCATTGCGTTGTATCTGCCGTAGGCTTCGTCCGAGGGAATAGAAAAAGTTGCGTTCCAGTGTCCAGCTTGGGCGGTGTTTTGAAATACAAAAAGCTCAACGGGTGAGTCGCCGCCATAAGGAAGTATATAGTTAGAGACTAACGAGACATGCATCAATAATGCGATGGCAATCATGAGTATGGCAAACGCATAAAATTTGGTAGACTTACCGTAAAATACACCTACAGCAAACAGAACAGCTATGGAAATTATAGTGATAAGTAAAATAATGTTGTTACCAGTGCTGTTTAGGTAATAAGCTCCGATTATACTAAGAACCGGAATTAACACTAAAAGCAACGTTGACCGGCTAAATTTAAGACCCGGTGCTTGGATTATGGGTCTTTTTCTTTTCTGTTGTAATTGGACAAAACCGGCACCGATTATTATCAGAGTGTTAATGAATAACGAAAGCGGCATGGTCGAAAGAGGAAAACTTAAGTTCAAGAGATAACCGAATTGGTTAAAAATTAAACCTGAAAACATCAAAAAAACAACGCTAAAACCAACTGAGTAAAGGACAGATTCAATCATATTGAGGCTATCGAGTTTTAAAAGCCTGACTAATATGTAACCTGGAATAAACGTTAGGTATCCAATGCCTATAATGGCTCTTGCAAGTGGATAATTCAAAAACAGCGTTAAGTACAGAATAACTTGTAGAACTATCACTATGCCTAGAAAATGCTGAGAAAGATAGTTTTGATTGCTACTCATACTGCTTGCCAGCTTCAATTTTTACTTATAGAACGATAGAGCTCTAACATTTTTGGGGCCACAGTACGAATATCATAATCTTGCACTGTATAGGCACCGTTGCAGGCGATTCTTTGACGGAGCTCAATTTTCTCTATTGCATCTACCAGTTTCTCGGCTAAGTCGTCTTCGTTATTGGGATCAAAGAGTAAGCCATTTTCTCCGTGGTTGACTATTTCTTTAAGCACCCCAAAATTAGGGACAACAACAGCTAATCCAGCTGCCCAAGCTTCTAGAGTTGCAATATAACCAAAGTTGTTGGCGACAAAAATATCACTTTTCCAGAGGTAGCTTCTAACGTCAGTCTGTTTACCGGCCATACAGACAGAGTTCTCAATACCCAATTCTTTTACTAACTGCTTTAGGGGATCGTACATTCGTCCGTATCCGACTATTATTAACTTTGCATTAGGTAATTTCGCGGTTACTTTCTTAAATGCTCTAAGTATCAAATCGGGTTTTTGGACTGGTTCAAGTCTGCCAACATATATCACAGTAGTTTCATGAGAGGTTGTTGTTTTCAGATTTTTATAATATAGTTTGTCTAAAAAGTTTGTAATTAAATAGCTTTTTTTACCCAATCCCATACGTCGAAGTGTATTTAGAACCTCTTGAGAGTAAGTCGTAATAGCCGTAGCATCAATTTCTAATATTCGTCTGATCGCTTGCCATTTAAGGGGCATACCACCATATTGGGGGTTTCCAACATACCCACCATGTAATGTGACAACAAGAGGTTTTTGATATTTTCTACTAAGATAGATACCAAGCTTGACGTATTCGAGGTCTTGCCAAATCCCATGTATGTGAAAAACATCCGCTGATTTGGCAACATTCAAGTTTGCAGCCTCTTGACACAGTGTGGTAAATCGTATCCTATCGATTATTCTTGGGGTACCACCTATTGTGTGTATACAAACACCTTTCAGTATATCAACTGGGTTAGGACCTAATCTGTAGACTTTAAGAAAACCTGTATCTTCATATTTTTTTATATTTTTAGTTATCAGCAGAAATTTAGTGCGACCGGTAATGAGTGAGAATTCAATGTCTTCTTTTTTTCCCAGGTAATTAGTTAACCATAGAATATAGCGCTCTAAGCCACCGATTTCGATAGGCCAAAACCTTTCCCAAACGTGACAAACATGCAAAACGATTTTTTCCTCAGTGAGTTAATCTTGATATCTTGAGTATAACTCCATAAAACGATTAGAGAAATTTTTTATGGAAAACTGACCAGCAACCATTTTGACATCCTCCGACTTATCAGGAGACCAATCGATGATTTGTTGATTGATTTTTTCTGCAGCCTCTGTAATTGTTTGATACCGGTACTGTTCAGGGACAAATTCCCTCATGCCGCCAGAGTCATGTACTATTGGGAGACATCCCAAAGCCATTGCTTCAACGATAGAAATACCAAAATGTTCTCCAATCATTGTGTGTAAATATATTTTTGCCCTTTTTAGTAAATCAATTTTTTGTGTTACTGAAGCATTTGGATAAAATTTTATCCGGTTTGACACACCAAGTTTTTTTGCTTTTGTTTGAAGATAATCAAGCATCGATGGGTTGTACAAACGCCCGATGATCGCATAGTGAATGTTGTCAGTCGTCTGGCTAGCGATTAGTGGAATGCGCTCTAATAGTTTATTACTATCTAATCGGGAAGTCGTAACTACAAGATTTTCTCTAAGGCTTTTAGAAGTTGTTTTTCCAATTTCAGAGAGCGCAGATGCAAACGGTGGGTAGAGTACATGGACTGGTTTTTGTGAAAAAACAGAGATTTCTTTGGCTGTGTAATAACTGTTAACTAAAATAAGCCGTTTACTATAATCAATCAACTTCTTTTCTAAAATTACGTGTGGGAGTATACCTGCTTGGTTGAAGCGAGGATAGTTTAGGTATGGAAAAGTTGGTTTGAAAGTGTGTCTGTTTAGGTATGGAAAATGTATGTAACTGATTTGTGACCATGGATAAACGCAATTGGTGAAAGCATCAACAAAGTGGTGACATTTTCTTTTTGCTATATACGAATAAATTATTGTTTGATAAAAATCAATCATACCCCGTGGAGTAAAATAGGCGGGTTGTTGTATGTGGAGAATGTTTGGGTGAAGGGTTTCACCGAAATATTTTTTGATGTTATTTGGGTTGATTTTGTCACTTGAAAAAAGAATTACGTCTCGGTTGTTCTGGGCCAAGGTATTTGCTATTGCGATTGCGACAAATTCGCCTCCGCCATAGACATTTAAAGTTGGACAAAAGACACCGATTTTATTAGACATTGCTTAATCGCCTATGATCATGGAAAACAATCGATTTTTTGTCTAATGCAACAAATAAGTGTATTAGAATTCTTTTTTGCCTGAATCTATTAAAAAATATCATGCATATTCGACTTTGCAATATGGTGAAATGTTTTTTTCAAGAGAATATAATAATGATCCATCCCAAGTAGAGTTCTAATTTCAGGAAGAGAGAGAAAATATGAAAACAAATGCAATAGCGAACACCCTAAACGCTAGAAGGCTTAAAAAGCCAATCGCTGTCTGCATTACTGCATTATTTATTGTCAGTATGCTGTCAGTGCTATCCATTGACACAGTCCAAGCGGCGCCAGCAACATCTGCATTGCACACCTCAGGCTCATACATCCTAGACGCAAACGGAAACTCCATTTATCTAAGAGGCATAGGCCTCGCAGGTTTTGCCCCAAACCTAATGATCTGGAACAACAACGAAAACGACAACTGGGGCGCCCAATGGAACCACAACCCCACAACAACAATGGAACAAACATTCCAAACAATGAAAAACCAATGGCACATAAACATGATACGAATCTTCATATACCCAAGCTGGTACTACCGAGATAACATTATTCCAGCACAAGAAGACCCCGCAAGCTACGGTGATTGTACAACACCTATCAGCGTTAAATCCTATTTGAAGTTACTAGCTGAAGAAGCAGACAAATATGGCATCTATGTTGACATCGTACCATATATGATGACACCATCATCAAGTTCGTTTGGTGCAGACCCATATACCTCATCGGGCTTTGGATGGCAAGGAATGCCAATGTGCGGTTGGGATGAACCCGCCCAAAGATTCCTAAACGACGCTGGCTATGGCAACAACGAACAGGGCTTCTGGAGATGGTTCTGGACCGACATGGCAACAACCCTAAAAGATTACCCAAACGTGATTTTCGATGCATGGAATGAACCAAATGTCGGTACAGACGCAGACCCAATACCTGAAGGCTTCATGAGTTACCTTCAGACTATGTATGACGCAGTGCGATCAACAGGCGCAACCAATCTTATCATGATGCAATGGCACATGGGCTGGTTCCCCAACGACTACGGTAATGATCTAAGCTGGGTAAAACAAATCGACGACACATTCAACCCAAAAAACGTTGTCTACACAACACACCTATACTACTACGCACCAACCGACCTATCCTCATACTGGGCAACAGACTATGAAGGACTTAAAGCGCAACTACAAACAGGCATTGACAGTATGGGTATAATTGCGCCATTGGTAATCAACGAAGAAGGTTCATGCCTAAACAATTCCCCGGATAAACAAAGAGACATAACATGGTGGACAAACTTGCTAGCAGCTCAAGCTGACTTACGAATCGGCACTGGCGCATACTACTGGCTTAGCGACGCAGGTCTAGGTCCAATCTATGCAGGTGAAACAATGCTAAGCAATGGCAACCAACCAAACGACATGGGTCAAGCATACATTAATGCAAAAATCCCAACATCAATGAATATAGAACAACCGACACAAATTGCAGCGTCAGCATCACCAATTATTGAAACTCAAACATCAACGCCGATCATAATACCAAAACCAACATGCGTTGTCACTCTAACACCCGAGCCAACTGCAACTCCGACTCCAACCTCTGAAACAACCAACACTACAGCACCAACCGAACTAGCAACACCAAAGCATCTCGATGTTGTACGAGGATTTTTCTATAGAAACTGGTTCATCTTTAATTTGCAAAGACACCAAACATGGTTCGTTTACCCATTCTAAGGTAGCAACGAACTTTCCGTTTTTTTATTTACATTTTTACCCATTTGACCTTTTATGAAACCACAACTCCACGCAGTAAGTTTCAAGCCATAATGAATAGGTAAAAGGAACATCTTCTTTTGATAAAGAATCTTATAAGCAGGGCATGAATACAAAAAACCTGTAACAAAACCTGCAATTGGAGACATGCGAGACACAGAAAAAGCGCCTCTTGTTTTATCAAAGCTCCTTTGACATCCATAACCGTACCAGAAATATCGCTTCAACAAGTCAAGGGGTGTCGACAAGCCGCCATGCAATTCATAGAGTTCAGCGGTATTAGGCTGTATTAACCATCCCGCATTCTTTATTCTTAAGACGAGGTTGATATCTTCACCTGCACCTTTAATATTTTCATCAAAGCCGTTGATTTGCTTTATAGCTTCAATTCGAAAAGTAGTTCCACCTGTTCCAATTAATTTTTCAGTTTTCCAAATTATGTTCTTTGGTTTGCCATAACTTTTTTGGTTAACTATGTTTGGCGCGATCTCAAGGTTAAGCATAAGATTGTTTGGAACTGTTTTAAAAATCCCAGCAGTTATCCCTACCTGAGGATTATTTTCCATTGTTTCAACTTGAGTTGAAATGTAATCACGAGTTAAAATTTCGTCAGCATCTACAAATAAGAGGTATTTACCATCCGAGTTATTGACGACTAAATTTCGAGAAAAGCCCAACCCGCTCCAAGCAATTTTAAATACTCTTAAACGTCCAGCAAATTGGTTAACATATTTTTCTATTATTTTAGAGGTACTATCCGTGCTGCCATCATCTACTATAATTAACTGGATCAGTTCTGATGGATAACTTTGGTTAATAATACTGTTAAGGGCATTTGAAAGCATTCGTTCGCCGTTGCGCACGCAAATACCAACTGTCACCAGGATACCCATTTGTTACCCCAAAAAACCGTTATTGAGCAATAATTATTGGTTTGAGACATTTTACAACTTTAGCTGGAACGCCAACAGCTAAACAATTGTCAGGTATATCATTAGTAACTACAGCACCTGCCCCAATAACAGCGTTTTCTCCAATGGTTACCCCTGGAAGAATTGTAACGTTGATTGATATTCGAGCACCATTTTTTATAACAACAGGTCGTATACTTCCTTCCCCTACTTTGTATCCCCAAAGCACATTAGAATGTGAAAGAACATAATCATAGCCTGCCAAGATTACGTTATCACCAATCGTTATATCCGGAAACATAACATCCATGAAAATATGGCTGCCGAATACAAATGGTTCGCCAATTCTTATTCCAGCCAGTTTATACATCTTAATTCTTAGACTTTGAGTGGGCGCATTCATGCCCATATAACGCAAAAACATCTTAAACAGCATATAGAATGGGCGATTATTTCTATACCGTTGTCTCTTCAAACAAATATCCCTTCAGATTAGTTGCTATGTCCATATCCGCTCAGGTGAGCATCACAGAAACCGACGAACCATGCGAACCGTTTGTATGTGTAATGTACTGGTAAAAGAAAAAATGATTTATTACGCGTAAGCAAATAAGCACCAGGGGACCGAATGACACCTGCGAGGAAACCGCCTATAGGAGACATCTTAATCAGACTAAGGGAACCAGGGTCTTTGTGGAAGATATAGTGTCCACCTCTGCCATACCAGAAATACTGTTTCCAAAGGGACTGCCAAGAGGGTCGTGTTGATTCCGTGAAAGTTTCGGTTGTTACAGCTAAATCCCAGCCGTTTGCTCGTACTCGATATGCGATTTCGGTGTCTTCTGCCGCGCCATTAATTCGTGTGTCAAATCCTCCTACTGCACGTACGGCATCAACACGGTAAATTGCACCTTCTGCGCCGGGTAAATGACCGAATTTAGAAGCGTTTCCCCTCTGCCCGAAAACTGAGTCAACAGCGTACACTATGTTCTCTAAATCGGCTGCTAAGCCGTGACCAATGTGAACGTTATATTTAGCTCCGGCGATACCTACTTTTGGGTGCTGTTCCATGTAAGTGATTTGGTTTTCAAGATAGTCTTTTGCGAGGGTCATGTCAGCATCAAGCCAAACTATATATTTACCGCTCGCTTGTTGCACCACCATCTGGCGTGCGATTCCTAATCCGCTGGTTTCAGTTAGAAATTTTACGGTTTTAAATGAAGCTGTTAGGTTATCCCTGATTATTTGTACAGTATTGTCTTGACTATTGCCATCAACTATTAGTAATTCAGTTTTTTCTGAAGGATAGGTTTGATTGCAGAGGCTGGTTATGGCAGTTTTAATAATTTCTGCATTGTTTTTTACGCATAAACCGACTGTAACTAAAAGTGACTTGTCCTCCAAGAAATCCACCATTATGAATAAATGTTGATTTTTGTAAATGCTTTAAATTAAATTTTTCTTTTTTAACATGTTCGCATTTATAGCAAAACGTGATTGTTCAAGAGGTTTCCAAATTTTAAAATTTCGTTTGGTGACAAAAGAAGTCAATGCTAAAAATAAGATCAAATTAGTCTGGGCCAGTTCAAAAATCATGATTCGTAGCCTCTTCACTAATAAAGCTGCACAGACTATCGAAATTATAACTAAAGCTAACACAGGGTAAACAACTGTAATAGCTACAGACAAAACTAGTAAAATCACCAGTAATACAGGGTTAAAAATATGAAGAAAAATCTCTGGAATAGCAATACGTTTGGGCATCAAAAGTTTTCCACGCACAAGCAAGTTAAAGCATCTTGCCCATAAATGTTGTAGATGTCCTGCCCGGCGTAACTTTATTTGAATTTTATTTTTCCAAGTTATTGGACTTACTGTAAAGAAACCGATTTCTGGTATGAGTAAGGTTCGCAGTTTTTTTTGAACAACATCTAATGCTGTTCCCGAATCGTCAGTTGCATGGTTGAATTCGTCAATCACACTGCGCTTGTATGCTGCAAATCCGCCTTGGAAAAATATTGTTGAGTGTATCTTTGATTCGCCTATTCGAATAGATTGAATGTTGCTGTCGTAGAATTGTTCACCTAACGTAATCCAGCTATCATCAGGGTTAAGAAGAAGTTCTCTTGCTGTTATTGCTCCAACGGTTGGATCCGAAAGATATGGCAGCGCCGTAGTAAGTATGTCATTTGGCCAAAAACAGTCTACGTCAGAAATTATAACAATATCAGTTTGAACATCTTTTAAGGCATTGTTTAAGCAACTTGTTTTTCCAAGGTGTGGATTGCTATTGAAAAGTTTGATTTTTTTCCCTGATTGTGTGGCTATGTATTGACTAACTTCGTTTGCGGTGTTATCGGTTGAGCAATCATTGGCAATGATAATATCTAGCTTGTCGGATGGATATTCAACTTTAGATAGATTCTCCATCTTTAAGCGGATTAAATTTTGCTCGTTATGTACAGGTACCAAAATAGCTATCGAGGGCAAATAGGTAGTATCAAATTGAAGGTTCCAGTACATGTTCGATTTTCGGCGCATATATAAAAAATAAAATGAGGGAAGACCAAAAAAAAGAATCCCAACTGCAAGCCAAGCGATTACAAGGATAACCAAATAACTCACGCCTGAATCAAAGATCTAATTCATCTTCGAGAATAATCTAAAGGTTTCAGTAGCTTGCTGTTCTTTTGAAACACCAATTACAAGACCACTAATACCTTTGAGATTAGACACGTACTCTATCGCTTCCGAGGGTTTTAAGTACCCAGCCGCTAGAACACTCATCGCAATAATCTCTGCGTCTCTTGCATGTTTCAATGATTCCACGCATTCCTGTTGAGAAGGACACATTTGAAAACCAACCTTATTAAAAGCCGAAGTCAGCGTGAGGTTACTGAAATCGATACCCCACTCTCTAAATTTGCTTACAAGATATGGAAAGTTTCGAGTCTCGAAACCCGCTCGAACTTGCTTCTTGCCTAGAAAATTAATGTACTCTTTACAAAGATATTTCATATTTAACGCTAAAACCATGTCTGTTATTATTTCATGCAACATAATTGTTTGAAGATACATGTTTTTACCTATAACCGACTTTATTCGGGACATCTCGTAGGTTACATATGTTTTCAATAACGTCGATAAATCAATCCGTGCAAGACCACCAACATTAGTTGCAATTACCTTCAAGTTAGAAGAAAAAACCATGTCTCTAGTTAAACCCAATAATAAACCGGAAACTCCTCCAGTTTGTGTAGATTTTCGAACATATTCATACGCATAAGGTACAATAGCATACAGTCGCATTTTATCCCCATTGTAAGTTGAAGATAAGTGTTTGATTATCGAAAGGGTTGTTTCATCTACTGAAAACATAAAACCATTGGCACCGTTTTCTAGACTCAAGCGCAAAATATTTGCGCCATATTCCGTATAACACTGATTATTCAAGGGTCTTGTACGGGCACGTTCTTGAGAAAGATGACTAATTCCATGGAAGGGATTGTCGCCAACCAAGAGATCAAGTGGTCTTTTCATTTGGACATTCTCCTAACACTCTCCAACAAAAAATCAACCTTCAACGAATCTTTAAAACTGCATTCAGTTTCTTTACCAGCAATCAATGAATCCAAAAAGTGCTTATCTTCACGCCAATACTCCGGCGAACTAAGAAGAAAACCGACATTGTCATTCATGTCTGCACGGTACCATCGTTTCGTGGGGGCGTCTTTAAGTTCCAGCCTAACTTCATCATCGTTAACACTTAACCGACCTTTAGTTCCATTGATAGTAATACCAAATTCTGGCATTCGATAATCATATTTTCGCCAAGAAACATCGAATTTACCTGTCATACCATCTATACCATCAGTGGTAAAACTTATGTCGCCTTCAGAGTTAGGATGTATCTGGGAATTAATTGTGGCCGATGTTACCCTTAAATTACCAAACAACCAAACAGATAAATCCACAACATGCGAACCTAAGTCTTCCAAGACACCACCACGGGAGATTATAGCTGTTGAATCCTTTTTTACAGAAACAAAATCTGAAGAGAAAGCATATGCATGAAAAGAAGTTAAATCACCCAAAATCTGCTGACTAAGAAGTATTTCAGCATGTTTGAAGGTTACTCCGAAACGCTTCATGTATCCAACCATGGTTATCCCACCATTGCGTTTAGAGATTGTTGCAAGTTCGTCAGACTGTTCATAACTTGAAGTTAAAGTTTTTTCGACGAAAATATTTTTTGAAATTTTTTGTTCATAAATCTGTTTAATGATGTGGTAATGAATTGGAATCGGTGTTAGCACAAAGACTGCATCTAAGTTTAAACCTTGGAACTTGGCTAAATTTTCAGTAATCACCGCTTCTGGAAAAGGTTGCCTAGCAATAGCTCGAATTATGCGACTTTTGTCACATAACGCAGTTATAGATACATTAGAAAATGTATTGAGTAAACAAGCATGCATTATCCCCATCTTTCCAAGCCCAACAATCCCAACTTTAATTTTTGCTTTATTTGCCATTTAAGGGTCACTCCTGAAAAAGTTTTGTAATTTGTAGAGGGATTATAGACGAAAACTTTCAACGAAAATACGTCGTATAATGCTCAAATCGTGTCGAAGTTTTAGTTTTTTTTCACCTAAATGATTGCGGTAATCAATTGGAATCTCGACAATTTGACATCCTTTCCGCTCGACAGTAGCATTCATCTCTGATTCAACGACGAATCTTTTACCTTTCGAATGCCATCCATTTGAAATTTCGCTACGTACACACGTAAACCAGATAATTGATCATTCTAATTTTACGCCATTCATAACTAATTGTGTAAATGTTAAAATTGGATTCCCAACGTAAAAAGGGTGTGTAAAAGATTTAGAAGTATTGAATTGACCTTTAAAGCGATTACCTATAACCATCCCAACTGCAGGGTTATGCTTTAAAATTTCAATCACCGCTGTAACAAACTGTGCTGGATAAATATAATCTGCATCGGTGAAAACGATGTAGGGTACTTTCGAGCTAAGGTTGTGAAAAACCTGAAACAAGGCATCGCCTTTTCCTTCCCTTTTGTAGCATAACATCTGCACCCATGTTTTTTACAATATCTATAGTTCTATCGACACTATTACAACAACAATCATGTAAGGATTTTTTTAGGACTTTTTGCATCTCATCTAAGGAGGACCAATACTTTCTTCTCGGTTAATTGTTGCAATTATAACTGATATATCAGAGTTTAAATTTTCTATCATAAAAAAAATCCTCAAAAACATTAGCGGCTCAAGAATAATCACAAAAAATGCAACTCATAATACCTAAGTATGGAATGTTCTAAAACAAACTAAAGATGTTCTAGAACACCGATGTCTATATTATTGAATTAACTTTTTCTATTACAAAAGCTACGTCGTTATCCGACAAGCCTACATGCATGGGCAAAGTGATCGTCTGCTTTAAAATCTGCTCAGCAACAGACAAACCGCCATATGAAATTGAACCTAATTTCCTGTAAACAGGCTGCATATGACATGGAGGATAGAAAATACTACCTGTTTCGATACCATAATCAGTAAAGAGTTTTTTTGTAAAACTTGTTTTGTCTATTTTATTATCCAAAATGAAGGGATACTTATAGTAGCTGCTTCGGAAGCCTGCAGGTGTTTTCAGTGTTTGAAATGTACCTGGTCTTTCAAGCTTTGCATTGTACTTTTCAGCGATATTATTTCTTTTTTCAATAAACTGGTTTAATCGTTTGAGTTGATATATTCCAAGGATAGCTGAGACTTCAGGGAGTACCATATGGCGCCCTAAGTCCACAAAATTGGTTTTACCAGAACCAGATCCATAAAAACTGTATCGTTTGGCAAACTCGCATAATTGTTCATTCTTAGAGATTAGCATTCCACCTTCACCAGTTGTAATAACTTTAGTAGGTGTGAAGGCAAAAACAGCTGCGTTTCCGTAACTTCCTATTTTTGTGCCATTGATTGTTGCACCGATCGCATGCGTGGCATCCTCGATTAAGAATAAACCGTTATCTTGACAGACCTGTTGAATTTGTTTTAAGTCTGGATTTGGGAAACCTGCAATGTGAGTTACTATTACTCCTTTTGTGCAACTTGTTATATTCTGTTTTAAACTCTGAGGATCCATTGAGAGCGTCTCAGCACGAATGTCACTAAAAACGATCTTGCCACCGGCGGCAACTATACTGTTTGGAACAGATATGAAGCTGTTAGTACAAGCCACAACTTCTTTTCCTTGAATGTTAAAAAAACGGAGAGCAGTTTCATACGCGCTCGAGTCTGAATCAAACGCTACAGCACTTTCTACACCGATATAGTTAGCGACCATTTCCTCAAATAATTTTACATTATTACCGTTTCGGAATTGGCCTTCCTCAAGTACTGTAGCGATATCTTTGAGTATTGCAGTTTGGTCTTCCTTAGGAAAGACTGGTTTAGAAGATTTAATAATAACTGACATACCATTCGCTTCTTAGAAGCTATAAGTTACTGAAAATAAATGGAGTTTTTCATCTAATATCGCATGTAAAATACGCCATGAATTCAGTCGGTAAAGTCGATGAAAGAGAAAGCCGAATCGTATCGGTGGCAGGCTTTGTTCAATTAATTTAATCAAGAGTTTGTCTCCACTTTTAAAGACAACCCATGTGTGCACATCTTCACCGTATAATAATTCATTGAACCATGAGGGACTTTGAATAAAACCATGTTTTGAAACTCTTTTAAGCTCTTTAAGCAACTTCCAGGGATCTGATAGATGTTCAATTAGATAGTAGCTTGTTGCAAAATCGAAGACCCTATCTTTAAAGGGTAACTCACAGCAGCTACATAGTACAAACGGTTTTCCACCTGTCACTATCTTTTTCATGCTACGATCTGGAACGGGTTCAACATGTAAATCGCAAAGAACGTTAGCTTTGGGGAAAGGTTTTGCACCACAAGCAATATCGAGACAAAACAGAGAACCATTGGCTTTTTGATTTTTAATTTCGCTATATTTTTTTTTACCATTTTTAAATCTATCAAGCTCTGATTCTCGAATGGGAAATCGTTCTGAAGGCACTGAAAAAAACCTAACTAATAGACCCATAAAAACACTTCAAGCATTTAAGTGGCATTTATCGATAGAACTAACGACTCGGCGACGTATTTTACGTTTTCTTTACTTAGTTTAACATGCATTGGTAAACATAATATATGATTTAAAACGCGTTCTGCATTTGGATAATCTCCATCTTTTGTACCAAACACTTCCCGATAATATGGATGCAAATGGCAAGGTGGATAATAGACTTGCCCAGTTTCAACCCCATAATCTTCTTTGAGTAATGCTGTAACTTTAAGACGATCAATCCTACTATCAAGTTTTATTGGAAACTTGTAGTAGCTATGGCGTAGATTAGGCGCAAATCTAAAAAGTTCAATCTCACTATTGTAAGAGAGATATTCATCATATTGTCTAGCAATTTGATTTCTCTTTTCAATAAACATGTCAAGAGCCTTAAGCTGATGTTTACCAATTATTGCGGTTGGTTCACTCATCCGCCAGTTATGCCCTAACATTACCATTTGGCGGTCTTCATTTTGCCCACATGATCGTAAACATCTTGCTTCTTCAGCGAATTTCTCATTATTGGTTATTATCATACCCCCTTCACAAGATGTAATTACTTTAGTTGGATAAAACGAGAAACAGCCGGCATCACCAAATGTTCCAGCCTTTTGGTTATCTAGCATAGCACCATGAGCATGAGCACTATCCTCTAAAAGAAATAGTCCCTTTTCCGTACAAAATTCTTTGAGTTCGTGTATTTGGGGACAAACTAAGCCTGCGATGTGAACGGCTATAACACCTGCAGTTTTACTTGTTATCTTTCTTTTTACATCCTCTACATCTATGCATAATGTGTTTGGATTCATGTCAGCAAATACTGGTTTTCCTCCGGCAAATATTACAGCATTTGGAGTAGAAATGAAAGTATTCGTGGGTACGATAACTTCTCTGCCTTGCAACCTAAAGTATCTTAATGAGACATCTAAAGCCGCTGTGCCAGAGTTAACTGCGATTGCATATTTTACACCATTGTATTCTGCAAAGGCTTTTTCAAAATCTAGAAGGTATGGACCATCTGTTAATCTTCCACTTTTTAAAAGTGACTTAATATCATTAGCTATCGCATTGACACTTTTATTAGAAAAATATGGATGAGCACCAGAAATTTTCATTATAACAAGTCCTTTACCATGATTTTGACCCATTGAAAAACAGATAATCTATCACTGAGAGGTTGGGTACAAATCCTGAAACATTTTGTAGGTAAATCGGTTGGACGAAATCTTGGAAAATCAATTTGATACCAGCTTTTGTGAATAATGATTTATCAATATAGTCTCTGCAACCGTTTCCTGCTAATTGGACATTGGCGCCTACTTCTTTGCATTGTGCAACAATCAACTCTGTTTTTTTCCCTTTTGCCTTAAGTTCAGAACTTAAAAATAGGGGTTTATTGATTTTTAAAAAAGCCATAATTCCTGTGATAAGATGCATATTCAAGTCGATTAATCTGTCCCATTTCTTGTTATAGGTTTGTTCAAAAAAATCTGAATATTCATGCCAATAAGGTGCTTTACAGTAGCCATGTTTAATCGTTAGCCAGTGCCGTCTTCTCCAACTAGGCTGGCCTTTGTTTGCTATTTTTACGTCTTTTATTAATAAGGGTTTGTTAGCGTGCATTATAGGGACAGTAAGCCATCTTACCCCGTCTACAGTTAGGACTCTATTTCTGTTGGTAAAGCCTTGATGCTCAAATTGAACAACATCTTCAATAATAAAAACGTCTGCCTTACGCATTTTATCAAAGAAGCCTAACCATGGTAGATAATTAGGTTGATGACCAGCTACAATCATTACATAACCGCCTATTGGGAACTACGTTCAACATAACGCACTACTTCAAAAGCTTCTGCTGCAGGAAGGCTTACTTGACTACCCCTAAAAGAAGCCAAGTTAACCATTGACTCATAAGTTATGTACCGTTTCGCTTTCTGTGAGAAGTGGCATTTTAGTGCAGCCCATTTATCGTTCACACAGTTAGTTATATCCACAAAATAAGTAGGTGAAAATTGAGCTGTGACTCTTGGTGTTTCAAAAGCTAGCACTTGTGGTGCATTTCTAAAGGCAGACATAGATACCCAACCGACTTGGCGGTGATCTTGGTGAATGTCATTAATAGTGTGTGTGAGGATGGTTTCTGGTTTGTTAGCCGCATAAAAGGCCTCTAAAAAATCGATTGCTTGCCGTGAACAAGGAATTTCAGTATCTGGGAAATCCCCAAAATAAACTTCTTTAACGCCAAGATATGATAAAGCTTCTATACTTTCTTTAGGGCGCACTTCAGGGTTGCCACTATGTTCGCCCTTTGATAGAAAAACAGCTATTACCTTTTTTCCAAGCTTTGCTGCTGCACGAATGGTTCCACCACACCCTAATTCGATATCATCAGGGTGTGCACCTACGGCTAAGATGGTATCGGATTTTAAAACCAAAATAAAACCTCCAAAAAGTGATTCACTGAACCCTAAGGATTCATTTTTAACCATAAACTGAGGTAGCGTTCATGATATTGAAAACTATTAGTTGAAGTATTATAAATCCATAATTCGAAAAATATGTTACCATAAAAACCAGTTTTTTCTTCATCCCAAGCAATAGTTGTGTCGTTGGCATCAAGACTAAAACCGTTTACGGTAATATTATGCATACTCAACAGCGTAAGGTCCTCGCTGATTGTATATTGGAAGGAGATATCAAGCGGTAGTTCCTCGGTGCTATCTTTAGCCACAAAAATTGTCAAGTCTGATAGCGAGGGCAAGTTGCTACTGGTATGGTTAAAGCTGCTAGGCGCTGATTGGGTTTGGTCTCGAAATTTTAATTGAATAATATAGTAGGCCGATGAATCCAAATAATTGGTAATGCCGAGATATAAACGGAAATTTTGATTTGCTATAATGTTTGAAGGATATTCTGTGTCACAGTTTGGCCCAAACATGTAGAATTCCGTTAGATTATCAGTTTGTGGATAAACAAGTAGCGGCTGCAAAGCTGGTGAAGCTACTAATAGCGAAACAGCAGTCATTACTATCAATATAGATGTTTTATACTGGTGAAGTGCGCCATGGGTGAGATTCATCTTCTGTCTATTTAGAATAAACCATGCAGATAGACCACAAAGAAATACAATTAAAGAAACAAACAGGGTTAATATCATTGACGTGGAATGTTGAGAGTTTTCAGTAATTGCCGCCTGTTGCAATGTAGAGGCTTTTTCAGCAAAACCGTTAAGAACATTTTGACTTTGGCTTGCATAACTGTTTGCAACTGCATAATCTCCCGCTGCATTGGCAAGTTCTGCCTTTGAAAGCAATTCAGAGGCATCATTCAGTATAACTATCAAAGAAGATATATTAGCAGAAGCAGTTTCGGCATGTAATACAGCATCATAGCATGTTTCTAGGTTCCTTTTGACTGCTGTGGTAGTCCCTGAACTGTCTTGACATTGGGCGGTCGGCGCTGTAAAAATTATGATACATAAAAAAAGTGCTAATAATAAGCTTAAGCATTTTTTTGTAATATACAAAAATTCTCCACCATTCATTCTATCACGTTTTGCACGTTTTGAGGCCTAACAGGACAAAGTTCTTCTAGTATTTTCTTTTTCACTGAGAAATCAGTTAATCGTTTTTCCATGCTTTTACTGCATCTAACATATTCTTTATATGCAGTAAGATATTCTTGACCTTTGTTAGTTAACAGATAGAGTTGAGTGATATCCTGGTAGGTTACAAGAGAAGCCTCCAAGATTTCGCTTAGGTAACGCTGTAGAACTTTATAGCTTAAATTAGCCTGATACATTATTTGTGTTTTTTTGGCTTCACGACTGACAACAGCCAGTATGTCAGCTATGATATCCAATCTATCTCTATAGGTAACCAAGAAAAATCACCGGCGCGATATAAAATTAAAAATGAAGCCAACCGCGAACATTCTTTTTTTGTCGATTTTTATTCTGTCCCTTCCCTAAAAAATCAGCGGGCGTTTTTCCCTTGGACTTCTTTTTAATGTTATCTTTTATGAATTTGTTCCATCCGCCAATATGTGGGTCAGGAGAGATATATTTCTCAATGTCTTTTACTTCATACTGTTTTAGTATTTCTTTAAAATTTAGTACCTTAAAGTCTCTTGTCGCATGGATAATTGTTCCTTTATCTATGAACAATGAACTGTAGTCATCAACTGCTATCCCTTCTGCCCGTATTTTGTCGTTTAGGCGATCATTCCAGAGTTTTTTCCACTCGAAACGAAGTTCATCAATTAGTTCTTTTTGATTTAGTACCATAGGTAAGATATCCCTTCATGATTGAAGCAGATAAGAAAAATGGAAAAACAAAAAATTTTTCTCAAAACTAGCTCGAGGTTTAACCTCACTATTACTTGTTTATTTCGAGATATTTAAATCATAAGGATAATTTGTTCTATTTTTATAGACATTTTTTAACATTTTTCTAAATTTTTTGACGGTTTTTTTTAGATTAGATTATTATTTAACATAGAACATAACATTTTTTTTATAGAAAACCTTTCGATTGAACACCTGTTTATTTATGTTCTATTCGACGCAGGGTTAACTGATTGTCATAATATAAGCTTTTACTAGACGGTCCAGGTAAGGTTGTGTTTTTAAGATTTAAATTCTACTTGACACTAAATAAAAGTCGTGATTCTTAATGGCATTGTCGGCTACTGCAAGGGAAGTATTTTCTGAAAAATTCAATACCGTTTTAGAAGATGATTCTGCCTCAAGATGTTTGGAGGGTTTCAAGAAGGGGCTTCCACCAGTTTTAGCTGTTTTAGACAATAAAAGTCGATATGTAGGTATGGTTAGTAGGCGGTCTATTTTGCGGACACGCTTAGATTTAAGCCGTACTAAAGTTAAGAGTTTGATGTCTACTGCACCTGAGATAGGCTTGGGGGATTCATTGAGTCGTACCGCATATTTAATGATTCATAGCGGTTTGCGTCAGTTACCTGTTATAGAGAAAGGCAAGATTGTGGGGTTTATTACTGACGAGGCGGTTATTCAAGCGGTTGTTAATGCCGAGTGGGAAGGTAACCCTGTTGAACATGTTATGACACGTGCGCCCCATACAATGGAAGCAAATCGTAGTCTCGGCGCAGTTATGAGTTTAATGCGTGAATTTGGCATCTCGCATGTTCCTATTATGGATAAGGGTCGACTTGTAGGTATAATTAGTATTCAAGATATTTTAAAGAGTGTATATTTTCCACCGAAGCGTATGGGAAATCAAGATGTAGCTGGCGAACAGGTAGACCACCTAGCACTGGCGGCCAAAGCAATTATGAGTGCTCCCGTGATTACAGTTGACCCTAAAAAAAATTTGCGGGACTGCGAAGAGTTGATGCATAACCATGAGATCAGTTGCCTATGTGTCATTGATGGAGAGCGTCTTGTGGGGGTAGTTACGAAACTTGATTTCTTAGAGCCAATCAGCCAGATGGAAACAACAGAGCGGCGTTTAACTATCCAGTTCAGTTTGAAAGACATTGATATTAGCCCTATACAACAAGAATTTATGATGGCAGAGTTCGATTCCTTCGTACGTCGATTCCAAGAAGCATTCCAGTTGGGTGTATTGTTTGTGTATATGAAGAGCCACCGTGGAACAAGTCTACGCGGGACACCCATGGTTCACTGTCGCTTGCAATTTCGGACAACCAGGGGAAGCTTTTTTGTAGCTAGTGAAGGTTGGGGTGTAGAGCCTACTTTCAAGATTGCTTTAGATCGGTTAGAACGACGTTTGCTGCGAAGTAAAGAGTTACTGGCGTATAATCCTCGTTTCGCTAGGGACTACCTGCGTAAAATTGGTTTACCACAAGAAGAACATTAAATACCTCTTTTTCTA
>LSQX01059690.1_pt2 | contig 43624 bp, 36 predicted proteins | sample 654561 | NCBI WGS metagenome assembly LSQX01 (sample SAMN04489861, study PRJNA283612) | anaerobic digester metagenome | isolation source: 4 biogas reactors fed with cattle manure at either 37C or 55C with and... | place: Denmark: Kongens Lyngby | collected 2014 | reverse complement strand
CCCAGTAAACTTTACTCATACCGCCGTCGCGCTTTAGAATGTACGAGCCCTCCGTCCAGCCGCCCAGGTTCGAGTTGACCACCTGCTCGGGTCCGAAGGTGAAGGGGTCCCGCATCCTGCGCCCCCGAATGCCCAGATGGCCGGCGTGGGTAAAGATCCAGGTGCCGTCGTCGTCGATGAAAACGGATCCGTCGATGGTCATTCCCAGGTTACCGGTTACGGCAGTGAACGGACCCGTGGGACTGTCTGCGACGAAGACGTAGTGCCCCTGCCCGTCGGGAGAGGTGTATAGGTAAAATTTCCCGTTCCAATATACGACCTCGGGTGCGTAGGCATTGCGCGAAACGGGATCCTCCGTGACCAGGCCTTCGTACCGCCAGTTGACGAGGTCGACCGAACTCCAGGCCTTGATCCCCACCGAGCCGCCGAAGTGAGTGTTCGTGCTTGGATATAGGTAATAGCGGCCGTTCCAGCGCAAGATGAAAGGATCGCCGACTCCGTAGGCAGGCCACTCTTCGGGCAGCTCGAAGGGATTGGCGTACGTGGCGGCGTCACTAGGGGCCGTGCCTTGCACCGCTAGTCCCCCTCCGCATACACAGACCAGAGCAAGAACCGTGACGATACGCATGAACCATGCACGACGTGCCATGCTGCTGCTCTGCCTCCCTCCCCGACGGAAGCCGACAGCGCCTCTAGCAGGGTGGTTCCACACTAGAAGTTAATCTCCTGTATTATTCGGACCCTTTGCCGGACCCGCCACCCAATCGGCAGGCGGCCATTGGTGCTCCGCCCCGTTCTGTTGTGGTACCCTCCGTTCGTTTTCGGCACATTTATCTCGGGCGCTGGAAACAAATACGGGAAAATCGCCCCTTTCCCGCCACGTTACGGGACGGTACAATTGCCAGGATGATCAATGGAGGTGCTCGAACCCCTGATGAAGTACGTCGCGGCAAGCATTTTTATCCTAACGTACGTCGGTCTTTTGACATTTCCGAAGATCCGCGCCTATATCGCCCTCGCTGCGGCCGCCCTGTTCGTGCTCCTTGGGATCCTGCCCGCGGGCGAAGTGTTCGGCGCGATCGACTGGAACGTGCTGATGATGATCTCGGGCACCATGGGCATCGTGTCCTTTTTTATTGAGTCGAAGATGCCCGCCCGGCTGGCCGACCTCATCATCGAACGCACCCCCAATTTGAAGTGGTGCGTCATCGCCTTGGCCGCCTTCGCCGGTCTTATCTCGGCCTTCATCGACAACGTGGCCACCGTGCTCATCGTCGCTCCGATCGCCCTCGACATCGCCAAGAAGCTGAACGTGTCGCCGGTGCCGAGCATCATCGCGATCGCCGTCTCGTCAAACCTGCAGGGCGCTGCAACGCTGGTGGGGGACACGACGGCCATCATGCTGGGCGGTCATGCCAATCTCAACTTCATAGACTTCTTCGTCTTCCAAGGCAAACCCGGCCTATTTTGGGTGGTCCAAGCAGGCATGATCGCATCCCTCGTCATCCTGCTTCTGCTGTTCCGCAAGCATACACAGGCCATCGATCTAAAAGGTGAGACCCGGGTCAAAGACTACTTTCCTACGTTCCTGCTGGTGGGCATGGTTGCGCTTTTGGTGTTGGCCTCATTCATTCCGAACAAGCCCTCGATCACGAACGGTCTCATCTGCCTGGGAATGTTCGCCGTGGGCCTCATCCGTGAGCTGATCAAAAAGGGCGACATCCGAGTGATCGGACAGGCCTTAGGCGCGATCGACTACTTCACCCTGCTCCTTCTGGCCGGCATCTTCGTACTCGTCGGCGGCATCAGCGAGGCGGGCCTCATCGACGATCTGGCAAAGCTCTTCGTTAACCTGGGCCAAGGCAATCTGTTCGTCGTTTACAGCCTCATCGTATGGGCGTCGGTGTTGTTTTCGGCCTTCATCGACAACATTCCCTACGTGGCCACCATGCTGCCGGTCGTGTCGGGCATCGCCGGGGCTATGGGCGTCGATCCGTATCTCTTGTACTTCGGTTTGCTCTCCGGGTCGACGCTGGGCGGCAACTTGACCCCGGTCGGGGCCTCGGCCAACATCACCGGCATCGGCATATTGCGAAAGGAAGGCTACGAAGTGTCGACGGGGCAGTTTATGAAGATCGGCGTGCCCTTCACCTTGGCCGCGGTCACCGTAGCGTACGTGTGGCTTTGGTTCATGTGGAGCTAAAGGGAGGCCCGGATCCATCCAACATTTCTTCGTCACTGTTTCACGGCGTGTGGGGTGGGTCCGGTTCCACCGCGAACAGCACATCGCCCCCGTCCACCGCTGCACTTTGCCGCAACGCGTCGCCGCCAAGGGTGAACCGTAGGCCCCGGTTCCCGGTCAGCCGGGTGCCGGTTTAGCAGGTGCTTTGGCGAAAGCCCCAGCTCAAAGGGTGACCGGTGGACGGGGCACCACGCAAGCTGGGACTCCCTGCCGAGTGCCTGCTATATCGGTGCCCCATGGAACGGGCACCCCGTAGACTGGGATTCCATTCCGAACGCCTGCTAGACCCGTGCCCTGAACACCGGGCACCCTGCGACCTGCGATTCCGCACCCAATCCCAGCTATCTCGGTGCCCCGTGGACCGGACACGCTGCCTGCCCACGCTGCCTGCCCACGCTGCCTGCACCACGCCCCGCCGGGGCGCCACGCCGCTTTGGGCTACACCCCCATCCAGCCCCAACCGGCGGCACTCGGGCACCTCACGCAAACTTGGCCCGCTGCTCGGCGATCATCCGTTCCCGCATGGTCCACAGCCGCTCGGAGAGGGATACCGGGTACTCCTCCGGATTGAGCCGCCGGCGGTATTCAGGCCAGAACCGGGAAAGCTGCCGCCTGTGGTACTGCCTTATCGCATCCAAGCTCGGCAGCTCGTAGACCCGCTCGCCGTCACGGAACACCGGCACGAGCAAGGCCTGGGCCTCGTAGCCGGTCACTCGCTTCCGCTTGTGGGTGTACACCGGATGGAACAGCTCGACTTCATCCGGCAACTCCTCGGCGGCTAGGGCGATGTAGTCCCCGCGTGCCATGCCCGTCGCCCGATCGTACAACCTGTAAACGACCAAATCCCCGGGCACCGTCGTCTTCTCGAAGTTGTCGCTCACCTTGATCACGGGCTGCATCCGGCCGTTCACCCAGCGCGCCTTCATTTTGTACACCGCGCCGAGGGAAGCCCCCACCGCCGCGAGCATCGTGCCCACGCCCCAGACGTCGACTTTCGCTCCCTGCTCCTTTAAACTCGCGATGACATCTTCGTCCAAGTTGTTCGTAGCGAAGATTTTCACGTAGTCGAGGCCGGCTTCATCGAGCATGCGCCGGGCTTGGATCGACAAATACGCGATATCGCCGCTGTCGAGCCGGATGCCCAAGAGCCGCTGCCCCCGGGCTTCCATCTCCTTGGCCACCGTAATGGCATTGGGCACGCCCGATCGCAGCGTATCGTACGTGTCGACGAGCAATACGGCTCCTTCGGGAAACGCCTCGACGAACCGGCGAAAGGCTTCCAGCTCCGAATCGAAGGACTGGATCCACATGTGGCCCATCGTGCCTTTGGCGGGAATGCCGAAGCGCATGTCGGCATACGTGTTGCTCGTCGCATCGAACCCGGCGATGTAAGCGGCGCGGGCGGCCCATACGGCGGCGTCGACCTCGGGCATGCGGCGGGTCGCCATTTCGATGAGGGGCTCGTCCCCCGCCACTTCCTTCATGCGGGCGGCCTTCGTCGCCACCGGTGCGTGCCAGTTCACGATGTTCAATACGGCCGCCTCGACGAGCGCCGCCTCCAGCACCGTGCCTTCGATCTTCAGCAGGGGCTCTTCCGGGAAGACGATCTCGCCCTCGCGCATCGCATCGACGTTTCCCCGGAAGCGAAAGCCGCGCAAAACATCCAGGAAACCTTCGTCGTAGCGCTCGGGCCGGTTGCGCAGGTAGGCGATGTCCTCTTCCGTGAAGCGAAGGTTTTCCAAGTAGTGCACGATCCGCTCCAGGCCTGCGAAAACCGTAAAGCCGCTCCCGAAGGGGTGCTTGCGGAAATAGACGTCGAACTGCACCCGCCGGTCGGCAAGGCCCGCCTTCCACCAAGCGTAGGGCATGTTCAAATCGTACTGGTCGATGTGCAGCGCAGAAATCCTTTCCGTCATGGGATCACCTACTAGTTGCAGCAGGAGCCATGCATGCCACGCCGAAAGACCTGCATATGGCTACCGTGCAAGATTCCAAGTCCCGCGACTTTCTCATCGCGAAAAACCCAAATCCCAACAGCCGCCTCCCTTACATTATCCGCCTTCCCGTGGCCGGAGGCGAGGACATTGTGCTCGCCTGCGGCAGCGACTGGCCAGGAGTGAAGGACGTGTTCTGCTATCAGCTCGACTCCTGGCCCGACGGCGCCGAGGTGCTCGAACGGGTGCCGGTGGCAAGCTGCTGGCGCACGGGCAAGGCGGTGCACCTCGTGCTGCGCAGGAGGATGCGGCGGCGGTCCATGTTCGTCTGGGTCCAGAGCAAAGGCCGCACCCTCATTTTCTGGCGCACGCAAAAGACCATGCAGACGGCCCGTCCCGGACTGAAGGTGCCCCAGGCCCGCCGGCTTTCCGGGTCCATCGTGATCGCGGTCGACATCCGCGAGAAGTACCCGTGGCGGTTTACGAGACAAGGGGCCGAGTGCACCCGCCGCGAGCTACCCGTGGGCGACTACGGCATCATCGTCGACGGAAAGCTGTGCGCCGCGGTCGAAAGGAAGACGCCCGAGGGTCTGCTCTCTTCGGCGCTCGACGGCACCTTGAACTTCGCGCTGGCCGAACTGAGCCGCCTGCCCCACGGGTTGGTCGTCGTCGAAGGCCGTTTCGCCGACCTGTTCCGGACCTCGGAGTACGTCGACTCGGGGTGGGTGATGAGCGTCGTGGCCGCGTTGCAGGTGACGTATCCGAGGGTAAGCTGGACGTTCGCCGACACCCGTGACCTGGCCGAAGAGTTCGCTTACCGTTGGCTCGCCGCGGCGTACAAGGCAATCACTGACCCGGGCTCGCCGCTGTATGACGAAAGGAAGAGCGGCGACATGGCCGGTGCGGACGCCGTTGCGGAATCCAAGGCGCCCACTTTGCTGGCTCCGCCGACCGTCCGCGACCGGCAAGGACGGATCGAGATGGCCCTGAAGCTAGCCGAGGAGGGCCATCAGTGGACGTCTGCCGACTATGCCCGCTACTTCGACGTCACGCAACAGACCGCCTGGCTCGATCTGCGCTACCTGGTCGACGCCGGCGCACTGGTGGCAGTGGGAAGTCCCAGGTACCGGCGGTACGTGCGGCCGCAGCAGGGGGAATGACGTCCCGCCGCGCTCGCAGAGTGCCCTCCGCCAACCGCGCTCTTGCTGCAGCCGCCACAGCTTTCTTTCCAAACAGTCGTTGGATAAGAAGGAAATTTGACGCCCCCCGGGAATTTTGACTAATAGAAACGAATCGCCATCTATCCCGATTACGCGCCTTGATGCCACATTCTTCGTACGTATCACCCCACGGTACTGCAGCGGACGCCCATTGCACGGCATCGGGCCTTTCGCTAAGGAGGTTGTTGTCATGGTACGTCGCAGTCGGTTGACGTGGCTTCTGTTTGCGGCTCTGTGGGCAGTACTGGCCTTCGCCTCCCATGCAGAAGACGACGCCTTCTTCCCGGGCTGGCGCTCTCGCTCGTGGCCCCAGGTGCCGGCTCTCACGGGCCCCGGGCCCCTCGACGGCTGGCGGCTGGTCATCGACCCCGGCCACGGCGGCGAGGACTCCGGAGCGTGCCCCGGCACCGCGGTCTGCGAGAAGGAGTTCAACCTCGCCATCAGCCAGAAACTGAACGCGATCTTGCAAACATACGGCGCCACCGTACTCATGACCCGCACCTCCGATCAGACGGTAGCCCTCGACGACCGCATCAACTTCGCCAACGCAAACAAGGCGCACCGGTTCCTTTCGGTGCACATCAACTCGGCGACGGCGACGGCCCGCGGCATCGAGACGTGGGTCGATGCAGACGGCACCAATCCTTCGGTCAACCCTGCTGCGGAAGTGTGGCGCTCCTATGCCCAGACGATCCACAACAATCTCATCCAGGGAGCTCGCAGCATCGATTCCACCGTGCCCGACCGGGGTCTGAAGTTCTCGGGCACGACGCCGCCGTGGAGCCCGGGCCGCATCCGGGTCATTCGCTACGATTTGAACAATAGCCCGGCGGCGCTGGTAGAGATCGGCTTCATCTCGAACGCGACCGACTACGCCCTGCTCCTGCGCGACGACTACCAGCACGCGGTCGCCTTCGGCATGGCACAAGGTTTCCTCCACCATGCCGCGGACTTCAACCCCGAGGACGGAGTGCGGCAGTGAACCGGCGCACGATGTTGCACGCAGGCACCGCGACCGCTTCTCGCCGCGACGGGCTCTACGGGCGGTCTTTTCCCGGGAGTGTGGGCAAAACCGTGCTCCTGCTCGCAGCCTGCTGGACGTGGATCGCGGCACCGGCCCTTGCCCAGTTTGCCCCGGTCCCGTCCTTTGCCGGCACGTTGTTTTGGTCGGCGACGCTGCAGGGACGGATCGAGCCGGACGGCGTGCAAGTGGGCCTGCCGGAAATCTCCACCCGGTTGGAACTGGCGTACGAGCGGCCCGCCCCCGATTTCCTGGTGCGACTGCGCGCCGACGCCCGCGGCATCTGGGGCGCTCGACCCGGGTTCAACAGCGAAGCCGAGCTGTCCCACACCATCTCGATCCGGGAGGCGAGCGTGACGGCCCTCAACCGGTGGGGAGAATGGACGATCGGTCGCCAGCCCATGCTGCTGCCTTTTATGCCCGGCGACTACCGGCGCTTCGGCCTGCTCGTGGGCAACGCCTCCGCCCCGGCCGACGGCGTGGCCTGGTACCGTCCCCTTGGCAAGTGGGAGCTTGAGGCCGCGATCGCCTATATCCACGTCTTGCGCAATCCGGCGACGGGCCTTCTGGAGCGGGGCGACGTGTGGGCCGCGGCGCGGGCTTCGGGCGGCGTCGACGGAACCGGCTGGCAGCTCGCCTATGCCCCCACCCTGGTGCTGAGCGACGCCGTCGATTCGTGGGGCGCGTCGCTGCCGCTGCGGCTCGACATAGGAGCCCACCGGCTGGAGGGCGAAGTCGGCTACTACCTGCTGACGGGCACGACGCTGGTGCCGACGGGCTGGTACGACGCCTGGATCGTGCGGTATCAGCCCCTGCGCCCCTTGTCCCTTCCGGTGGCGAGCATCGAGGCGGCGAACATCCACCCCTATTTTCTGCCCCACATGGCCAACTTTGCCGACCGGGGCGGAGGGCTCAACTGGCAGCCGGGCGAGCGCGGAGTGATCGTAGGCCTGTCTGCGGGCAGCGGCCGGATCGATTTGGGCTGGCGCGAAATCCAAAGGCGCAGTCCCGATGGCGGCTTAGTTCCGAGCGATGTGTGGGAACTGACGTGGACGCCGGGTCAGCTGCCGCGGCCTTTTTCGTCGGGGTCCTTGGGGCTCGCCTACGTGGACAAGGGTTTCGCCTTTCACGTGCGCGCCGCCGTAGGGTACCGTTTTTGAAGGCAGCGCTTGATAACACATACGGAGGTGGAAGTCGATGCAGCGGTTTCTTAAGGGTTGGCTGCCGGCCGTGGCCCTCGCCTTGGGGCTGGCTGCCGCGTCCGCCGGTGCCGTTTCACTGGAAGGACGCATCGGCATGGCCGGCTCCAACTACAACTTGACGGAAGGCAAGACCGAGTACGCGGAAAGGGCCGTCTGGACCCTCGGTTCGGTGCGGGCCGAGCTGCCCGTGGGGACGACCGTGCACGCCCACGGCCAATACCAGGCGGGTAGAACGACGAAGGTCGAGGTGACGAAGGGCGCGCCCGCCTCGGACCAACGGGGAAGCCTGAGCCGGATCACCGGGGGCGCTGAACTCCTGTGGCATCCGACGTCGACCTTCAGCTTAGGGGTCGGCCTCGGCTACCTGAGCGAGACCCAAACTCACACGTGGAAGGCGGAGCACCCGGACGCCGCGAACTCGCCCGTATTCTCCGCCGGCCAGACGCTCGACTGGACGTGGAACCGGACTACCACGGGCCTCCTTTTTACGGCAGCGGTCGCTCTGGATACGGGTGCCTTTGAGCTCACGGGACGGGTCGGCTACGCTCCCAACCTCGACTGGCGCGAAACGACCAAGGCGGAACGGGACAACCTGTGGGAGGAGTGGACGCCCGCTGCGATGAAAGGCTCAGGCGGCACCTACGAAATGGAAGGCAGCCTGCAGCTTACGTCCGTTCTCTCCTTGGTCGCGGGCGTAGAAGGTATCGTGCAGCAGAGCGCCAAGGTCGCATCGCTCGCCGAAACGTACAAGAACAGCGCCGGCGACTCGGAGGAACACACCGTGACCGACCTGCCCAAAGCCTTCGACCACCGCTACGCCGCTTTCGTCGGTTTGCGGCTGCGGTTCTGACATTTGGGAAAGCACATCCCGCCGGCCGCGGCCTCGTTCGACGCACGTTGGACCGGGCCGCGGCGCGCTTTTCTTCCGCCTGTGCGCCGCCGTCAACCCGCGAAACTCCCTGCTATTTGAGACGTCCCTCCCTTCCTGCCGCAGCGCTGAGCCATGACCTTTGTTCCTCACGCCGGACGGAGCGAAACGATACAATCGAGGTGCGCGCGATTGTAGTTGCCCCGGGTGGTGTTGGAGATATTGTGAACATGTTCACATTCACAACTGGATCGGAGGACGCCATATGAACCGCAAGCACGGACTCATCGCTATACCCCTCATCTTGATCGTGCTCGCCTTCGGCAGTGCCGCCATATTGTCTCAGGCGAACACGGTTACGCTGACGGGCGTTGCCAAGGGCTTCGGCGGCGACGTCACCGTTACCGTCACGCTGCAAGACGGCAAGATCATCGACGTCAAGGCAGAGGGTCCCTACGAGACGCCGGGCATCAGCACGCCTGCCTTTGAAAACATTCCGGCCGCCATCGTCGCCGCGGGCCATCCCGACGTCGACGTGGTCTCCGGTGCGACGGTCACGAGCCGGGCCATCATCAACGCTGTGAAGAACGCATTGGATCCGGAAAACTTCCCCGCTCCGGCGACCGTCGAGAAGCAGGCCACCGCGCCCAAGGCAGTGACGGCGGCGAAGGTGTACCAAGGTCTTGGGCTTTCTAATCTGCATCGCTTCGGTCCGGGCTCGGATGATACCGGTACGCCCGTCTACAGCGTGAACCAGGTGATCGCCCACGCGCTCTTCGACGAAGCCGGCCGCATCCTGGCCCTGTACGTCGATCAGCTGGAGGTCGCCACGCCCAACTACGACGGCGCCGGCATGCCCCACTTCAGCGGGTTCCCGGGCCAGGGCGGCTACAACTGGGATAAGGACCACGACGGCAAGGTCGACGGCAAGACGCCCGACACCGAAGACCAGTTCGTGGCCGAGATCGCCGGCTGGCAGACGAAGCGGCAGCGGGGCGACAGCTACCGCATGGGCACCGGTACCTGGGCCGAGCAAATGGACGCGTTCCAGGAGCTCTTCGCCGGCATGACCGTGGACGAAGTCGAAGAGTGGTTCGTCAAGTACACTTCGGATCGGAACGGCCGGCCCTTGAAGCCCGATGCGACCAATGAGCAGGATAAGGCCAAGTTTGAAGCCCTCAGCAGCGAGGAGCAGGCCATGCTCGCCGACGTCGTCACACGGGCCACGATGAGCCTGAACGACCCGCACGGGGATATCATCGGTGCGATCAAGGCTTCGTACGAAAGCATGGTCGCAATCGACGTGACGGTCGAGTAAGGCGAAGCAACTGAAGAAAGCGGCGGCGGATTCCCGTTCCCGCGGGGATCCGCCGTTTTTCGTAAATGAGAAGCCCCCTCCGCCGGGGCGGTTCGCCTGATCCGGCGCGGCCGTTCGGGCTTCGTGGTTGTTTCCTGCGGCCGGTAGGGCGTTGCGGGCTAGGGTTGCTCAAACTTCGACGACGCCAGCGGGCCACGGTGACGGCCCGGTGCCGTCCCGGTGACGGCCCGGTGACCCACAGGTGGGTCACTGCAGCGGCAATCTGACCCACTCCTGGGTCACCAGCAGCACCGCACACCGCCCACCTCCGCCGGACGACGCCCTCCCGCATCCTGGCTCAGCTACCCTGTAGGAACCTAGCGCCCGTCTGGCGAAGTGAGATGCCGGCCCCGAAGAGGACTTCCTGCCGGCCCGGTAGCAAGCGCACAAGTTTACCCGGCGTCAACCTCACCGGCAGGCCTTTGCTCGGACGGTTCGAAACGATAACAGACGGGACCAGACCGGATCAGAACGCTGAAGTGAGGTAATTGCATGTTGCAAGGGGCACAGGCTGTGACAGCTCCGGCGCTGCGGCTAAGCGATGTCACGGCGGGATACGGAGGCCGGCCCGTCTTGCGTTCGGTCAGCTTGGAAGTGCAGGCAGGGGAAGCCGTAGGCATCACCGGGCCGAACGGCGCGGGCAAGAGCACGCTGCTGCGTGTCGTCATGGGCCTGCTCGTCCCGCAGGAAGGCAGCGTCCACGTCTTCGGCCTGCCCCTCGCCTCAGGTCGCAGCCGCCGCCGCATCCGCACGCGGATCGGCTACGTGGCACAAGAGCAGCCTGCCGGCGAGATGCCCATCACCGTGTTCGACGCCGTGCTCCTCGGCCGCTGGGGACGTACTTTCGCCGGCCTCCGCCGCCCCTCCGACGCCGATCGCAAGGCCGTGTGGGACCGGCTCGCCTGGGTGGGCCTCGCCGACCGGGCACGTCACGATGTGCGCCATTTATCCGGTGGCCAGCGCCAGCGCGTTGCCTTGGCCCGCGCGCTCGTCGGCAACCCGGACATCTTAATCCTCGACGAACCCACGACGCACCTGGACGCCGCCGCACAAACCGACTTTAGCAACCTGCTGATCCGGCTGCGGCGCGAGCTGCGCATCACTACGCTGCTCGTCTCCCACGATGCCGCCATCTTGCAAGAGTGCACCGACCGGATCCTCACCATGCGGGAGGGCCGATTCCAACACGAGGCGAAACAGCGGCCAAGGGAGGGCAGCTTCGATGTTTGACTGGCTCGCTCCGCTCGGCGTTCCCCTCATCCGCCGGGCCGTCGTCACGCTCCTCGTCGCCGGCGCCACCTTTTCGTTGTACGGCGTCTTTATCATCACGCAAGGCCTTACGGTAATCCGTTTCTCCCTGCTCCACGTCGGGCTGCTCGGCTCCGCCGTCGCCGTCGCCTGCGGCTGGGAACCCCTGGCCGGCGCTCTCGTCGCGATCGTCCTAGCTGCCCTTTCCCTCGGTCCCCTCTCCGAACGTCTGAAACTGAACCCCGGGGCCGTCAGCGCCCTCTTCATGACCGGTTCCTTGGCCTTGGCCTTCATCTTGTTCTACGAAGCCGGCCTGCCCGCCATGGAAATCTTCTCGCTCTTTGCCGGCAGCGTCCTCACCGTGCGGCCCGTCGAAGCGTGGAGCGTAGCGATCCTGGGCATCCTCACCGTAATCTTGGTGGCCGTCTTTTACCGGGAGCTGCAGGCCGTGCTGTACCACAGGGAATTCGCCGCCGCGCTCGGGGTGCCCGCCCGCGTGCTCTATTATGGTATGCTCACGTTAACGGGGCTTGCCATTGCGGTTGCCATCCGGCTCGTCGGTGCGCTGCTCGTCGATGCCCTGATCATCTTGCCCGCCATGGCCGCCTTGCCCCTGGCCCGCAGCGCAGGCCAGGCCTTTGCGCTGTCGGCCCTGTTCGGACTGTTGGCCGGGTTCGGCGGGGTGAGCGCGAGCCTCGCCTTCGACTGGCCTATCGGCGCGAGCGTGGGCGTCGCCGGCGTCGTCTTGCTCGCGGCGGTCCAAGGCATCGTCCGGCCTTTGCTACATTCAAGGAAGGAGCAGAATTAATGCAGACGTTGCGTGCCGCAATTGCCCTTGCTTTGGTTCTGTTTCTCGGCGTGTGGGGAGCGGCAGCGCAGGCGGATGGCCCCACGGTGCTCGCATCGACCGCCTGGACGGGAGCCATCGCCGAAGCCGCAGGTGCCGCCCAGGTCGACATTCTGGCTTCCTTTGAACTGCGCCATCCTCCCGAGCGCGACTTTCGGCCCGGAGACATCACCCGAGCTCTCGCGGCTGACGTCTTGCTCTGGGCCGGCTACGAAGGCTTTATGAACCAGCTCATCGCCGCGGCCGAAATTCCCGGCGACCGTGTGCTCCAAATTCGCACCGAGAACACGCCGGCGCACCTTGTCGAACTCACCCGGGGGCTCGCCCGCCTTTGGGGAACCGAGGAGCGGCAGGCCGCGTGGGAAGCCGAGTTCTTGTCGGTGACAGACGAGATCAAAGCAGCGGCGGAGGAGAAAAATGCGTCCGGTCGTCGGGTGATCGTCGTCGGGCACCTGGCCGCGTTCGCAGAGTGGCTCGGCTACGATGTCGTGGCCACCTTTGGCTTCGAGGAGATGACCCCCGCCGCGCTACACCGCTTGGCCCAGCTCGAACCGGACCTCATCATCGACGTGTGGCACAACCCGACGGCCGAAGCTCTGGCGTTGGCTGCGGACGTGCCCTACGTGCTCCTGATCAATTTCCCCGGGCACGCAGGCACCCGCACCTTGATTGACGTCTTTGAATACAACGCGAGCCAGCTGGGCTTGAGATAGAGCGGGTCCGAGCCTCCGGAGGGGTAACGTCAAATCCGGAACGCAGCGAGGCCGCCTTCGGATGCCTTGCGGTCGGCACCTCCGGCGGCCCCGTCGTGTTCCCGAGTCTCCTGCCTCCTATGCCCGCCCGGAAGTCTTCTCGGCGAGCATCTTGGCAATTCCCATCTCTTCCATCACGTACTTCTCGAAGTTGTCGGCCATGATGCGGTACCCTTCCGCGTCGGGATGCAAGCGGTCGGGCAAGTGGTCGATGTGCTCGGGACCGAAGATCTTCAGGCCGTCCAGGTAGAACAGCCGATCGTCGCCCAAGGCCCGTAGGCGCTCGACGGCATCGGCCAGCTCCTCGCGCATTTTGACCAAATTCAGGCCGACCACATTCTCATTGATCTCCCGGTCGGGCGAGAAGATCGGCGACTGCACGACGATGGGAATTTCGGGATGTCGCTCGCGGATGATCTTGACCATGCCGACCGCTGCCCACTTGAAGGTACGGGGGCTCAGGCTCGCACCGCCCTGGATGTTGATGCCGATGCAAAGGGAGATGAAATCGGCATCCAGATCCCGGATCATGCGGGCTACCATCGGCTCCATGTGGCACTGCGCGCTGTAACCCAAAGCGGTAAGGTGCAGCTTCTGCCGCCGGGCCACGATCGCCGGCCAAGTTTGCGCGGGACTGGCCGCGGCTTTGGCTTGCGTGATGGAGCTGCCGTAGGTGATCCAGCGCGGCCTGTCGTCCGGGAGCAACGAACGTGTCGCGTCGGCATCGATGGAAAGGCCCGTGATGACCATGTCCGCCTTCTGCGACAGGTACAGTTCGATGCGCTTCTCCCGCTCCGGCAGTCCCTCGAACCGCACCGAATCGGCTCCGGGCGCGACGATGCCCGTTTGTACCAGTTCGTCGTCGAGAACAAGGTCGACCTGGCGCTCCTCATCGATCGGAACGAGTCCGAGCACGACCGTGCGTGTATTGCTCACGAATCCGATGCGCACCCCCGCCGGCTGCCTGGCCTGCTCGACGAGGGGAGGAGCATACAGGGAGATCTCATCGAAGGGCAGGCGCCACGCTCGGACGCCCTCGCCTACCCGTTCAAACGAAATAGCGCCGTGGAATAGTATTTCATCTAGACGAATCTGCTGCATTGTCGAATCTCTCCTCTGCCTCTGTTCCATTCCGTGTGGGGAAAGCGGAAACGGACTCAGCCGCCTGCAGACTCTGCATTTGCCGCGCCCTGGCCGGCGGGTTCCCATCCGAGCTGCGCATCGAGCCAGGCGTACGCGGCCTTTAGCGCATCCCAGGTCGGCGTATGTCCGGTCCCGTGGTTGCACATTCCCAGACGCTCCTCGGCGCCGTACAAAGCATACACTTCGCGGGCAGCGTTCAGGTACGGCCAGCTGCGCTCGCCGTCGGCGTCCTCCCCGGCGATGAGCAGAAAAGGTCTGGGTGCGATCAAGGCGAGCAGCTGATGATGGTCCCGCGGGAAGTCCGGCTCGCGTACCTCGGGACCCAAGTACCAAGGCGCATCCCAGTTCGAAAACGACAGCCCGATGCCGAGATCCGAGCCGATGGCCGCCGCAATCCGTCGATCGAAAGCCGCAGCGTACAGGGCCATCTTCCCGCCCAAGGAATGCCCCATGCAAGCGATGCGCTGCGGATCCACGAAGTCGAGTCCGCTCACATAGTCTACGATCCGGGCCGCGTCCCAGACCACCCGGCCCATGCCCTTTTGCTGCGGTGCAATGCGCCTTTGCCGGGCCACCGCCGGCGCATAGCGCGAGGCCAGATCGGTCTGCTCCGGGTCCACTCCCTCGGCCTCCAGGAAGCCTTCGAACGCCCAGCGCTGCACCATCGCCACGTAGCCCCGCTCGACCAGGTGACGCGCAAACCGGCGCACTTCGTTTCCTTCTTGCCAGCGGGGACTGCCCAAATTGTGGCCCGCCGGAGTGTCTACATCATAATAGAAAACGATTACTGCAGGCAGCCGCTCGGCCCGCCGCTCTTTGGGTACCATCAGATAGCAAGTTTCTGCGTAACCGGGCTCCATCGGCACGCGCAAGAGCCGGGCCGTGTACGTGCCGAAGTCGTATTCTGCCTCGACACGCGCAGACAGGGGCGGCGCGGCATATGGCGGCTGGCCCAAATACGTCCGCCAGTCCGCCTCGATCGCGGCGCGGCGCACCTCCCACTCGTGTACCGTGCGAATCGTTCGTCCCTCGGTCGTCACCAGAAGGGGCGGATGCTCCACGCGGACGCCGGCGAGGTGCTGAGGCGGAACGGTCTCGACGGATGGCATGCGGCGCACCTCCAGTAGAAAGTTGTCCATCGTCCCTGCAACTCCTGCCGGCCGCGCGAGAGGAACCGAGCGTCTCGTTACAGTCCGAGCACGATGCCGACGGCAGCCGCGCCCACGATGACCAGCACCGGGTGCCAGTCGTAGCGCTGCAGCAAGAGAAACAAGACCGCGCCGATGCCGAGCCCCGCCCAGTCGACGTTTTGGAGCAGCGTGCCGAGTTGCCAGCCGTCGACCCGCAAGAACTCGCTGCGGGCAAGCCCCAAAGCGACCGCTCCAATGAGCCCCGCGACGGCGGGACGCACCGCGGCGAAGCCTCCTTGTACGATCTTATTCTTACTCCACGTCGGCAGCCAGCGGGCGAGCAGCGTGATGATGAGCACCGAAGGCGCCACTTCGGACAGCGTGGCGATGAGCGCACCGGGCACGCCGCCGATGGTGTAGCCGACGTACGTGGCCACGTTCGTCCCGATGGGCCCCGGCGTCGCCTCGGATACGGCGATCATGTTGATGAGCTCGTCCTCGGTGATCCAGCCGTACTTTTGCACCATTTCATGCAGGAACGGCAGGGACGCCATCCCGCCGCCGATCGCCAATAGCCCGATCTTGAAAAACTCGAGGAAGAGAATAACGTATTTCACGCCTCATCGCCCCCTTCCACGCCGGGCGTTCGCCTAGCAGTCCACGCGGCGTAGCCGGCTCCGAGCGCCGCGGCGCCGATGACGACGAAGGCCGGGGATATGCCCGCCAGCGAGATCAGGACGAGGGCCGCGGCAAACAGCACGCCGCCCCGGACCGACGTGACGGTGCGCCGGGCCATCTTGAGGACCGTGTGGACGATGAGCACCACGACGGCGATGCGGATGCCCCGGAACGCATGCTGCACGACGGTCACTTCCTGCGCCTGGGCGATGAGGGTGGCCAGTGTCATGATGAGCACGAGCGACGGGAAGATCATGCCGAGCGTCGCCACGATGCCGCCGATGACGCCCCGCCGGTCGTAGCCGAGGAATGTGGCCGTATTCACCGCGATGATGCCCGGTGTCGCCTGTCCCAGCGCATAGTAGTCGAGCACCTGCTGTTCGGTGGCCCATTTCTTCCTTTCCACGACTTCCCGTTGGATCATCGGCAACATCGCGTACCCGCCGCCGAAGGTGAACAGGCCGATGCGCGCAAAGGTGAAAAATAAGTCCCACAAGCTGGTCATATATTCGGCTCCTCGTTCGCAGGGTTTGGGAAATGGTGCCTCGCCTGCGGCTTGCCGGAAGCGGCACCGCCTTACATTCTACCCCATGGGGCCGGGCGGTGCACGGTGCGCCGGTCCCTGCCCTCAAATCCCACACGCCGTGAAACAGAAACAAAAAAGACCGGCAGCGCCGGCCTTCATCGTATGGTGTATTGCCGCCGCATGAGGGCGAGGGCGATGCCCAGCAGCCCGGCGGCGAGGCCCCCCAAGATGGCCAGCTCCTTCGTCACGGCACCGAGGCCTTCACCGAACATCATCACGGCACGCATAGCCTCGGTCATGTGGTACGTCGGCACCCAAGGCAGCATCACCTGGATGAACCGGGGCGCGTCCAACAGGGGCATGGCCGAATTGCCGAGGAAGATCAGCACCATGTAGATGGGCATCACGACGGCCATGGCCGTAGCCTCGCCCTTGACCAGCGTACCGACGAAAATGCCCATCGACAGGCTGGCCAAGGTGCAAACCAAGACGACGACGATCGTGCCCGGTAAGTTTGCCGGAGGCGATACATCGAAGAGCAGCGCGGCGAAGACGAACAGCAGCACACCCTGGACGCCCGCCATGAGCACGTTCGCCAGCACCCGGGCGGCTGTCCAACTGCCAACCGAAAGCGGCGTGCTCAAGAGGTGCCGCAGCGATCCGTCCCGCCGCTGCCCCGCCATCGTGATCGCGACCGTTACGAACCCGGCGGCCGTGACCATCACCGCCATCTGGCCCGGCATGAGAAAGTCGAAAGCCGTGAGCACCCTCCCCGTCCCGTCGACGAGCCCTCCGCCTCTCGATGCGGCCGGGGTCCCGTAGAGCCCGCCGAAGATGGCCACCATGAGCAAGGGGAAGATGATGTTGAAAAACAGGGCGATCTTATTGCGGTGGAGGCTGCGGGCGTGAAAGCGGGTCAGCTCCACCATGCTGCGTGCGAGCCGGCTCATGCGCGGACACTCCTTCCGGTAAGGGCGATAAACACGTCGTCCATGCCGGCGGAACGGGTGCGCAGATCGCCCAAGGGCAAGTTCATCCGCTGCGCATAGGCGGCCAGGTCCATAAGGGTCCGGGCCGTATGCGCCGTGTAGAGCAAAATGCGCTCGTCGTCCACCTTCACGCCGGTCACCGCATCGAGCCCGGATAAGGCGGCGGTGTCGACGTGCCGCTGGTCCAGCTCGATCTCAACCACGCTCTCGGGTCCGTACTCGTTCATCAGCTCCCGGGGCGTGCCGCTAGCCAGGATCCGTCCCCGGTCCATCACGAGCACCCGGTCGCACAGATGCTCCACTTCGTCCATGTAGTGGGTGGAGATCACGATCGCCCGTCCCTCCCGCTTCAGGCCGCGGATCACATCCCACAGGTCGCGCCGGGCCTGGGGATCCAAACCGGTCGTCGGCTCGTCCAGAAAGATGACTTCCGGCCGGCCGATCAACGCGAGGGCCAAGACGAGCCGCTGCCGCTGTCCGCCGGAGAGCTTCTCGGTACGGGTCCGCGCCTTGTCCTCGAGCCCGAACTGGTGCAAGAGGTCGCCGACGGGCACCGGATTGGCGTACAAGCTCGCGTACAGGCGCAGCACTTCCAGCACGGTGACCTCTTCCGGCAAACCCGCTTGCTGCAAACTGATGCCGATGCGCTCCCGCACCTGCCTATTCTGCCGCACGCTGTCGAACCCGCACACCGTGCAGCGTCCGGCGTCGGGTTTGCGCAGGCCTTCCATCATCTCGATCGTCGTCGTCTTGCCTGCGCCGTTCGGTCCGACGATGCCCACGATCTCCTCGGCGTGCACCGTCAGGCTCACGTCGTCTACGGCCAGCACGTCGCCGTACCGTTTCGTCAAACCCTCGGCGACAACTTTCGCTTCGCCCACGGTCGACCCCCCTTTGACGGCTTGATGCATTTTCTACCACCATCATAGCGCCGGCGGCGAAAGGTCTCCATCGCCGCGCGGGGTAAACCTTTCGTACCCGTTGGGCGAAGGGCGGATCACCCGATCGGGCGAGGGCCTACAGTTTCAACCAACCAAGGCGCAGCGCTTTGGTCACGGCCTCGGTGCGGTCGCGGACGCCGAGCTTGTCGAAGAGATTGCTGATATGGGTTTTCACCGTGTTGTCGCTGATGAACAGGGCCGCGGCGATTTCTTTGTTCGAATAGCCCTTGGCGATGAGCTGCAAGATTTCGTGTTCCCGCTCAGTCAGGGGCTCTTCTTGCGGGCCTGGACCGCCTTGCTGGATCACTTGGGTCAGGCGGGCCAAGACTTCCGGCGCGATGAGGGTTTTCCCGGCGGCCACGTCGCGCACGGCGCTGAACAGACCGGCGGGCGGCGTGTCTTTCAGCAGGTACCCTTTGGCTCCGGCTTGGATGGCACCCCAGATGAGCTCGTCGTCGTCGAAGGTGGTCAAAACGAGCACGGCCACTTCGGGCGCCCGCTCCCGCAAAATCCGGGTCGCCTGTACGCCGTCGGTGCCGGGCATCTGCAGGTCCATCAGCACCACGTCGGGCCGCTTCGCCAGGGCCTTTTCCACCGCCTCGTCGCCCGTGCCGGCCTCGCCGACTACCTGAAAGCCCTCTTGCTGCTCCAGAAGGGCGACGATGCCGGCCCGCACCACCTGATGGTCATCGGCCACGAGCACCTTAATTGACTGCTTCATTCCCTTCCAACCTCGCCTTTCGGTATGCGCACGACGATCCGCGTGCCGGCGCCGGGGGCGGAATCGACGATCAACTCGCCTCCGAGCATGTGGGCCCGCTCCCGCATCCCGTTTAAGCCGAAGCCGCTGCGAGGGGTCGTGGCCCGGGGCGCGGTAGGATCGAAGCCGATGCCGTCGTCCCGCACCTCGAGCTCCGCCCGGCCGCCCGTCACCGTGAGCCGCACCCGGGCCTGCTTTGCCTTGGCGTGCCGCAGCGTGTTGTGCAGGCTCTCCTGGGCGATGCGCAGGAGTCCCGCCGCGACCGCAGCCGGCAGCGCGTCGACGTCCCCCGACACGTCCACGTCTACCTGCAGCCCCGCGCGCTTCGAGATCCGTTCGGCCTCGTCCAATATGGCCCCTGCCAGCCCCCGCCGCTCGAGCCGCTCGGGCCGCAAATTCCACACCGACCGCCGGGCCTCTTCCAACCCTTCCTGCGCGAGGGCCTCCGCCTGGCTGCGGTGCATTTCGGCGGTGGCCGGGTCTTTGGAACCTTGCATCGCCCGCAGGTGCATCAAGATCCCCATGAAATGCTGGGCCAACGTGTCGTGGATCTCCCGGGCGATGCGGGTGCGCTCTTCGGTGATGGCCAGGCTCCGCAGCTCCCGCTCGGCGACGAAAAGGCGAGCATTTTCCAACGCCACCGCGACCTGGCCGGCGATCGTGCGGACCGTGAACATGTCGTCTTCGTCGAAGGCTTCCCGGTCGCGGCTTTGCACCACGATCGCGCCGATAGTCCGCTCCCCCATCCGGATCGGTGCGGTGAGCTGCGTCTGTACGTCCACGCCTTCGACGAGCGGACAAGGCGTATGCGAAATGTTGCCTTCGCCCGCCATGCCTTCGAGGAGCGACGCCACCTCCCGTTGCCGCACGGAGAAGACGCGGCCCAAAGGTACGTCGCCCCTGCCCCGCACGGCGCACGCGGAGAGGATCAGGTGCGCGCCCTCTTCCTGCACGATCGCCACGACGTCGTACTGGAACGTGCCCCGTACGACCCGGACGACGAAGTGCAAAAGCTCCGACGGCTCGAGCACCGCGGCGACCTGCTGACCCACCTGTCCCAGGGCGCGCAGCTGGTTCGCCTTACGGGTCAGCTCGGCGGTGCGGCGGCTGACCTCGCGCTCGAAATGGCGGTTTGCGGCATCCAGATCGGCGGCTAGGCGGCTGAGCGTCTCGGCCACTTCATCGTACGGCGGCCAAAGGCGAAAGGACGGCCGCGCCCCCAGCTCGCCCCGGCGCATGCGCTCGGCCACCTGCGCCAGCTCCCGGATGGGACGGGCCAAAAGATGGGCAGCCGCGGCGGAAAGAGGCACGAACACGGCGAGGAGGAGCAGAGGCGACCCTCCCACAAGCCCCAGCTGGCCGAGGAGGAGCAGAGGCAGGAGCGTGACGCCGAGGAGAAAGAGGAAGATTCTGGCAGAGAGCGAGCGCAGATTCATGGAACCACTCCCCCGCACCTGTTCTCCCTTGGCCGCTGTTCTCCTACGTGTGGGACGGAGTCCGGACGGCTAAACCCACACGCGGCGCGACAGCGGCCAATACCGGGAGAACTGGCGGGGGAGCGACGTCCTTAGCGGCTCAAGAGGGCCGGAATTACATCGTCGAGCGTCTGCAGCACCTGGCTCAGCGACGCCGATCCGACAACGAAGCGGGACACCTCGGTGCGCATGCGGCTCCACGCGTCCGGCCAGTTGCGGTGCTTGGGGTGGAACCGGGCGTACAAGGTCGACTCGATTACGGTGTGCATGTTGGCGGGCGGCTGGCCGGGCACCATGAACGCGTCGGACACGGCCACCGAGCGCAGCACCGGGAACTGTCCCAGGTCGCGGGCCGAAACTTCCTGCACGTCGGCCGAGGCCATGAACTTGATGAACTCCCAAACCGCATCCTTTTTCTCCGACGCCGCGACCATGCCGAGTCCCTGGCCGGCCAGCGGAATGCCCCGCTCGTGCTGCTCAGACCGGGGTACGTACGTCACATCGAAATCGACGATGAACTCACCGGTCGCCGGGTCTTGCCAAAAAGCCGAGGGTCCCCAAGCTCCGATGGGCACCATGGCAACCCGGCCCGCTCCGAAGGCATCGGTCGGCGTAGGATATCCGTACGTCGGCGCCATGCCCCAGTCCAGGTTGACGTCGTCTTGGCTCAAGTTGCGCCACATTTCCAAACCGGCCCGGGCTTCCGTCGTGCCGAGGGCATGGGTCGTGCCGGTCGGATCGAGCAGCTCACCGCCGAAGGACCAAACAAGCGTATCCCACACCATGAAACCGTTGATGAAGCCGAACTGATCCGGTCTGTCGTCTCCGTCCGTGTCGCTGGTGAAGCGCTTGGCCAGGTCGTAGGTTTCTTCCCAGGTCAGGTCGGCATCCGGGTAGGGGATGCCCGCGGCGTCGAACAGGGTAGGATTGTAGAACAAACTCAGCACGTCGAGGTCAAAGGGGAAAGCGAGTTGCCTGCCGTCGTCCGATTGCCACATCTCCAGGGCGTTCGGCAACAAGTCGTCGAAGTCGTAGTCGGTTTCCTGGGCGATGAACGGGCCCAAATCCTCATAAAACCCTTGCAGCAAGAGCGCCATGCCCCGGTCGGAGCTGATGGCCGTCACATCCGGTGCCACTCCTCCGGCCAGGCTCACCACGAGCTTTTGGGGCAGCTCCTCCCACGGCACCATCTGCGTTTCGACCCGAATACCCGTCTCCTCTTCGAAGCGGCGAATGAGGGGCTCGAGCTTCGCCTGGCGGTCCTCACGGTTCCAGTGCCAGAAGACGATCGTCGTTTCGGCGGCGACTACGGCAAAACCAACACACCACGCGACAGCTACCAGTAGGGCCGTGAGCAGTTTCCTCCGCATCGTTTGGCACTCCCTTCTTCGCGTCCTCGGGATACTTCTTCTTACTGAGTGTTTCCTCACCGCTAGAAATGTTTCCTCCCCGTCGGACAACTTCCACACGATCATCTTGTGCCTTTGTGTTTGCGGAGTGCATAATCAGCGAAATTTGGGCAGGAGTCGCCATGAGCAGCGGGAACATACTGGCAGATATATCGCGTCCGAGACTCGGGCATAGGGATGGAGGCTGCTGTTCGCATGCGCATTCGCATTATGGGATCCGGGGCCGCGGAAGGATGGCCCGCCGTCTTCTGTCGTTGTGCGTCGTGTCGCCGCGCGCGGGAACTAGGCGGAAAAAATGTCCGGTCTCGCAGCGGCGCCTTGATCGACGACGACCTGAAAATCGACCTGCCGCCCGACACCTACATGCAGGCGCTACGGGACGGACTTGAGCTTGGGCGGGTGCGGCACATTCTGATCACCCATACCCACCACGACCACTTCTTTCCCGGCGAGCTTTCGATGTACGTGAAACCCTTTGCGCACGATCCGGAGGAGATGCACGTTTGGGGCGATCAGTGGGTGGTCGAGGCCATCCGAAACCGGGTGGGAAGCTGGAACGCCGAGGAGCGACTGCACGAGCTGAAGGCCTTTGAACCGGTGGAGATTGAGGGCACGCGGGTGCTACCGCTCAAGGCCGCCCATTTTCCGGAGCGAGGCTGTTTCAACTACGTGATCGAGCGGGGCGGCAAAACGCTTCTGTACGGCATGGACTCGGCGTGGTTCCCCGAAGAAAGCTGGGAAGCGCAACGGAGCTTCCGCTTCGATGTGGTCATACTGGATTGCACCCACGGACTGCGGCCGGAATCGAGCGTGCACGGCGGCGCCGAGACCCTGCTGCGCACGAAGGCCCGGATGCTGGAGGAAGGGACTGCGACCGAACAGACCTTGTTCGTCGCCAACCATTTCTCCCACAACGCCCGGGTGACCCACGAGGAGCTGGTGGAGTTCTTCGGCCCCCACGGGTTTGAAGTGGCGTACGACGGCATGGTGATCGAAGTGTAGGTTGTCGAAGGCGGGATGCCGGAGGCCGGCCGGCGAAAGAGAGGCCGGCGACATCCGGAGTGGGAGGGCTAGGGGCCGGGGGCTCTCCCCCTCCCCGGCCAGCGCACACAAATGCGGACGGCACGGTGCAGTTGCTGCCCCTGCCGTCCGCATTTTATGGGTCCCGCGGCTTGCCGGCTTGGCCTGCGTTCCTGGCGCGGCCTACCTTCCTGCCGGCGTCGTCGAGACACCTTGCCTCCTTTGGCGCCGGTATCCGCCGGCATCCTACTTCCTAAACCCCGGCAGCAGGTCGAGCTGCGAATCGATCAGCTCGTCGGTCATCTGCTTGATCTCCGCCGGCGAGCACACGGCCGCGGTCAACGGATCAAGCAGCAACGCATGGTAAGCCGCCTCCCGGCTGCTCTCCAAAGCCGCGGTGACCGCCAGATCGTACGTGGGCATGGCGGCGCGGCAGACGGCAGCCATCTGCGGCGGCAAGGGACCGAAACGCACGGGGTTGAAGCCGTTGCGATCGACCATCACCGGCACCTCGACGCACTCGCCATAGGGCAGGTTGTCGATCAGGCCGTAGTTGATGACGTTGCCGTGAATCACGAAAGGCCTGTTCGTCTGATGGGCCTCGATGATCCAGCTCGCGTATTCCCAGCTGCGGTCCGTCTTGATCTCGATCTCGCCGGCGATGGCCTTCCGGCGGTTCTCGTCGTTTTGCTGCCGCCACCTCGGCCAGTTGTTCGCGTAGAAGCCGCTTTCTCCCCGGTAACCGGAACGGGCATACTTCTCGATCAGGTCCTTCCGCTTCCGGTAGTAGGGAATGTATTCGCTCAAGTGGCCGCTCGACTCGGTGATGAACGCGCCGAAGGCCAGCATCATGTCGCAGCGGATCGGATCGCTCTCGTAAAACTCGCTGGTCGTGTCACGGGCCTGCTCGAAAAGGATGGGATACAGGTCACGCCCGTCGTGCGTCAGCTCCGTGAACCAGGCCAGGTGGTTGATGCCGGCGCACTTCCACTGCATCTCGTTATACGGCACGCCTGCGTACTTGGCCAGCTTGTGCCCTGTCCCCTGGACGCTGTGGCACAGACCGACCACCTGCATGTTGCTGACCCTGTGGGCAGCCAAAACCATCATGCTCATGGGATTCGTGTAGTTGAGGACCAACGCGTCGGGGCAAAGCTCCTCGCAGTCCTTCAGCACCTCGACCCAGGTGGGGATGGTCCTGAGCGCTTTCATCAGACCGCCCGGACCCGTGGTATCGCCGATGCACTGATCGACTCCGTACTTCAGCGGGATCTCATAGTCGAGCCGGACGGCCTTGACACCCGAAACTTCAATGCAGTTGATGATGTAATCGGCGCCGGGCAGTACCTTGCGGCGGTCGGCCGTGGCGGTGACGGACCAAGTTTTCTCTTTGCCCATCACCTGAATGACCTTCCGAATCACCTGGTCGGCCAGCTCCAGCCGTTCCGTATCGATGTCCACCAAAGCGATCTCGCCGCCCGGAATCGCCGCGACATTGAGCACGTCGGTGACCAGTCGCTGCGTGAAGGCACTGCCGGCCCCCAACATGACGATCTTGATGTGCTTGCCGCTCGTCTCGCCCTCGAGCAAAGACGCCGACTTCATGTGCGACGCGTGACCCTCAGCCATCTGAATCTCCCTCCATTGCGTAGCATGTTCCCATACGGCCGATCGTTGTTCCAAGAGCCGCGACGGGTCCGTGCCGCAGCCTCCCACACCACGCCGCGCCCCAGGAAAACGCTTCGCTATCTGCCTGCCGATTCCTCTAGTTCCGGTCCGCGACGCTCAGGAAGATTGCTCCACCCGGCACAATCTGCTCCGATAGCTCCTCCCACCAACCAAAAAAGCCCTGGCCGCCCGGCGGGCAGACAGGGCCTGGTCCATCCGTTGTTCGACTCAACTATGTAGCCGGCGATTACTCCTGCTTCAGAAGTTCGACCTCGATGTTGATTTTGACTTCGTCGCTCACCAGGACGCCACCGGTCTCGAGCGCGGCGTTCCAGGTCAGGCCGTAGTCCTTCCGGTTGAGCTTGCCCTTGGCACTGAAACCTGCTCGCTCGCCGCCCCAAGGGTCCTTGCCCGCGCCCTCGAACGTAGCCTCAAGCGTAATCGGATTCGTCACGTCGCGGATGGTGAGCTCGCCGTCGATCCGGTACTCGCCTTCACCGGTCTTGGTGATCTTGGTGCTTTTGAACGTCATCTGCGGGTAGTTCTCGGAATCGAAGAAATCGGCCGAACGCAGGTGGTTGTCACGGTCGGCAACGCGAGTGTCGACGCTGGCCGTGTTGATGCTCACCTGAATCGTCGCGCCGGTCAGGTCGTGGGGATCGCCGATTACCTCTCCCTCAACCTCGGAAAAGCGCCCCTTGACATTGGCGATCATCATGTGCCGGACGGTAAACTCGACGAGAGAGTGGGTAGGTTCGATGACCCAGCGGCTGGTGTTGGACATGGGATGAAACCTCCTGTTCGATAGCTCGATAATCCGCTTGCGCAATGCCATCAACTATCTTTTTGTTAGCATATTACACATGTCACTTACCTTTGTCAAGCACTTTGTGTTATCATAGTGACGAAAAGTAAGGCCGGACGGGGTAAGTTAGCAAGGGAACGTGACTCCCGTGCCTTGCCTGCTCGGACTCGCACAAGGCCTTTCCTTTTTGCACACGATGATTGATATCGAGATGAGGGTGAGCGATGATGGCAACGGAACCTATGTGTCCCCGCTACGAGAAGGCGGTGGAGATCTTAAGCAAGAAGTGGACTGGCTTGTTGCTGCGCCAGTTAATGCAGGGACCTCAGCGCTTCACCGACTTCCGCACCGCGATTCCGGCGCTGAGCGACCGGCTTCTATCGCAGCGCTTGAAGGACTTGGAAGCGGAAGGAATTATCAACCGGGTCGTAATCGATTCCATGCCGGTGCAAATACGCTACGAGCTGACGGACAAAGGCCGTGCCTTGGCACCGGTGGTGGAGGCGATTCAGGGCTGGGCCGAAGAATGGTGCTGACGGCCGGGGTCACGGGCCCTCGGGCGGCGGATTGAGGGCTGCGAGGAGCGTGCGTAGTTGCTCCATCTGTTCCAAGCTGAGGCCGCGAAACGCGCATTCGACTGCCTTCCGGTGGCGCGGGACGAGTTTGGCGAGCAGCTCCCGTCCCCGCTCGCTCAGAAAAACAAGCACCACCCGCCTGTCCTCCGCCGAGCGCTCTCTGGTCACCCATCCCGAACTTTCCAGCCTGTCGATCGTCCCCGACACGTTTCCGGGATCAGCCCACGAGCGGCTCGCCAGCTGCGTGAGGGGAATGCCCTCCGGCGGAATCGAAGTGAGGAGCGAAAACTGCGCCCCGGTGAGCCCGTGTTCTTTTAAGGTCGCGTTCACTGAGCGGCGTAGGGCACGTGCCGTACGGGTGAGCGCCCTGTATGTGAGCATCGCGGCTTCCTCTCGGGATGGCTCCATGGTGCACCTCGCAACTTGACCTTACCTTTCGCCCGTTTCAGCTACAAGAAGATACGGCACGGCAGACCGGTCGGTGTGAACTTCTCGACACCTTGACCTGAAATCCTTGCTACTACAAATGTTGTTATGGAAAGTGTAACCTAGGCCGAACGGCACGATCAAGGGGAGAGCCCTCGTCGTCCCGTTTTCCTCCTTCTCTCCCACCCGCCCCACTCCGCGCCTCAAGCAAGGAATCTTTTGCCATAGCGTGGAACTCGTCGGTACCACCTTGTGTGCGGGAGGTCTATTCCATGAAGTACACTACACTCGGAAGGACCGGAATGCGTATTTCTCGGGTTTCTTTGGGCTGCTGGCGCTTCGGGGTGGAGACCGACGAAGCCACGGCCACGAAGTTGATCCACCACGCGCTGGACAAGGGAATCAATCTCATCGACACGGCGAACATTTACGCGGGCGGCGTGTCGGAGGAGATCGTGGGCCGGGCGATCAAAGGGCGCCGGCACGAGGTTGTCCTGGCCACCAAAGTTTGGGGCAAGATGGGCGACGGGCCGAACGATCGTGGGCTTTCACGCTATCACATTATGCGCGCCGTCGAGGACAGTCTCCGGCGTTTGCAGACCGATCACATCGACCTGTACCAGATTCACGCCGTCGATCCGGATACTCCATTAGAAGAGACGCTGGATGCCCTCGACGACTTGGTGCGCCAAGGCAAGGTGCGTTACATCGGCGTTTCGAACCACCCGGCCTGGATGACGTGCAAGGCCCTTTGGATAAGCGACGTGAAGGGCTACGCCCGTTTCGTCTCGGCCCAGCCCCGCTACAACCTGCTCGACCGCAAGGCGGAAGAAGAGCTGATTCCGCTTTGCATCGACCAAGGCATCGGCATCATCAACTACAGCCCGCTCGCCCAAGGCCTGCTTTCGGGCAAGTACCGCAAGGGACAGGAGCCACCCGAAGGAAGCCGCTTCGCCCGCTACGAGCATATGCGGCGGATGCTGACCGACGACGTCCTGGACCGTGTCGAGCGCCTCGCGAAGTATGCCGAGGAACGGGGTTACACCGTGGCCCAGCTGGCAATCGCGTGGCTCCTGGCTAAGCCCGGAGTTACGTCGCCCATCTTGGGTGCGACGAGCATCGAGCAGCTGGACGAGAACTTGAAGGGCGTCGAGTGGGAGCTCACGCCCGAGGAAGTTCAGGAAGTCGAAGAGCTGGCCAAGTGACGTCCTGCCTAGGTCGCTGCGAGATCGGCTGATACCAGGAGCCGGGGACTGGAGACTGGGGACCCGGGGACCAGCGATCCGGGGATAGCGGGTCCGGCGACTGGGGACACGGGGACCGGGCGTTGGAGATCCGGCGCCCGGACGCTGGGTGCCGGCGGCTGGAGACTGGGCAGCGAAGCCCGGAGTCCGGACGCCGGACGTAGGGCGCCGGAGACCGGAGACGGGAGACGGGAACTCTGGTGGATACAGCCCACAGGACACAGGGACACGGGGCACCGTCCGGCATGAACGCTAGGCGGTGCCCTTTCTCTGGCGCTGGGAGAAGCGCCTTGCGCAATGTCCCGGTTCGCCCGTCGGAGAAAGCGACGGTTCGAGGACCGGCTGGCCGAGCGGACGCCACCTGGCCTCACCGACGCGGCGGGTCCGGTACGGAAGATCCCGGCATTACCGGCGTGACGGGTCCAGCACGGGCAAAGTTCTGGCCGGGGTCCGATCCAGTGACCCACGATTGGGTCACCCAATCCTGCCGATGACCCATGGGCGGGTCACAAGGCCCCCCCACGGCCCGCAGGCCGCTCCTCCTGCTCGCCCACCAATTCCCTTATCTTCTCTCACTGCCGCATCTTGACAGCCGCACCGGCCCTCTCTATAATTAGTTCTGTACCGAACGTTCTCTTCCGAACGACTTGTGCGTCCAGCGCTGAACGACCGGTCCGCTCCGAACGAACGACCGGCATACAACCCTACAACGTTCTGTTTCCTTGCCGGCGAACCCGTAGCCATGCACTTGCCCCGACGAGGTGACACGATGCCGACGACACCTACCGAAGTCGCACAGCTTTGGCGGCGAGTCAATCGAGAAGTCCGCGAGCTCATTCGCTCCACGGCAAAGCGCGACGATCTGCCGCCCCTCACCTTCCCCGTACTGTTCCACATCCAAAAGGAGCCGGGCATTACGGTGAGCGAGCTGGCGCGCAAGATCGGCGCCGCCAAAAGCCACATTTCCACGTTAACCGACGGACTCGAACGGGACGGCTACATAGAAAAGCAGTCTGACCCGTCCGACCAACGCCTTATTCGTATGTACCTTACGTCTGCCGCGGTCTCCCTCTTGAACGAGCACGAAGAGAGGGCGCAGGCGATGTGGGCCATGGTGCTTCAACAACTGCCCGAACAAGACCTGGAAGACCTGGCCCGCTTCCTCCGCAATCTGCTCGCGGCCTTCGAACGTGCTAAGACGACATACCACGCAGCGACCGCCCAGGCAGACGAGACGTCGGGTCAAGCAGCAGGCGATACCCCCGGTCCAGCATCGGGACATACCTTAGGCCAGCCGACGGGGCCGACTACAAACCAATCCACGTAGCACACCGCAGCGCGGACCGCAATGCAGATTGGAGTGACCGAGCGAATGAGGACCATTTGGCCCATTCTTCGCCCCTATAGATTTTGGATGATCCTCGCCATAGCGCTCGTGGGCGTTCAGGCTGCGACGGAACTTGCCTTGCCCACCCTTATGGCCAGCATCGTCGATGAAGGCATCGTTTACGGCGACACCGGCCACATCCTGCGAGTGGGCACGGTCATGCTCGTCGTGACGGCTGTGAGCATGGCGGCATCGGTCATCGGTGCACGCATCGCCGCCCGCTCCTCCATGGCCTTCGGACGGGACATGCGCGGCACCGTGTTTGCCCATGCGACCAACTTTTCCCTGAAAGAATTCGACCGGCTCGGCACGGCGACCCTCATCACCCGCACCACCAACGACGTCGAGCAAATTGAGCGGGTCGTTTTCATGAGCCAGCGCATGTTCAGCCGGGCGCCGATGATGGCCATAGGGTCCCTGTTTTTCGCCTTCCGCACCGACCCGGGCCTGGCGTGGATTTTGCTGATCGCGATCCCCGTCCTGGCGCTCGTCGTCTGGTTCATTTCTTCGAAGAGCATGCCCCTGTTCCAGGCGATGCAGGAGAAGATCGACCGCCTGAACCTCGTGAGCCGGGAGGGACTGGCCGGCATCCGGGTCATCCGCGCCTTCAACCGGACCCAGTACGAAGAGCAGCGCTTCGAAGAGGCCAACGCCGATTTGATGCAGACGGGCGTCCGGGTCTTCCGCATCATGGCGCTGATGGACCCGGCCATGACCATCATTTTGAACATGACGATCGTCCTCGTCCTGTGGGTCGGCGGCTTCCGTGTCAACGCCGGTACGCTGGAAGTCGGCAAACTCATGGCCTTTCCCCAGTATGCGATGCACCTCATGTTCTCGCTCATGGCCCTGTCCATGATGTTCGTGATGATCCCCCGGGCGGCCGTGTCGGCTCGGCGCATCGCGGAAGTGATCGAAACGGAGCCCGACATCGCCGATCCGGCCGAGCCCGTCACGCCGCGGGAAAATGAGGGCGTCGTGGAATTCGACAACGTCACCTTCTACTATCCCGGAGCCGAGGCACCCGCGCTGCGGGGCGTCTCGTTCACGGCCCGGCCGGGCGAGGTGACGGCGATCATCGGCGGCATCGGTTCGGGCAAGTCGACCCTCGCCAAGCTCCTTCTGCGCTTTTACGACGTCACGGAAGGCAGCATCCGGGTGGACGGCGTCGACGTGCGCGCCATGACCCAAGAAGAGCTGAGGTCGCGCATCGGGTACGTGCCCCAGCAAGCTCTGCTCTTTACGGGGACGATCGCCGAAAACCTGCGCTACGGCAAGCCGGACGCCACGGACGAAGAAGTGCAGGCGGCAGCGGAGTCGGCCCAGGCGCACCGCTTCGTCCGGGAACTGGAGCAAGGCTACGACCACATGGTGGCGCAAGGCGGCACGAACTTGTCGGGCGGTCAGAAGCAGCGGCTCACCATCGCCCGGGCCCTCGTCCGCCGGCCGAAGATTTACCTGTTCGACGACAACTTCTCGGCCCTCGACTTCAAGACCGACGCCTTGGTGCGCCGGGCCTTGCGCAAAGAGACGGCGGACGCCACGGTGATCATCGTCGCGCAGCGGGTTGCCACGATTATGGACGCGACCCGCATCATCGTGCTGGACGAAGGCCGAGTGGTCGGTATTGGCACCCACGACGAGCTGCTGCGCACGTGCGACATCTACCGGGAAATCGTCGCATCGCAGCTCGCTGAGGAGGCGATCGCATGAGCACACGAGGCAGCAACTCCCAAGCCCCTACGACGCCGCACCGCCCTCCTCACCGCCCGGGCGGACGCGGAGGCGGTCACCGACTGGCCATGCCCGTCGAAAAGCCGCGGGACTTCAAAGGCACCTTGAAGCAACTGCTGCGGTTTCTGCGGCCGTACACGTGGGTGCTGGGCTTCGTCATCCTCATGACCATCATCAGCACCCTGTTTACCGTGATCAGCCCCCGCATCATGGGCGAAGCCACGAACGTGATCTTCGACGGATTCACCGCGCTGCTGCGGGGTGAAGAAGGCGCGGGCATCGATTTCGCCGCCCTCGGCCGCATTCTGCTCACTTTGATCGCCCTGTACCTGATCAGCGCGGCCTTCAGTTACCTCATGCAGTACGTCATGGCGGGCGTGGCCCAGCGCATCGGCTACGACCTGCGCCGGCAAGTGAACCAGAAGCTGTCGCGGCTGCCCTTGAGCTTCTTTGACACGAAGACCCACGGCGAGATCATGAGCCGCATCACGAACGACGTCGACACCATCGCGAGCACGACGCAGCAGACGATCGGCCAGGCCATCGCGTCGCTCATCACGTTCGTCGGCGTGTTCGGCATGATGCTTTCGATCAACGTCTGGCTCACGCTGGTGGTCATGGTCACGCTGCCGATGTCGGGCTTCGTCACGATGATCATCGCAAAGAAGGCCCAGGGGTACTTCCGGACGCGCTCGCGCACCTTGGGCGAGCTGAACGGGCACGTCGAGGAGATGTTTACGGGCCATGCCGTGGTGAAAGCGTACGGGCGGGAGAAAGCGTCCATCGAGCGGTTCAACGAGATCAATGCGCGCCTTTACGAAGCAGGCTGGAAGGCGCAGTTTATCTCGGGGATCATCTGGCCGCTCATGGGCTTCATCGGCAACTTGGGCTACGTACTGGTCAGCGTCATGGGGGGCCTTTTCGTCACCCGCGGGACCGTTTCGGTGGGCGGCGTCCAGGCGATGCTGCAGTACGCCCGCCGCTTCAACCAGCCCATCCAGCAGATCGCGGGCTCCATCAACGTGTTCCAGTCGACGATCGCCTCGGCCGAGCGTGTGTTTGAGCTTTTGAACCAACCCGAGATGGAGCCCGACCGGACGACGAAACGCCTCATCGACAAGCCCCGGGGCCACGTGAAATTCGAGGACGTGCACTTCGGCTACTCCCCCGGCGTGCCGCTTTACCAAGGCTTGAATCTCGAGGTGCAGCCCGGGCAGGTAGTCGCGATCGTCGGACCCACCGGCGCGGGCAAGACGACGCTCGTGAACCTGCTCATGCGCTTCTACGAAATCGACGGCGGGCGCATCACCATCGACGGGGTGGATATTCGCGACATGTCCCGGGCCGAGCTGCGCAGCCTGTTCGGCATGGTGCTGCAAGATACGTGGCTGTTCAACGGCACCATCCGGGACAACATCGCCTACGGCCGGCCCGACGCGACGGAAGAGGAAATCGTGGCGGCGGCGAAGGCAGCGTACGCGGACCACTTCATCCGCACCTTGCCCGACGGCTACGACACGGTGCTGAACGAAGAGGCGTCGAACTTGTCGCAAGGTCAAAAGCAGCTGCTCACGATCGCCCGGGCGTTCCTGGCCGACCCGCCGATGCTCATTTTGGACGAAGCAACGAGCAGCGTCGACACCCGCACCGAGGCGCAGGTGCAGCGAGCCATGGAGAAGTTGATGAAAGGCCGCACGAGCTTCGTCATCGCCCACCGGCTGTCGACCATCCGCGATGCCGACCGGATTCTGGTGATGAACGAAGGCCGCTTGGTCGAGCAAGGGCGCCACGACGAACTGCTCGCCAAGGGCGGTTTCTACGCGGACTTGTACTACAGCCAGTTCATGGGCAGTGCGAGTGGCACGGCCGTAGGAGAGCAGGCGGCGCCCGACGGCGTGGTGCGCGCCGGCCAAGTACAACCGGCGGCCTCACCGGAGTGACGTGCAGAGCATGAGGGCTCACGGACGAATTGTCGTTTTCTATCCGTGAGCCCTCGGCGCCGGAGCAGACCTAAGCCTCTTTCCGTCCCGCTGTTCTTTCCCGCTACCTTTTCCGTCCCGCTTGGTGACGGGCTTCACCGGGTGAAGAAACTCACTCGGGTTCGACTACGAAAATGGGCGTGCTCAGGGCAATCGTTTCGCCTTGCCCGATGGCATATTCCACGTCCATGTAGAAGGCCAGGTAATGCCCCGGCAGCGGGCGCGGCTCGGCGGCCCAGCCTGCGGCGGTTTCCCGGGGTTCCAGCCGTTCCCACTTGCTCGCCGTAAAGTCGCGGCTCGTCGACGACGCGACGTACAAGGCGGCGCCAACGGCCTTTTCCGTGCGCTTTACCTCAAGACCGGGCAGACCGTCTTCCCGTTCCTCCAGCGCCCACTCGACCTCGCTCAGCAACGGTTCGCCAGTCACGTGCAGGGTAAAGAGCGCGAGGTTACGCAAGGCCCGCTCCATGTCGCCCAGGTCGTGGCCGCCGTTCGCGAAGTTGACGACGTACTTCTCACCGGGCAAATCGTCCCAGTAAAGGTTCAGCGCATCGACGGGCCAAAAGGGATCGTTCGTGCCGTGGAGCAGCATCTTCGGCATGACGAAGCGTTCCACGTAGGCGTACGGATCGATATGGAAGTCCAGCTCGATCACCCGAGCCGGATCGGGCACGTCCGAAAGGTCCAAAGCCGTGTAGTCGTCGATCATCGGGCTGGCTCCCGCCGAGTACGTGCGGCTCTGCAGCTCCATCTGGGCAGCCAGGTTCAAGTTGTTGTAAACCATCGGGACGATGCCGGTGACCCGCTCGTCCACGGCTGCCGTGAGCCACGTGGTCCAGCCCCGCTTGGAACCGCCCGCCACCACGAATTGTCCGATCTCAATCCCAAACTCCTGCGCGACGACCGCCTGAAACACGTCGAGCGCGCGGACGGCCCCCTTCGTCATGGGAAAAAGGAGCAGCCAGTCGGGATCGGCGCCCTGGAGAAACTGATCGAACGTGTAAGCCATCAGCGCGTCTTCCCACAGGTCGTCGAAGAGCGGCTGGTTCGGAACATCCATGAGGGCGGCTGCCGGCATCCGGGTCATGCGTGCGACCTCGAGCATGCCGGCGGTCTCCACGTCGCCCGAGCCGCTGCCGCTTATGAACAAAACGCCCGTCCGGCTCGGCTCAACGTCGGGCGGCACGACGATGAACAGCCGGTGGGTCCAGGGAATGTCCTGCCAAATCTGCGAGACGAACTCTACCTGCAAGACGCGGAAACCGTCCTCGACGGTACTGTCCACGACACGGTAGGACGGCGCCTCGCCTGCCGCGCGGGCCACGTATTCGTCTAAAGGCCTTATCTGTGCGGAAGCAAATGCAGAGGTTACTGCCAGCAGAGCCAATGCGGTAAGAAGGATCCTATCAAGACATCTGTGTTTCCCTTGCTTGTTCAATCTCGTGTCTCCTCCCAAAGTACAGTTGTCCATAATGTGGACGGCGGAAACAGCCACCGCTGGACGGACGGCCCCCTGGGCTCACGGGCAAAGCCGCGATCCCCGCGGACCAGGGAACGGCCGGCGAAGAGGCAACAAGATAGGCCTGCGTTGGCAACAAATATGAGCAAAGCAAACTTGGTAATGTTTGTCAAGAGGGATTTGCCCCCGGCGGAAATGCCTTTGCCCCGGGCGAGCGGGACCCGCCTCACGGGGTGCCGAGGAGGAAGGTTCTACCCGATCGCTCACTGCGGCGCCGCTTGAAACCCTAGAGCAGCGGCGCCAAGAGTCGAAACAGCCCTTCCAAGACCCGGGCCGGGTATCCTTGAGCGGCGTAGCGCTCCCACGTCAGTTCCCGGGAGACGGACAAGTCGTCCTCGTAGGCGGCCGCGAACTCGCGCACCTTCCCCGCATCGTAGATGAACGCGTTCGCCTCGAAGTTCAAGGCGAAGCTGCGCACGTCCATGTTCGTCGTGCCGATGGAAAGGACCGCATCGTCGCACAAAATCGCCTTGCTGTGCAGGAAGCCGTCGTATTCCCACACTCGCACGCCCGCCTGCAGCAGCTCCGCGGCGTAGGCCAGGGTGACCCGGTGTACGATCGGATTGTTCGCAACGCCCGGAAGCATGATCCGCACGTCGACCCCGGCGTAGGCGGCCAGCTTCAGCGCCTCCAGCACGGGTTCGTCGGGCACAAGGTACGGCGTCTGGATCCAAAGCCTGTCCCGGGCCAGCTGGATCATCTTCAAAAAGCCGTTGCGTATGTACTGCTCGTCCGCATCCGGCCCGCTGAAAACCATCTGCAGCGCCACGTCGCCGGCCGGCGGAGGAGCGAGCCACGCCTCCTGGATCGGCACCTCTTCCCCCGACGCGAAGGTGTAGTCCATGATGAAGCGAGCCTGCAGACGCCAGACGGCCGGGCCTGCCACGCGCAGGTGCGTGTCGCGGAAGGGCGAAAGGTCGGCCCGGCCGTCCAGGTACTCGTCGCCCACGTTCATGCCGCCCACGTAGCCGATGCGCCCGTCGATGATCGCCAGTTTGCGGTGGTTGCGGTAGTTGGCGTTGAAGCTCGTGGCGAAATTGACCGGCAAGAAGCGCACTACCTTGCCTCCGGCGGCGGTGAGATCCTTGAAAAGCCGCTGCGGCGTCAGCTTGCATCCCCAGTCGTCGAGCACCACCCGCACCGCCACCCCTTCGGCCGCCTTGCGCGTCAGGGCCTGTGTCAGCTCCTTTCCCACGCTGCTCGGACGCCAGATGAAGTACTCGAGGTGGATCGACTCTTCCGCCGCCTCGATGTCACGCAGGAGCGCGGCGAACTTCTCCGTGCCGTGGGTGAAAATGGTCACCGCGTTGCCGTAGGTGATGGGCGCGCCGGTGCGGGAATGGTGCAACCGGGCGACCACGTCAGCGGGCGGGTCCAGGTGTTCGCCCCGGGCTTGGGCGACGTCAACCTCGGCCGCCTGGCGTTCCAAAGTCTGCACGAGGCGCCGGTACCCCTCGTGGCGCAACAGACGGCTGCGCCGGCGCATGAAAAACTTTTGCCCGAAGAGCATGAATAGGAGGAAGCCCACGACGGGAAGGAAAGCGAAAAGGAGGAGCCACGCGAGCATCTCGGCTGGCCGCTTGCGGTCGACGAAGACGATGACGACCGCGAAGATGACGTTGGCAACGATGATCCCGGTGAGGAGAAGGCCGGCTAGATCGATGTGCAAGAACGGATCGACCTCCCCTGCCCGGCTGCGGCGGGGAGGGGGCCGGCTTGTCCCCCTCCCCCGCAGCGCATCGCTTCAAGACGGTTACCTGGGTTCCAGTACGAAGATGGGCGTGCTCAGGGCCACCGTCACGTCGGGCCGCACGGCGTACTCCACGTCGATGTAGAAGGCCACGTAACGTCCCGCCGCCCGCATCGGTTCGACCACCCAGCCCGTCTCAGTCTGCGTGGGCTCGAGCCGCAGCCACTGAGCCCCGGTGAAGTCCCGGCTGGGGGAAATGGCCACGTAGTAGGCCGCACCCACGACTCCGTCGGTACGCTTTACTTCGAGACTGGGCAGGCCGTCTTCCTTCTCCGTCAGCGTCCATTCGACTTCGCGAAAGAGAGGCTGGCCGGTCACGTGGAGCGCGAAGGCCGCGATGCTGCGCACGGCCTTGGCCAAGTCGCCGAGGTCGTGGCCGCCGTTGGCGAAGTTGACCACGTATTTTTCACCCGGCAGATCGTCCCAGTACAAGTTCAGCGCGTCCACCGGCCAGTAAGGGTCGTTCGTGCCGTGGAGCAGCATCTTCGGCATGGTGTAGCGCTCCAGGTAGGCGTAAGGATCGACGTGCGCCACCAGCTCCGCACCGTGGGGCGATTCGATCAGCTCCAGAAGGCCCAGGTCGGTGTAGTCGTGGATCATCGGGCTCGCGCCTTCCGCGTACGTGCGCCGGTGCAGCTCGATTTGGGCCGCCAAGTTCAGGTTATTGTACACGATCGGGACGATGGCGATGACCCGTTCGTCCACGGCACCGGTAAGCCACGTCGTCCAGCCCCGCTTCGACGCCCCCGCCACCACGAAATGATCGATCTGGATGCCCAGCTCCTTCGCCGCGACCGCCTGCAACACGTCGAGGGCCCGCACCGCGCCTTTCGCCATGGGGAAAAGCAGCAGCCAGTCGGCGCCTTCGCCCTCGACGAACTTCTGGAACGTATAGGCGATCAAGGCATCTTCCCGCAGGTTGTCGAATAGCGGCTGGTTCGGGATGTCCATGAGCGCGGCAGCCGGCATGCGGGTGGCGGCTGCGACCTCCCGCATGGCCTGAATCTCGTCATTGCCCGAGCCGCTGCCGCTGATGTACAGGACGGCCGCCTGCGCCGGCACGACTTCGGGCGGAACGACCAGCAGCAGACGGTGGCTCCAGGGGATGTTTTGCCACGTCTGCGACACGAACTCGATCTGCAGGAGGCGGAAGCCATCCTGGGTCCGGGTACCGACGATGCGATAGACCGGCTCATCCCACGGATCACGGGCTACGTATTCGTCGAGGGCCGTGAGATCGGCAGCAACCGTAGCCGCCGCGACCGTCCACACGATGAGGGCCAAAACAAGTGCGGTGCGCTTGACTCTACGCTGCATTTCGTATTCCCTCCCAAATCGTTGGTCTTTGTGTAGTCGCCGAACCGCAACCGGGACACAGATTTTTCGCTGCCCGCCCGTGGACCCTTTCACCGGGCCGCGTCGCCGGTGCACTACCTGGAAACCGACACTGCGCCGCTAGTCCCCCTTCACCTCGTCGTATCGTCCAACGGCACGGGCGGTACGTGGCGCCAGTCCATCGTCCTGTCGACTCGCTTCCATTCACTGATCAACACGCCGTCCAACTGCTCGGCATACCGCTGTGACCGGGCTCGCGACGAATCGCGCCGCTCGAGGAAACAGATGCCCGTCGCGCGGTCGAAGGCAAAGAGAGTGTAGCTCAACGGGCTGCCGGAATAGATGCGCGCCACCACGTCGCCGTAACGCCTGAAGTCATCCGTAGCGTCCGGGTCAAGGAGCGGCCCCACGTACCCTTCCAACTCCATGTAGTACATCTCACGCCAATGGGTGTGTCCGAGGGAGGGGCAGTTTTCCAGGCTCCCTTCGATATCCAACCACACCGGATCGGGTATGAGCTCGGCGTCGTCGGGTAACTCGGCGGCACGTAAGGTGCGACGTGCCTGCGGCAGGCTCTCCGCTACCTGAGGCGGAACCAGACCTTGCTGACTGTAGAAGGATGCGATTTGTTCGGGGGTAATGCCGATTCCCAGCCCCGGCCCCAGGCGGAGGGCAAGCCAGAGCAATACCAGGACGATGGTGCCCAGGCTCACCGGCACGGCCCGGGGAATGGTGAGCGGCTCCGGTATGGGCGGCGACTCGTACCCCGACCGCTGCAACGGCTCCCGGTACGACTTCCAATACAAATCCTCCGGCAGGGTCGTTTCCGTACGAACCCGAAGCGGTGTGGTGAAGCCGGTGGCGATGAGGTCCCGGGCCCGTTCTTCGTCGACCGCGTCCAGGGGCCCCCGTACCGTAAGGCCTTCGGCGTCCGGCTCCACTTCAATCTCCAAAGGCGAGCGAAGCCGCAGCTGACGGTAGAGCATCATGCGGGCCGTGACTGCAATCTGTTGCCGGGGAGAAAAGGCGCGCCGCCCGAGCCCTTCTGCCCACAGGTCGAGATGAACCCGCCAAAGGAGGATGTAAAGGAGGCCGAGCGGCAACGTAATAAGCCGGCCGAAGGAAGAAAACAACGCCAACGGTTTCATGAACAAGACGATGCGGAGGCCTAGGTCCAACCCGCCGTACACGGAATAGACGCGGTGAAGCCGAAACCGCCTGCCGTACAGGGGCACGGTGATATTCCGCCGCACGCTGAGCCGGGCCAGGAAGACGTAGAGCAACCCCCGGAGCAGCAAGATGCGGGCTAGGACGAGCCACTGCCCTCCGGCCAGATCCGGAACCCAGGTGCATGCCCCGCCCGCTGCGGTGAAATCGTCGACGAAAACGCAGCGGCCCAAAAACCACACGGGCGCCGCCACGAGAAAGCTCAAGGCAGCCTGGGAAATGGCAGGCAAAAGCAACCACGGCAGCGGCAAGAACGCGACGGCGCCTTCGCACAGTAACCCTCGCAGCTGCCGATTCCGCTGATCCTGCTCGTTCATGCGGCTCCCCCCGTGCCACGACGACCCGAGCTCCTCAGCAAGAAGTGCTCGTGAAGCTACTGCCTTACTATGCATCATCTTCCAGACAATGTCGTCATTCTCCTTGTAGATGAGGCGTTACCGGGAGAGCACGTGCCCAAATCGAGACACAGACCTTTCCATGCCCGCGCCGCAGGCCCTTTCCCGTGGGACCACTCCATCGAACCTCGTCGCCCCGGGCCGGCGGGGCCAACCGGCGGACCGGGCGATTTTGCGGTCCGGTGGTCACGGCCTGTTCAGCGCACTTCACCGCTCATGCACCGGGGACGGAATGCGATGTCCACAGCTGGTGCCTCGCCCGAAGATCGGCGGATCCCGTCCCCGGGCAGCCGCCGCAAGAGCGTAAGAATCGCGAAAAAACGCCCGCGACAGGAAGGCAACAGGCCACGGGCTCGTAATGATGCGACCAAGAGGCTGCTCGGACCGGTGGTCTTGTCGGGCGGGCCTACCGCGAGCGCACAGGTTCGCTCGTCACATCCTGGGCTCCGCCCCCTGCAGCCCACGCCGTAACCTGCGGCCCACCGGGCCCGAGCACCGATCCGTCGATGGAGGTCAGGTGAGTGGCACATGTTTCCGATGCGCAGGGCCGACGTACCCCTCTACGTGCAGCTGAAACATCACATCCGTTCCATGATCGCATCCGGTGAGCTGAAACCGGGCGACGCGCTGCCCGGCGAGAGAGAGCTGGTCGCAAAGTTCGGGCTCAGCCGTACCACGGTGCGCCAAGCCTTGGGCGACCTCGTGGCCGAAGGGCTGCTCTACCGTCACCACGGCAAGGGCACCTTCGTCGCCCCACACGACGTGAAACGGAACCCAGCGCCCCTCGCCGACGTACCCGAAGTGATGCGGTCTATGGGCCACGCTCCCACGGTCGAAGTGCTGACCTGCGAAAAAATTAAGCCGCCCGGCGGCGTGGCAGCCGCCCTCGGCCTCGCCGCGGACGCGCAGACGACCTTCATCGTGCGGCTGGTGCACGCCGAGGGCGAGCCCGTCGTTGTCGTCCGGACCTACCTTGTCGAGTCCGTAGGAAACCTGATCCACGCCGAAGACCTGGCGGTGGAGCCGATGTATAGCCGCCTCGAGCGCCTCGGCTATCCCGTACACGAAGGGCTGCAAACAATAGGCGCCACGAGGTTGCATCCCCGTGACGCCGCACTGCTCGCCGTCGAGCCCGGCACGCCCGCGCTCTTGCTCCAACGAGTCACCTTTATCGACCCGGGCGCGCCCGTCGAATATTCCGAAGCCATGTTCCGGGCCGATCGCTTTCAATACCAGACGCAGCTGCGCCGGACGGCCTCTTCGTGGTAGCCGCAGCCGCTCGCGGGTCACTGCGAGGCCGTCCGCAGCCTCCTCCCGCTTAGTCGGCTTCCGACAGGGGCTCCTTCTTAAACACGCGGAAGAGAAGAAAGAGCGAAGGCAGCAAGATCGCCATGCCCACGGGCACCACCTGCACCACGAAGCGCAGCGTGGCGTCGGGGGCCTTGGCCGCCTCGAACGTCAGGTCCGGATAGATCATATACGGCCACTGCGCCAGTACCCAACCGAGAAGCAGCACGAGCACTTGGCCCGACGCGCTGATGCGGGCCAGTACGTACTGCTTCTGCAACACCAGGATAAACGAAAACAGGTACAGCACGGCTCCGATGAATAGCAGCACTCCGCTCACGCCGTGGGTGAACCCTTCCCAAAGCCACGGCGTGTAGCGGGCCATCATCCAAAGCATCGCCGCCGACAGCACCGCGGTCGCCGTTCCGCTGGCAAAGGCCCGGCGGTGAAAGTCTTCCCGCAGCTCGCCCCGGGTCTCGGCCGCTAGGAACACCGCCGCGAGGTAGGCGGCCAGCGTCAGCACGAAAATCCCGAGCGCAACGGCGAAGGGGCTGAGCCACGTCTCGAGCGGCGGCGCGCTCACCTGGTCTCCATCAATCCGGATCCCGCCGGACGACACGGCTGCGAGTCCCATTCCCAACAGCAGAGGCGACACAGTGCTCGCCACGCCGAAGACCCAGCTCCAAACCCGCTCCGGCGCGCCGGCACGCGTGATCCCCGGCGAGCGCAGCACGAAGGCCGCCCCCCGCAAGATCACACCGACGAGCACCAAGTGAAACGGAATGAACATGGCCCGGCTCAAGGCGGCGAAGGCTTTGGGAAACGCGGTGAGCAGCAGGATCATGAAGAAGACGAGCCACACGTGGTTGGCCTCCCACACCGGCCCCATCGCCTTGGCGATGGCTTCCCGCTGCTCCCTCTTGCGAGGCCCCGTCGCAAACAAATCCCACACGCCGCCGCCGAAGTCGGCAATGCCGAAAATGGCGTAGGCTCCGAGCGCGAGAAACATGAACACGCCGATCCACTCGACAAGCGTCACCGGCCTGCACCCCCTTCTGCCGTCGCCGGCACCTTGGGAGGCTCTGCGCCTGCCTCCGGCACGTCATCCACACGGGTCGTGCGGCGCAGCAGCCACACGAGCGCGGCCGACAAGGCCAGGTACAGCACGATGAAACCGATCAACGTGGCGAGCACATCCTGGGACTCGGTCACCGCGTCCGCCGTGTACATGTAGTTGTAAATCACCCACGGCTGCCGTCCCACTTCCGTCACGATCCAGCCTGCCTGGAGCGCGATCATGCCGAAGGGCGAGCCGGCCACGACGAGCCGCATGAGCCACGGCAGGTCCATGATGCCCTCCCGCCGTCGCCGGTACACAACCCAAAAGGCCGCGGCCACGAGAATGATCAAAAGGCCGGACCCGACCATCACCTGAAACGCAGTCCGGGTGAGGCCCACGTGCGGCCAGTGCTCTTCGGGGAACTGGTCGAGGCCCGTCACTTCCGCGGCCGGGTTTCCGTGGAGCATCAGGCTGAGCAGGCCCGGAATGCCGATCGCGCCCCGCACCGTCCGCGCTTCGTTATCGGGCCAGCCGCCGATGAGAAGTGGCGCATACGGTCCCGTCTCGTAGTGCCCTTCCATCGCCGCGAGCTTGGCCGGCTGCACCTCGCCGATCAGCTGCGAGTAGAAGTGCCCGCTGACCGGCATCAAGACGGCAGTCACAAGGCCCACCGCAAGGGCGATGCGCATGCCGGTCATGGCCATCTTGGTGCGCTTGCCCTTCAGCGCCTGGTACGCGTAAATCCCCGCCACGGCGAAGGCGGCCGCCGTGTACGTGGAAAGCGTCGAGTGAATGGCCATCATGTGCCAGACGGGGTTGCCGAAGAGCATGGCGTTGGGGTCGATGGCCTCAGGATTGGCCAAAACCTGCTCAAGGCCGACGGGGTTTTGCATCCACGCGTTCGTGGCGACGACCAATACACCCGATGCCGCACCTGCGATGGCCACCGGCACGCCCGTCCACCAGTGAGCCTTAGGCGACAGCCGGTTCCACCCGTACAGGTACAGCGCGAGGAAAATGGCCTCTACGAAGAAGGCGAAAGCTTCCATCGCGAAGGCGGGCCCGATGATGCTGCCGGCGAACTCCATGAACGTTGGCCAAAGGAGTCCCAGCTCGAAGGCGAGGGCCGTGCCGCTCACCGCGCCGATGGCAAACAACACGAGCGTCGCTTTGCCCCATCTTTTGGCGAGCTCCAGGTAGTGTGGCTCACCGGTTTGGAGCCAGCGCCGCTCTGCGATCAACATAAACAGCGGCATGGCGATTCCGAAGGAGGCGAAGATCATGTGGAAGGCCAGGGAAACCTCCATCTGAATCCTTGCCGCCGTAAGCGCATCCATCCCGTTCCACCACCTTGCCGAGTAGTATGCCCCTTCAGCTTAGGTGATGGACGACACCCGAGACAGATACCCATGTCCCGCGCCCGGCAGGACAGATGTCCTTTGTGACCTAACCTGACTGGCCTTTCGTATCGTCCGTGCCTTCGTCCCCGGCCTTGGTTGCATCTCTGCCCAAACCGGCGTAAATGCGCTCCATGATGGTGGCAAAGGGAATCCCGCGGTCGGGCCAAGGCGCAGGCGGAGAGAAGACCCAGCTGGGCGGCCCATGGCCTGTGTCCTCTCCTTCAGCCAGCAGCCGATTAAGAGCCTCCGGGTCGCCGTGCCAGAAGCGCTGCGCGCTGACGGTTCGCTCGGCCGAGGCCGCCTCCGCGGCTTCGCCGGTCCCGCCGCCCCGCGCCACGTCGTGCGGACCGCTCCCCGTCGTGCGCAGGGCCGGTCCGTCTGTGCCGATGCCCCGAAAACGCAAGAGATGTTCGGGTTCCCGGGCAAAACGCTCGGCCGCGGCGAGCCAAAGGGCCACGCCGTGCTTGCACGGATCCCCCCAGTCGGGACAGGAACAGACAAACTCCACATCGTGGGGGTTCGGAATCAGCTGCGGCACATGGTCGAGCACCTCCTGCATCGCTTCAGGCACGTCGAGCAAGAAGTGGAGCATGCGCAAAAGGGGCTGGTCCCTCAGGAGCGGCGCCGATATTTGCACGTCGTACGGGCGGACCCGGCTGCCTTCCACCTTGCCCACGATGCGCCCGGGTACCACGAAAATCCGCACGACCATATCGGCGTCGTAATAGTGCACGCCACGGCGCCAACGGACCGGATCGGCATAACCGCGCAGCGCCTCACGCCAAGCCTCGGCCCAGATTGAACCCCTCTCCTGCTCCACCTACTTCACCTACCTCACCAAAGTGAAAAGCTCGCGCAGTTCCTCATTACTCAGCTCGCTCAGCCACACCTCGCCCGTATGGATGACGTTTTCCGCTAGAGTCCGCTTTGCCTCGATCAGCCGGTCGATGTGGTCTTCGAGTGTGCCCGTGCAGATGAACTTGTAAACGTTGACCTGCCGCTCCTGGCCGATGCGGTACGCTCTGTCGGTCGCCTGGTTTTCGACGGCCGGATTCCACCAGCGGTCGAAGT
>LSQX01270838.1_pt1 | contig 43631 bp, 40 predicted proteins | sample 654561 | NCBI WGS metagenome assembly LSQX01 (sample SAMN04489861, study PRJNA283612) | anaerobic digester metagenome | isolation source: 4 biogas reactors fed with cattle manure at either 37C or 55C with and... | place: Denmark: Kongens Lyngby | collected 2014 | reverse complement strand
AGTGGAAAGAGCACTCGCCTCCTAAGCGAGGGGTCGGCAGTTCGACTCTGCCCGGGAGTGCCACAATCGCTGTAAAGTCAATGACTTTGCAGCTTTTTTATTCGGCCGATCGTCAATCATACCCCGTCGTATCGCTTGCGTAACAGCTGACCATGATACCCATTTTGCCAATTCGTTTTGAACCGTTTTTCACCGCGTACATAGGTTTGCTAAGACTTTGCTAAGACTGGCTAAACCGCTGCCCGGATAACCTGATTGCCGCCAAGCAGCTGAGAGAGCGTTGCCAGAAGTTCGGGATTCTCCTGAAGCTGAGTGACCAGTGTGTTGAGATCAAGTTGCGCCGGTGCCGGTTCGGGAACAGGCTGAACATTGCGAAGATCAGGGTTAGCATAGAATGCGGTTTCAAACTTTTGCGCGTTGACCTTTCGATCCTCGTCCAATATGTGTGCGTACACCCTCGTGATCATGTCAGTTTCTGTGTGTCCCGTATCGCCCTGCGTCGCCTTGATGTCCCCATTGTTGAGTTTGAGCTTATATGTCGTTGATGATGAACGCAAGCTATGGAAGGTTACGTTGGGCATATCCGCCTCCTTTTTCAAGTCGACGAAGGCCTTATTGATGATTCTTCCCTCACAGGGGCGTCCATTGGGCAAGGCAATTACAAGATTGTAGTCCACATACTCATCTCCGAGGTAGGACTTGATTTCATCCTGGGATTCCTTCCATTTCCTTAAAATCAAGGCCAGGGTTTTAGGCAGCCAGATCTTTCGGATACTTGATTCTGTCTTGGGCAGCTTCAAAACCAGCCGTGTGCTTGTATTGGCCAGCAGGGAAGGAAAGATGAACATGATTTCCTTTTCTTTCAGCTTTTCAACGGCCCGCATGGATACACGCTCAAGTTCCTTGTCTATATAGATGAAGGCATCATCCCTTGCGATGGCATCATCTGATATATGGACCTTATCCCAGGTTAGCCCGCATATCTCTCCCAATCGGCAGGAACAGGCGAAAGCGATGTTCATAGCGACATAGAGCTTTGTATCTGTACATGCATCAAGTGCTTTGGCAATCAGCTCAGCATTCCACATGGGTCGCTGCTGGTATTTTGATTTGGGAAGATCCACTTCCTTAAAAGGATTCTTTGTGATAACCCCCCAACGACAGGCACGCTCAAAGGCGCAGTTCAGCAGCCTGACGATTCTCTCAATTGTCTTATCCGGCAGTTCGGTCTTTTTCGTTTTCCTGTACTTCGTGGATACAGGAACGGTTTCACGCAGGACAGTGATGTACTTCTCCGCAGAGTACGCATTGAATCCTCTGATCTTTTGCTGTCCGATGATAGGATTGATGTAGTTAGCCATCAATGCCATATTACTGTCGTATGAGGTGACACCCCACTTGCGTTCACCATACATGATAACAAAATCGTACAGAAACTCCTCAATCGTCTGATCCGATGGAGGCTTAAAGTCTCCGCTGAGTATACCGCCTTCCACCTCAGCCTTTCTCTTTAACACCTCCTTGTGGCTGTGCCAGGTCTCCCACTTCTGTTTTGTCTCGCCTTTCTCATTCGTATAGTTGTAGACCAGTGAGTATGATTTTTTGCGCTTAATGATGGATGCCATGTAATTAACCCTCCTGTTTGTTAATTCTGGCTCTCCAACCACGCATCAAAGGAATGCTTGGGTACTCGGATTGATGTCCCGATGCGCACAACCTTGAGTTTTCCGCTATGGATAAGGTTATAGGCCGCTGTGCGGCCTATGCCAAGCATCTCCGCTATTTCCTCAACCTTGTATGCGCGTCGAGTACAACTGTTGTTCAAAACATTTACCGTCCTACTGTCGACTCCGGTATCCATAAGCCTCCTTTCCTTGCGCATTCAACCCAGGACAACAGCTGTTTCACCTATACTATATCCAGAAGTCCTTTATCTGCGCAAGTTTGCCGATAATCAAAATATATAAAAAATGACGCAGCTCCTATGCCCGCATCATATAAATTACATTTATTCTGATACTTCTCGACGGGCAGTTGCCAAGGCTGCCCGCCGAGTCCATCCACATTCGTCCTCGACCCCCTGGATGGATAGGGAAGTATCAAACGGCAAGCTGCTGACTTGCTCCACGGGTTATTTCACCCCTCCGGCTCCGCCCGAGTTACCCCCATTGGTTGCGACGGTTATTATCACGCTCGACCTGTGGCTGGGTAAGAGTATCATTATCCCTGCGGTGTTTCGTGGCCATATAGGAGCAACCTATATTTATCAGCAGGTATTATTCGCTCGCCTGAACACAGGGTCATGGCGTACCTCATGAATGGGCTGGTGACTACCCACCCACCGCGGAATGTATTTGATGCTTGATTCTGAACTTGTCAAGGTGCATGGAAGGTCACACGCCGGATAAGTACCGACAAATTTTTTTGCCTTCATCATATGTGCGAATTATCAGGTTTTGTCACCCCGCCGCCCATTGTCTCAACATAATAATGGATGCTGGCGTATGCCCTCCTAATTGATCTATGGATACTCTGATAGGATACATTGCCTTCCAAACGAGCTATCCGTCTTACTGTCATTCTCTTTACAACATGCAACCAAAAACGCCGCCGTTGAACTTTGTTAAGCGTGCGTAATGCTTGGTTAATCAGCTCAAGTCGCTTCTGCTTGAATATCATCGCTTCCGTACGATCGATATCCTCAATGTACTCATCTTCTGCTGAGGGGCCTGACAACACATGTTCTAATCCCTTTTGTTCAAAACTAATTGCTTTATGTGTGTTGCGCCAATCGGCTCTACTTTCATCAAGATACATGTCGTCTGATATCTGCTTCCATTTCCCGAAATCATCCTCTGATAAAGTAGGATTTTCTGAAAGAAAGCTATTGAGATCTATACACTTTGTACCATCCGCGCATTGGTACATAATACCCTGGCTTCTTACATTGATAGCATAATCACTCTTAATATATTGTGACATGGGGCAAACCTCATTATCTTATAATCCGTAAATCAAATGATGTTTTATGGGTAGTGAGCTTTATAGTGCTCCCAAGTAAAACTTAAAGAGTATTTCACCAATATCAAGATCGCTCCCCTCCATGATAGAGCTTCTTTAGTTTCACATCTTTCGTGCTAAAGAAGCGAAGTATTGGCGAATCCGCATCTACAAAAAAACAGTAATAATTCTGTCTTAGTGCTTCGTCGGTCTCTCCAATGACCTATTTCATTATTCCGGAAAAAGTCTCATTTTTTGTCAAACAGAGCTTTTAATACTGATTTCGCCTTATTTCTTATACGATATACCGCGTTCTTTATAGCGGACTTAGTCACACCAATATTCTCAGCTGATTCTTGCGTGGTATGATTTTTAAGAAAATATTCTGTAAAAACCTCAGTCTCGCTTTGAGTTATAACTTTCCTTATCTCTCCAATAATTTCTTGCAGTTCATATGTTTTCTCTTGTTCAATAACATAAGTAATTGGATCATCCTGATTCTTCATATTCTGCGAATCACAGATCATAGCATTGATTCTTCTATGCCGCCTATCTTTCGATGAAATGTTCTTAAGCTCGTTTTTACTCACAGTAATGAGCCATCCCAGTTTATTGGGATGACCCAGGAAATCATCGTATTTGTCAATCGCTTTCATGAAAGCATTCTGCACAGCATCCTCAACAAGCGATTGTATACCTTCATCATATCTATCGACATACCTGATACAACAACTAACAATATAAGAATAATGTTCGTCATAAAGGTTACTCAAATCGGCATAGTTACACTGCCTGTTGAACACGTCACATCTGTCCTACTTTATATTCGACATTGGATCATTCGACTTTTTTTGACTAAGAAACTCAGCAAATTGTATCAAAATGTTCCTGTCATACTCAGCACAAAGCCGAAAGAACAGAAGCAACTTATTTTCAGCTACTGGATCAATATCACTTTGATCCACGATTAACGCATTCATATCCGTTTTAAGAACGCTCAATATCCTTATAACGGTCGAATATCGGCAATCGCCTCTGCAGTTTTCAATGTTGTTGACACTCCGCAGCGATATCTGGGCAGCCTCAGCTAAATCTTCTTGTGAATAGCCTCTGTTTTCGCGTGCGGATCGAATAAAGTCTGCCAAAATTTGGGGGTTATCCTTTGTTTTGCGCATGATTTATCACCTCGGTTCATTCTATCGAACCGCTACAGCCGCATACACGTCTTATACTGCCTATATATACGCAGTTAATTGCCCATTCTCATCTCGAATGAGGTTAAGACTTTTCTGATGTCTGCGAAATATGTAATTGGATTCTATGTGCGGAGGAATCAATCATGATTCTGGCTTCTCCTTCATTACATGACGGAGGAAGTATGAATATATCGGCTACCCAGGATATCAGGACCTTTTTATTGAGTCGTCGTGAACTGGAAACGGAGTTGATGGTGAGAAAAGCGCTCACTCATAGCAATCCCTTGGATGTTTCTATTGACAACCAGCATATGATTACGCTTATTGAACAGAGACTCCTTCTTTGGGATGCTATGATGGCTCTTTTAACCGAACCGGAGAGACTTATTGTCGAACAGCATGTTTTGGAGGGACATGATTGGCCGATTGTAATGGCTACTTATCAACGAAGATGGCAAATTAAGGATGCTGATATGAAAACGCAACGATCCTTTCAAGTATGGCTAAGCAAAGCTCTTAAAAAGCTAGACAACAAGCAAAACCAACTCATGAGCATTTTATCAATACAGAGCAATAGCGATCTTGATACAAAGTTTTAACTAGGCTGATAGATCATCACTTCTACAAATAGTTTATAAATGGGGGAGACGCTTGAAAACACAAAGCTCTGTTACGGCAGGGTTTTGTGTTCTCGTATTATTCACTATAGTCTGTATATATCTTGTATACACAGAAACAATTATGTTCTAAGTAGCATATGGAAATGGAAATAGCAATTGGGAGGTGCTTATTAGGTTTTGGCTTTTCCTTCTTTTTTAACAGTGGAGGAAAGTATGAATATATTGGCTAAACAGGATATGAGAACCTTTTTGTTAAGTCGCCGCGAACTGGAAACTGAGCTACAGATGAGGCAAGCGCTCGCTCATTGTAATCCCTTGGATGTTTCTGTTGGCAATCAGCAAAGGTNNGGATTACACTAATTGAGCAGAAACTCCATATTTGGAATGCCCTGATGGCTCTTCTGACAGAGCCTGAGAGGCTCATCGTAGAGATACATGTACTGGAAGGACATGATTGGCCAGTTGTTATGGCTGCATATCAAAAAAGGTGGGAAGTGAAGGAGGAAGACATGAAAACACAGCGATCTTTTCAAACTCGGTTAACAAAAGCACTGAAAAAGATGGACTCTATGCGCATCCAACACCAAGACATCTTTCCTGCATCATTTTTCTGAGTATACTGCATTCAGGCAGCGTATTCTGGCTATAAGTCTGAAATCTGAGGGCTAATGGAAAAGCTATGAACACAAGAGAACCTTCATGATGAAGGTTCTCTTGTGTTCTATCCAAAGCATATCACTCGCACTGTTGAGGACACCTCACGCTTAATGATCTTACTTTGAAACTTGATCAGAGCGGGCTGCTTTATCATTCATCACACTATTATGAAAAATATCATCTAAGCGATTATTAATGTCCTCAATCCCAATAGCGATTTTCCCGCTTAGACGCTCAATAATGGATTGATATTTTTCTTCACGCGACGCATTGTCTTTTAACATCTTAAAAAACAAGTAAATGTATAGAACTGCCCAGATTCCTTGTTGTAAGGCCAGCTCAAGGAGCTTCGCAAAATCACCTTCCACCTAAACTTCTCTCCTTTCTTACGACATCATTTTCAATAATATACTGAGCTATACCATCAATCTCCACCTTCCATGCTTGGAAAAACATGGCAGGCATCAATCCATCCAGATCTTCTGTCAGGAAAACGGAGATATAGGCGGTTGTGCACGATCCTCTCCACCCTTGCCCTCGATAGGTAGTCTACCCTGAATAGTACATGAGACACTTTTAGATTAGGGCTATCATAGATTGCGGACTTATCCGAAATAAGCACAACTGTTTGATGAAGGAGTGCGACACCCGTTCTCAGCACATACACTATACTTTGATCGTTCAAAACACTTCTCCACCAGTTTGGATGAAACGGCACTGATTCAAGATTTACTACTGAACCGATTCCATAGAAACCAAGGTTGACTGCATTTGCCAACGGAAGGTTTCTACATGCCAAACTCTTCCCCAACACGATACCAGTAAACAACGGCCATCCCTCCTTCAAGTACGGCACAGACTATAGTGATAAGTCTTTCTTGTACTACAGCATGGATCATATATGCTTATTCACTTTTGAAGGAGTGAAGAATAACGTAAATAATGGTAATCCAAATGAAAAGTATATATCCTACAGTCTGTGTCTAAAAAATATGCGCAATACTTCCATATTCTTCACTCCCAAGAAATTGATGAATGTGTAATATTATTGTCGTGACAATAATCTCACTATGCAGAAAGGAGTTAGGAACATTAAAGACAAATCCATTGTATATATCCATAATGATCTCAGAGTTTTCATCGGGAGAGCTATGCAAATGCGTTGATCGTGATCCTTTTGCTTCTATTGATCCATTCGAATTACTAAAAGAATGAACGGGCTATGATAAAGCAAGCATGACGCAAACCATCAATACAACTAAAATTTTTTTCATACCCAATCTCCTATCTTGGTTACTATTGTTTGACTACAAGATATAGCCATATATGTATATAAATTCCTTCAATGCAAGGAAAATTTTGATTTTCTCCTTAGCGATAATGTTGAAAGAGCTAGACTATAAGATTCACAGCTATCTATTGATGGTAAATATGATCTAAAAAGTATCTCAGTTTGTCTTGCGTTTCAAAAATGGATACCTCAGCTCAGCCTATAACAAAACAGGAGCTTCCTCACTAGGATTTGCTCCTGTCTTTTCTTTTGACTTTTCTTTTTAGACTATCTCAGGCGCTTTTATCACAAAAGTCCAATTATATGCTATAAGGAAAGTCAATTGTCAGTCGATGCTGTTTACGGTTCGGGATAAAAGAGAGATTTTGTCTGGGGACCGGCAATCCCGTCATCACGAATACCAGAAGCCCGCTGAAAGTTTCTCACCGCAATATCAGTATTATCGCCAAAGATACCATCAGCGGTGCCACAGGGATAGCCGGCTCGGTTAAGCTCAGTTTGCAGATTTTTTACAAACAGGCTATTAGAACAACCTTTGTAAAGGTTCTTCAAGCCCAGCATATACTCCCAGTATTCTGCAGGGCCGGACCTATTGACATAGTAACCGTCTACATATCCTTGATTCATACCATAGTAAGTATAGCACCAGTCACCGGGAGGGTTGTTGTTGACAACAAGCTCAGTTCCATCGGGAATTGATGCCACTCGCGTGGATGTAGTGGAAGGCTGAGATCTCATGTTCAAGATGCCATACCTTACTTTACCTTTTTCGTAAATCATAATTACCTCCGTAGTTAATTTTTTTGTAGAATGCTGGCCGGCTTGCTCCACGACTGAAGTATATTCGCTTACAGCGTTTGTTAGGAGTGAAGGAATAAACATATTACACGCAAAAACGCGAAGCTATACAGACAAAAAACATTTCAGAAAATGAGACAAAGCCGGTTTTATTTCGTTATATAAGTGGAGGGCAATGTAATTGACGCAAAAACATGAAGTTAATGTAAACGTGGAAATTGAGAGAATTATGAGTGTATACGGGAACTCTGTTGCCCGGGTATGCTGTGTCTATTTGCGTGATCGGGGGCTGGCTGAAGATGCGTCTCAGGATACTTTTGTAAAAATTGCCGCAAACATTGATAAACTGCCGGTCATTGATTTTGAGCGAGCATGGATCATGCGCATTGCCGTAAATACATGTAAAGACATTCTCCGATCCTCATGGTACCGCAAAGAGAGAATGAATATACCTGTTCATACGATGCAGCTGGAGGATGCTAACCATGACATAGACGCAATTATAGATAGAGATTCTCTCTTTTCCTGCATTGTCAATTTACCAATAAGATATAAAGATGTTATCCTTCTCCATTATTACCAGGGCCTCACAATACGTGAAGTTGCCGGTGTTATCCGGGTATCGCACTCAACAGTACAACGCCGAATTAAAAAGGCTGAATCCTTAATAAAGGAGGTGATTAGTAATGGATAATAATATGAGATACAGAGTAACAAATACAATTGACGGATCATTATCAGAGGTTGTTTTCAAAGAGAGCAGCAGAGATATCGTTCGGCAATCAATAAGACCAACGCGCCATTACAGAAAAAAACGTGTATTGGTTGCCGTGCTGGTCGTATTCATACTGACTGTAACCGGATCTGCGCTTGCCTGGTATCATCGATCCGCTATAAGCGCGTGGCTTGCAGACCGATTTGATTCTATGAGCATGTCCTATCATCAGGATAATGATCTTGAAAGCAATAAGAGCCTTGTCGCCGCGGATCTGCAAGGCATCAACATGCGTATCGAGCTGTTTGAAGCCATTGCTGATGCGCGTGTACTCACCGCAGGGCTTAGAATTATAACAACCGAAGCGCGCGCGCAGATTGATTTTTATGATGATAACATTGATCTTGAACGTCATGCTCGTGATAAGCAGAGCTCTGACCCTGTGTATATGGTTACGGCTGAGTTGGTAAGCGGGGCGGGTAACCATGAGTTTTATCATTTACAAAAGCCTGGCGAAGGAGAGATGATCTTCCTTGCTGAACTTAGACATCAGTCACACTCCGCTGCTGTTGATGCAGCCATGAATGTCTCGGTTGTTTACTTAAAGGGAGAGACTATCATCCGTGAGAAGCTGCAGATACCTTTCACCGTTGATATCACAGATGTGATAGACATTGTACACATACAGGAGCCGATCCATTTTGAGCATTCCAATATTGTAATAACACGGTTAGGCTTTGAAAAGACAGCATTGCGGACCTATGCGGACATAGAGGTCGATACACGGTACCAAACCCTGCCATTTGCCGTACGGAATCTGGATGTGATATTTTATGATCAGGATGGAGCAGTCATTCAGCCTTACCAAGAGTACGGGCAGGCTTTCCCGCAAAATATCCGTGCGGAGCTTGTCGATATAGATACAGGGGAGGTTATGGAGCGATTGCTATTTATCAGACGGGAAAGACTATATGTCCTCAAGAAAAATGAGGGAGGGAACGGAACGTGGTGAAAAGAGTGGTTTGCCTGGTCATGGCGATGATCCTTACGTATTCCATCGCATATTCGGATACATCGACTAAAGATATTGAAGGATTCTTTACCGATCTGAATAAGCTGACAAGCCAAATCAGCATTGAAACATGGGGCGAGAATGAACAGAGCGTATTCTTACAACTTTCTCAAAAGCACGGCTTGATCGCAGAAAAGGATGAATTGAATGAATATCAATGGTCATCGCCAATCTCTGCCTTTTTCGCGATATGTGAGGCGGCATATGGCCCTAACCGCTATTGGACACTGGAACAAAGCCATCGGTATAGTGTAGCGGCCTTTGAAAGCGGGTTGGAAAATCAAGTATCATATCTATTGCCGCCTGAGGACGGATTAAGTGAAGAAGAAGCAGTTGCTATGGCACGAGAAGGGATCATTGAGCAATACAGCGCAGGTNNTGTGATATCAGTATGCTGGATGAATGTACCGCGAAAGCAATGTATGTGCGGCATGACCCCTCGCCCCTATGGACGATAAGCTTTTATCATGATGATTATCCCCGCGTCCCGGTTTTTAGCGCCGAAATATTTAATGAAACATATGTTCAAGTATCATGCGATGATGTCAGCAGCATGTACAATATCTATGCTCAATGGAGAGCTGAGCGGAATCAAAGCCTGTTCAGATATTGGCCGCTTGAAGATCAGCAATCATTTTATGATGTGCTCATAAGCAATTATCAGCGTGAGTTAGAAAAGTATGGTGAGCTTCCCCCGTTTGCTAAGACGATCCTATCTCATAGGCATAGCCTGCCTCGGGAGGATGAAGTACAAGTGCATGAGGCAAAGCAAGCGGCTGATCAAGTTATGTATGCATTAGGAAATGTAAATATTGATGCACATAATTCCCTTAAACGCAGCGTTATGTTCTTCCGGGACGAAGGAGAGGCCCCTGTGTATGAGGTGAGGTACTATGAGGGTGATACAGTGGTGTATCGCGTGTCTGTAAATGCGGGAACGGGAGAGGCTAATCTGATACAATGAACTGTGCGGGGTTCATCTATTGAGGATCTGAAAGCATCATTTTGGTAATTTGTGTTTGGAGAGAATGAGTTCTTCCAGGTATTTGTATCAGCAAATCCGGAGGGGCCAAGCTTACTTGAGATTAACACATCATATGATTCTAAGGGTCAAAGTCAAATCCCATTGGATCCACCGGATCAAGACGCAGGTCAGAACAGCGGCATGGATGTCCATTTCGTTGCTACGTTCCAGCTGTGTAAGCTCCAGATCAAGCCCGTACCGAATCGACATTCTCTAATGATTATTAAATATAATAAGAAAGTGATTTAGTCTTCTCCTCCGTCATGCCATACAATGCAGTTAACAAACCCAATGAACATATCATCATAATATCCCGTTAAAGTCAGCTCAACAATTTCATTATTTTGTATATCTGCTCATACATCGTCTGTATCACATAAAAAGCAATCCAGGCCTTTCACACTCAGCGCTTCCGGGTGAATGTTCAGGATTGTTTCCAGATAACTAAGGTTACGCCTGACATAGTTCAACTGCTGCCGAAGCGCTTTGCGTATCTTATATCGCCTTGGCTTTCGGTCACGGGCAAGCCTCCGCCAGTCACGCCTGGCAATAAACTCATCAGAAGGATACCTGAAAAAGCTATATACCCATACATTTGCGTTTTCTCTTCAGAGTATATCAAGTGATAAGTAAAAGAGTACGGCGGAACGCTAGAAAACTCAGCCTGTGATCTTGCATATAACTGTTGGAACTCATACTCTGCAACGTACAAGGCTTCCTGACCAGATGAGTCTTTATCGTTTGGTTCGATTATATAGTCCGCAGAAGCGGTTAGATAACATAGCATCATTGCATGCATAAAGAAGGTAAACAACTTTACAGCATGAGAAATCGAGCTTTTGCTCAGCCTCGATCACTCTTTTACAAAAGTCAAATACCATAGCACTATATAGTACGTAGCTCAATAGTCATTTCGTGCAATAAAAAAGACTTTATTGTATTCTTACAATAAAGCCGGATATCCACTAAGCTATTATTTTGTTATAGCTAACGAATATCTCGTTACTGTCTCACCTCCACCTGAGAAAACAGCTTTGATACGATATTTCCCGCTAGATGGTGAATCATAGTCTTTGTCTACATCATACGTAATTGCATTACTTTTTCCGTCAGGAACCTCGAGGGCTTTGAAATCAGACCAACTACCGTTAATTTCTCTTTGCATAACGCAACTAGTGACCGAGATAGTACATACAACTCGCGTACTAGCGTAAAAATTAACGGAAAAATCACTATATAGCCTAACAGAAGCTGAAGCAAAAACTGGACTTGCATATGGCTCGGCTCCTGATGCGTATATATTGTTTATAGGAGCGGAAATGGAAAGAATCATTACAAGAGCCACTAGAATTATCAAACGTTTATTAGTCATATAAACCTCCTCTTATCTTACAGATGCTACTATCTTAATAATATCCTCTTCACTTAGTGGTCCAAACACTGATCGATTTATCAAACCAACTTGCCAGATGCAAACTGGCGCATCAGTATTCATGGTCATGTATACATCCTGTCCTGCTACATTCATCTTTTTTCCTATGCCATTCTGCTCAAACTCAATAATCGCTTGGTCAGCATCCTTAAACCTTATTTCATCATATCTGAGAATCTGATCAGTAGATATTATGCTATAAGCTATTGAGATATAGTCTGTCATTTTAGAACGCTTAGCGTCTATCTGTAATATCTTCCACCCCTCTGGTATCCATCTTGGATATTGAGGCGTATATCCCAATAAATTGATCGCTTCATCAAGGTTGGTCGTTGTTATGCTATCGTCAGAAGTATTTTCATCCGCCTTGCCTTGAGCGATCACTTGAGGATCAATGCTTTCGCCTTGAATGATGTACTGCTGCTGATCATTGCTCGGATTGCCATGTAGCCTTTCCAAAGGAAATATCACTTCTATGGCAGCGACCAACAAAGCCATTGATGCCAATACAATCACCATGCGATAGACAGGTTGAAAGCTACGCTTCTTTACAGGATGTTCCGATAAATACTTATCTAATTTCTTTCTGCCTTCCTCCTTCCTTGTAGCAAGAGGTCTTCCAGACCTCAGCTCGAAAAGCATCTTTTCATATGCCGCAAGCTTTGAAAAGTCTTGCTGATCATAGGATTTTAACTCCTCTTGCTGGATTAACTGCATAAGCAAAGCATCGGCCTCATCTTCTGTCAGATGGCCGTCTTTCATCATCTCATTGATAGCGTTTAGGTTATATTTTTGCGGCAATAGCTTGCTATCCTTAATGTTGCATCCCTCCCCAATACACTATTTCCATGCATTTCAAAAAGTCTCACTTTCCGAGAAATATTTTTTGCGAATTTCCTTTGCCTTTTGACGCATACGATAGATAGAGTTTCTAACAGAATGTTCCGTGCGTTCAGTATTGGCAGAAGTAATACTTACGGAATGATCTTTAACGAAATATTCCTCAAAAAGAAGCATATCCCTTTGTGAAATGGTTGTCTTGATGGCTTGTATCAGCTCCGTGGTTTCTTCCTCATCATCGTGCTCCTTGATTACGTCCTTGGGATCAGCTAAGTCCGGCGATTCATCTTCATCAATCGAAAACGCACTAGCCTTGAGCCTTTTGATAATTTCAGTATTCTCATTCTTCATCTTGTAGTAGCAAGTCTGAAGCAGCCAACCAACTTTATTTGGATGGTTCTGCAACTGGTCATAACGATCAACTGCTACAACAAAAGCTTCCTGTACGATGTCCTCAATCATATTATGCATTTCATGGCTATAAGAACTGAGTTTATTGCAGCAGCAGCTTACCAGGTAATCATAGTACTTTTCGTAGAGCGATGTTATCAGATTATCCCTATCCCGCCGACCCGGCATTCATATCCTCCATTTATTAGTCAAGGCACTCTGCTAAGTACCAAAATCCTCATCAGCCAAGCATTTTGCAATCCTAATTAATCTCAGCTTATTCGGTTTGTTACAAGAATCAAAAATAGAGGTAAGCTCATTCTTTATCTTGTCATCCAGATCAATATCTGGATTGAGATTGAACAGTAAATTGGCGTCAATTCTCAACACTTCAAGCAATTTGCACAAAGTGCTCCATGACGGGTCAGCATCACCGTTCTCAATCTTTGAAATGTGTCTAATACTAATCCGAGATTTCTCGCTTAGTTTATCCTGTGATAGTCCTAAAACTCTCCTTGCATTACTTAGTACTCCCCCAATGCCAGAGAGATCCCTTGCCTTAGCAGGCATCATCAATCACCCCAGCACATTCTATCGTTCTACTCGATGCACAGGAACGACTCATAATGCCTGTTTTATAGAAGCATAATGCCTGATTAATAGTACATATAATCGTTAGGTACATTGAAAGAGCCGTTAGCGCCTATGTATTCGTAACTGTATATTTTACTTGTCCCCAATGCATATTTCTTTCATATAAATTACTTATTTCTTCGCTGTTCTTCACTCCCATCAACTGCATCATTGCCTTACTCTTTCATTGCAAGGCAAGGGGCGCCAACTGCCTTAGCATAAACAAAGGAGAATTACTCAAATGGCAACTATAACTGGTAGCGGCAATAATAGTAGAACTACCCTGAGTGAAATCCATGCCGGGTCTCGTTCTTGGGAAGTTGACCTCAAAACAACTCATTCTCAAATTAAACTGATGCAGCAGGAATTATCAAATCGCGGTTTCAGCACACAAGGTACTGACGGTATATATGGTAATAATACAGCTTCCGCCGTACGCAACTTCCAGTCTTCCCGAGGCTTGACCGCGGACGGTTACTTCGGCAAGAAATCGCTTGAAGCTCTTGAAAACATGATGGGACGCCATCTCGACCCCTCAGACCCCTCTTGCGGTGGCGGCAACCCTCCCGGCGGCGGGGGCACACAAACATATTCATTTAGTGCCAATAATGCAGTCAACTACGCACTTAATCACTCTGACAACTCTGGCAACGTTGCTTGTCCGAAGCGTAATAGCTCATTCCCAACCATCAACGGTGATAATGACTGTGCTGACTTTGTACATCAATGCCTTGTCGCCGGTGGTGCTCCCATGTTTAACGGCTGGTACTATCCACTTCCCGGCGCTCCTTCAGGATGGTCTGATAGTAAGTGGCAACTTACAAAAAGTGGGCTCGATCGGCTTATTAGCAAAGGCTTTGTGCAGCAGGTGGAGTATAATCAGGTACAGCCTGGTGACTTGGTCTATACCTACAAGGCTACGGCAACGCCGACTCCTTATACCCATGTGACGCTTGCAGTGAGTAGTAATGTTACAGTGGGCGGTCAGTTTGGGTGTAGGGTCTGCGGTAATACCGATAATCAAAACAATGCTTTTAAAGCGCTCACTGCTGCAAATTGTAGGGTTTATCGAGTTAAGTCAAATCTTGTCGGTGATGGTTCTGAAAAGAAAGTTTATATCCCTACAGCTGGTAATGGTGGTTATTATATTTAATCAGGGTATTATTGATAGAGTCATTTGGCCATACTAGTATAAATAGTAAAGGGCCCCACCCGTTTCTCCAACGGATGGGGCCCCAACTTCACATCAAGGTTATTTGATATAAATAGATAGAGAATTGATATGCACAAATCCTCGAATTGGCTGTGATTCAGTAACCTCCACATAGGCCCACTGGCCCATTGTCGCCAACCAAATAACTTGAGTGGATATAGGAAGCACAGAAATACCTGATTGCGAGAACAAAGGATCATCGGTCAGGTTAGTGTTATGAGTCGTTATTGCACTTATTGGTGAGTAAAAAAGCTCGTTTACAGAAGCCTTTTTAGGTAATGCACTCGCCTCTATCCATCCCATACGCATATGATCGCTTGTTATATCATACTGGATAAAAATCCATCCATTTTCTTCTCCAAAGACCTGAATCCAATCGTTCGTGCTGACAACAGCCTTACCTTTACCCGCTTGTCCATACTCTTCACCCGGTCCCTGATATACCTTATACTTCAAGCCACCAGAAAATTGAATCTTCTGCGCTGTTAGGTTTCCTGTTGGAATAGAAGGAGGATTACTCAAAGCCTCCTGAGCTTGCTTTACTGACATTGGAAACTCTCGAAGGCTAAAAAACCGCAAATTCTTCTGATAGCTTCCATATACCCAAACATCAGTTTCTTCGCCATCAACCCATCCTACATCATATAAACGAATTGCATTATCTTTGGATGTATCAAACATCATAAACGGCTCAATGCTGGTTAAATGATACAGCCTCCATGCGCCGTCGCTTTCCAGTCCCCATATACATGATTTTTCAGCCGATTCTCCATTTACGCTGTAAAAGGATATAAATCCAATATTGAATCCTTTTTCTCGCTGTAAATCAATGCTTGTGTCAACTAACATTATAGGTTCATATACTTGAGGAAGAGCAGCCGGGTTGAACCATTTATATTTCCAACCATTATCCCATCCAAATGCCAATAGGACATTTTCCCTGCCTCTTTTTACGACTGCAAAGGCACATGCGCTATTTTTCCTTAACCCACTAGGATTAACCCACCCCGTTACTTCCCACTTTCTCCACCGACTTCCATCAATAATTTCGACTATATCATTTGGAATGTTTTCTATCCCGAATGTTCCATCAGACAAGTATGCAACTGATGTTGCAGTGCTCATAAGCATTGATACTATAGTCACTACTAATAACAACTTCTTCATCTTCGACGCTCCCTTACCATATAAGTTAATGAATTTTCCCCTACATGCAATTGAGCTTTATCTGGTTCATAATGACCGATAAACACTCAAGTAAACAAGCTTCTATGCTTGCACATCCCCATTGTACTCCTTTCCTAAAATACCCTTCAACATATAACGAGCGAAAATACGTCTTTCTTGCATATCAAATAATGCTTTCGTAATTTATTACTAATGCTTGACGCCTACGTCTATTGATATATGTGAAGTGAGCATGTATATCTTTCGCATTATATGATAATTACTTCACTCCCTTAATTGTTTTATCGAGAGTAGTCTTTAGATGTGCGAAGCCAAAGCTGGACAGCAAGGAAAACGCACATACCAAAACTATTCAAAGGAGGACATTATATGTCTCAGAAATCCTACAATCGTGATGGAGCGATAACGTATGCTGCACAATGGTGCAAAGGACATAACCCTCGTTATGTCGATTATGACAATGACAACAACCCCAACACTTCTGACTGTGCTAACTTTGTATCTCAGTGCATGTTTGAAGGTGGCGGAATGCCCATGAAATATACCACGGATGTAAATCCTTATGATTCATGGTACTACAATACGCCTGGTGCAGCGTTGACTAGTAAGAGTGGTAGCTGGGCAGGAGCTAATAGTTTACGCTTGTTCATTAAGTACAACAATAGTGGGTATCCTCGTATGCCCTATACATTCCTTTCTAATAGCCAAGTCGGGCAATTGCAGCGTGGTGATCTTGTCTTCGCTCTAAGCGGGACCGGCGACAAGGCAAGCCGTGATGCAAAACATGTTGGTATGGTTAGCCGTGTTGTCGGAACAACAATTTACGTATATGCGCATAGCGCGGCTAAGAATGACGAAGTATGGAATTACACCCTCTCTGATACGATTCTCTGCAAATTTGATGGTACGATTCTATTGGGTGAAGGTGGTTCTGGGCCTTCAACAACATGGCAGGAACGTTATGGAACACCCATTTTAAGGAAATCAAATACTTACAATGCATATGTGCAAAACCTTCAAACAGACCTCATTGGGGAAGGTTACAGTTGTGGCTCAGCTGGTGCTGACGGAAAGTATGGCACAGGAACCGAAGGAGCAGTGAAAGCCTTTCAGCTAGCATATGGTTTGTCAGCAGATGGTGTGGCGGGTAACCAGACAAAGCAGAAACTATTTGGAGTAGCATTTAGCTAATAAAGAAATGCTGCCACAGGTTCTTACAGAACCTGTGGCAGTTTTGTCCGCATTAGTGTGCAAAAACCACTAGAAAAGCTGGTGAAAAAAGCATTAGCACATAGAGACCTCTTTTGTTATATATAGAGAAGTCCCTAAAACCGCTATCAAAAGCAAAGGAGGTTTGTTATCTAAAATGAATAACAGCATTGTTACCGTTCTCATGAACTATGTTCAACCAAACGTAAACAGGAATTGCTAAAGCTATCCCATTGGTTTCATCACTGCTCATCCCTACTGTAAGGCATTGATTGGCACAAAGCCTCGGGCAGATTTGCCGGATATTGAACTTTCCACATACACATAGAAGGGATCATATAATCCATAAGCCTTTATGGTATCACCCTTTGATACAGTACTGTCTTTTGATTGGGAATTGATCGGGTCAAGTGTCATGTAACTATCATTGGATCCTATGAGGATTACAAACTCTGTGTCATCAAGAATGCTGATATCAGGGGGCAAAGAAGTGAATCGTTTGGATTGCACATAGCCAACGCGGTCAGCCTTGTTGCTGATGGCGTATCGAATCAGGGCCCAGTCCCCCTCAGTTCCAAGAAGCCATAAGCTACTTTCTAAATTAACAGCAGCTTTTCCCTTTGACGCTCGATAGGATTGCTCGCTTGGCGCTGAATAGACGGCGGTCGTTTTACTGCCGGCATGCTGCATAAATATTTCTCTGTTTCTGGCTGAGAACGCCAGAGAGGAGAGCTTGTCATACATTGTGTTGTATGCCTGCGCTTCATTGACGCTCTTTGGGAACAGCGTGATATTAAAATCATCAAGAGCAACCGGCGCCGCGCGCCACTCTATTGCCTGGTCTGCGCTCTTAACATGATAAATCCCTGCTGTCTTGTCCAGACTGTACTCAACCCCGGCAATATCGGCAGTGGTCAGGATATACTGATCTTGATCGTTTGGAAGGAACTCATACTGTTCATCTTGGTACTTTAAAATGAAACCACCGCTTACGCTGCTAATTAGCTCCACTGAGGGCTTAACCCCTTTTTGATAAACGGCTTTTGTTGACGAATGGTGTATTTCCCACTTCTTGCCAACTTGCTTACCAATTAAAAGCTGGGCATGATCACTTCCGGAATAGTCGAACAAAATAGCAATGTTGATGTTTTTGTCCGGAGATGTTTGTGATTTATCATCAGCCATATAGCCGTCATATATTTTAAGCTTTTCAACAAGGGCGTCATAAAGGCCCCCGTGAACGTTAAACTGATTAGCAGAGGCGGTCATCACCACGCTGACGAGGAAAAGGAGCACGATTGTTTGAGTCAATTTCTTCATGTATAGCCTCCGTTAGATTTAAGCGTAATGCCGAGAATGCGTCTATCCCTTTAGCCATCGATACCAGAGTTAACACCATGACCCATCAAATGTACTTTGGGTGCAAGAATTGCTTCTCATATCAAATCCTTGAGCATCCGTAATCATGCAACGGCCTTTTATTCAATGACTCGCTGTGAGCGGACTGGGTTATTGTCAAAAGCAAAGCTGCTGCAATAACCAAAGCAGCAGCACACTTTCCTTTCCTCAAATCTCTCATGCTTCTGTTTTCTGGTGATAAATCTTTCAGACATACAACTACTATCTCCTTCCACCGACTACGCCTCTTTTAGCGTGTCATCAGCCTGCACAATCATATAACGCGCGTTCAGGTGCGATTCATGCCATGTACCCATCTTTTGTATGGGCAATATCTGTTAACTTCCTGTTTCGGCGTCAATGACTATGTCATCTATATATATAACGATATAAAGCTGGTTTTGTCTCATTTTTTGAATGTAAAGTTTCTGAGCGTCAAGTTTCTATCGCCTGAAAACACACCTTATCTTCGTTACACCATTGCTTATCATCTTTTGGTGAAAATAGGTTTTTAAAGGAAAGATACTTCTTGTTATTTAACTTGGTTAGAGCGATATTCCACCTCACCGAAATGTTGCTTCATTCCCTGCTTCACACTATAATGGGGTCAACCTTGATTCACGCTGAGCTAATTAATGGCTGTAAAGCGTAATGCAGGAGGAAAGTCATGATAACACAGCTTTCAGATTCAACCAATATTCTTCGCAGTATCGCTTGTTTAGTCCTTTCATTTATCATTTTATGTGGTATTTTCGGCCGCACATACGCTGTACAGGCAGAAGCAAATAACATTGATCACTCTGATGCAATCCTTAACATTGGTTCATCAATCATATTCTCTGTAGATAAGCAACTGCCGGTGAACGCATATGGGTTTGGCAGAATGGAAAAGCCGATCATTCTCCCAGATGGCAACATTGTATTTTCAATCATTCGGATTAACGATAACTTTGCTAATGAGTATATGGTATGTATCAATACTGGAGGCGAGTTGTTGTGGGAGTTCTTTTTGTTCACTGAAGCAGCTGACAATATGCTTCGGTCATATGATGTAAGCATTGAAAAAGAAGGGCTGCGTTTGGTTGTGTATGATGATTCCTCATTAACTTACTTTACAGAAACCATTATCGATTATGATGGAAAAGTCTTACATCAAGGTCCAATCAAAATGCGAGATGAAGCAGATGTGAGTACTTCGTATTACACTGCTTCGTTTACCATTAAGGCTTTCAAGGAACCAGATATACCGCGCTCCACGAAGTTTGAAGTAATGAACACCTTTAGTGGCGAGTCAAAAGTTCATCACATTACTGAAAATGAATATACTCTTTATAATGTTATTGAAAGTGAAAATGGCTGCACATTATTCTTCGGAGATATGGCTTTCGATGGAATCATTCTTGCATTGATTGATAATCGTTGTGATTTGACTGCTACATACCTTATTCCTCTCCCTGGTACTTTCCAAAATGCAATCGAAAGTAGTGATGGAATTTTTGTTTTCAGTAATGATTATGACACTACTAAGTCTATTTTCATTTCAGTAATTGATTCTTTGGATTTAATGACAAAGTATGAATCAAAGTTGCCAATCACCTCAGAACATATTGTCAAGCCTATTATCAGTCTCAACAATGGTATTGTTTTCCTTACTGATTCTTACGCTCGTACCGATCCTCCTCAGTTATACCATATTACAAAAAATGGTGATATGCAGTTGGTTGAAGAGTTAGCTAAGTCAGTTCGATATCCGAATGTAGCAACCAATAATAAGGATGAGTTCATTATTCTTTCATCTCAAGATGAGACGGTGACTAATGCGGCTATTTTGATGCACAAATACACACTGATAAAATAGTACAAAATGTATTGGAAAACCACCTGCAAAAGCGCAGGTGGTCTAGGGGGTATCTTAACGAGTGACGTATCTATTCCATGACCAATAGTTCCAGTTTGAGTTCATGCTGGTCAGTTCAGGGCCGCCCGGTTTATTGTATTTTCGTTTCAACACACTGTAGCTGGGGCCAGATTGATACACAGCATGCTGGAGACCTTTACCGTCACCAAAGTCATATTTGCCAAAGTACACGCCGACATGACTGGAGTAATACTTAGAAGACTGAGTTCTATGACGGCACCCCTGATGTATCTCCATACCAGGAATCAGGTTGTTATATCCACCAAGGTCAGCAATATAACCCATGTAAATACTATCAAGGCAAAGATTCGAGGTGGAGCCTTTATAACCAACTTTACCTCTGGCAGCATAAAGAAATCCTGCACAATCATGTGTATTGTAAGTAGTGCTCGTATCTCGTGCAATTCGATCAAGTTCTTGAAAATACTGCGTCACAATAACGCCGCTTGAACCAATATAATTGTTTATACGAGAGAGTGCCGTGGAGTAGTTATTGACTCTTTCGCAACTTGACGTGAGCACCTTATACTTATCCTCAGGCACAGAGCTGTCAAAAGTATCATTGCCTGTTGTAGGCGGAGTACCTCCGCCTACACACCCTCCTTGCCCAGGGTCAAGATGACCACCAAGCCAATACTCCAGCTTTTCAAGGCTCAATCTGCCAAACTTGCCATCAGCAGTTAAACCATTTGCGCTTTGAAATGCCTTAACCGCTGCCAGAGTGTTATCGCCAAATTTGCCATCAGCTCCCTTGGTATTATAGCCAAGGTTAGTAAGCCGATCTTGCATCAGTTGTACTTGCGAATGCGCTGTCGCAGTATCTTTCTGAAAGTACTTTTGACCCAGATGTATGTTCTGCAGAGTCGCTTGACTATTAGGTCCTGACCCTGAGATGTTTGGATTTGCCATTTCATTTCACCTTTATTATTGTTTGCTTATAATGCTGGCCACACATTTAAGCTAACTAAAGAATAAATGAGCTCAGAACGTGATAGAAGTGTAATAGCTGCTCAAAAAGGCGCAACAATGCGAAGGTGCTGTTCAAGTCTTTTTGAAAGTACTTCTATCCTAAATGTATATTCTGCAGAGTCGCTTGACTATTTGGGCCTACCCCTGAGATAATTGGATCTGTCATCTCGTTACTCCTATTCCAGTCTAATCTCCATTGCCAGCCGAGCGTCTCTGCTTCTACAAGCTAAGCGATTCGTAATCAGAGAGGGAGTGAAGAAATAGTCGGAGCACGGTATAATAAGCCATCGTTATACAGATTTCTGTCCCCAAATGGTAGATAAAGGATTATATTTTCATTAGGTGTTATGGCTCTTTCACCAAAATAAACAAATAATGCAACAAATCAGCATGTTGCCCCGTTATATATATGCAGAACGATGACCATTGATTATTTAAGGAGAAGCGACATGAAGACATTATCTTTCCTCTTATCAGTATGTTTGATTCTATCTATTGCGCCGGATGTTCTATCGGCTGGAATGTCTTTGGGATCGGTCGAGGTCGAGAACTCGTCGACAGCCCCTCTTTATAAGGCCCCAAACGTTAAATCTGACATCACGCTCAACTTGTTTAACGGGTTTACTTTCGGTATCTATGATGAGTTAGATGATTGGGTTTACATTATTTTCCGAAGCTCCGAATACTTTGACACAAAACTAAGCGATATTAGCGGTTATATGCGTCGGGACGATGTAAATATGGATCAAGTGAAGTACTTAGATGTTAAACAAGAGACCCCCATTGCGACTGTTTCAGCCTTCGATAAATCCGGTGAGATCAAAGTATATGATGTAGCTGATGAAAAGGCTGAGGTCATTGCTACCTATCTCGATGGTACAATTCTTGGCATTTATGGTGAAATTGATAATTGGTTCTATATTGAACTCGGAAATGTAAATGGCTTTATTATGAAGAAGGATACTCTGCTAAATGATATGTATGGCAATTATTTCAATTTCCCCACAATCGGTAAAATAAAATTCGATCAAAGTTTATGGACGTACTTCCTTCATTCATATCCATCTCTTTCCTCTCCTACTGAAGGAAGTGATTCGCCTAAGACCATGAAAAATCCGTATGTAGAGTGTATTGCTGTTCTGGATGGATGGTATGAAATCAGGTACCCAAACGGTTTCGTTTGCTTCATCATGCAGATGTATATTGAATGATTACAGGCCCTGATGGTAACAAGCTATTACCATCAGGGCCTGTTTATCTACCTGTTATAATCAACCCAGATCTTGATATCCTACCTTAGGACGTCCATATCCCAAAATAGTAACGTCTCCCAGGCTATATCCCCTTCTAACGACCATGTTGTTGACATTTCCCTGAATCGTATTAACATGAGTCGAGGTAACACCCGTCACATATCCCACGTGGCTTACCACCTCATTCACACCATTGTTAAACTTGAAGTATATATAATCGCCCTCCTGTGGAATAAAGTTTCTCTCTTCATCAGTTAATCCATGAGGGACATTGATAGTTGTGTACTCGTTTAAAAAGTTGTTTTTGAGAGACTGACTCACAAACCAGAATGTTTTCCCTATACCGCCTGAACTACCATACTCCTCAATAAAGAATCTGATCCCTTCTGCTGTTCCGGCAGTGTTTGGAATAAGGTCCCTATTTACATATGCGCTCAGGTAAAGCCAATCCACGAAACGATGACACCATTGATAAGTAACACCCGCATATCCATCAAAGTACACGCTATTTGATCTTCCTTCTTCCGGACCTGCAATCACCGCTATTCTCGGCACATGCCAGTTTGAAAGGTAAGTTTGCATTACCTCACAATCCGACCGCCTTATGTATTGAACTAATCCTCTATACCTGATTTTGTAGAGATCACTATTGTACGGCTCTGCGATCAGGATACGGTGTAAGGGGAGAATATGATTGCCATCAATGATAGCGCCAGAAGAAGTCAGGACCTCAGCATTATCACGTATTACACGTACATATGTTAATCCAGGCGCAAGAAACGGATCGGTGAATGAAATATAGCTACCATCTGCCCAGCCGTCCCGATCTCTCCTATCAATAATGTTGTACCAGGTAACAGCGCCAACTTGAGTCTCATTTACAATACGAACCTTTTCCCCATAGGAAAGCTTGAATTTTTCACTTCCATTAGCTGTATGTCTGATTTTTAGTCCATCACTGTTGACGTTAACTACCCAGCCATTCTTTTCCTTATACGGAGGTGCAGAGCCATCAGTATTCACAAGAATCGCATCATCAACATAACCAACGACACCAGAATCACCTGGCGTGTTTCCTCCATTGATGAATATGCTGTATGGTCCTTTAGCGCTTTCAGGCACAGTAAATCGGTACTCCTGTCTCCTGTAGGTGTTGGTATCAGGTATAGCATTCAACAGCGAAGGCCCATGCACAACTTGGTAAGCACCGCTGGCATCATAATATGAGTATGCTGCCCAGATATCCATTCGACCGCTTCTTTTTGCGTAGAATGAAAAAATATATGTTTTGCCGGGTACAAGCCTAACCGTTTGATACGCGCCTTGCATACCAGCGATTTCTTTATAAGGAAACTTCAGGACTTTGCTGCCTTTCTTCGCATTGACGCTATCCGTTATAACCTGAGACGGCTGTCTAAAGGTCCAAGGAGACGTGCCAGACTCAAAACTGGGATTTTCGAGGTGGTCAATACCTGAGGGATGCGGGCCGGGATCGGGGAGTGGTACATACTCCGATCCGTTACACGACACATAGTCTACCCATGTTGTTCCTGCAGCCCCAGACATTCCTTTAGCATATATTCTGACCTCAGCATCAGGGCTTGCTGAGGCTGGGATATCGAAATTCCAGAGCATAGTTCTGTATGTATCATTGACATAATCAGACATAATCGGGCTCTTAAGATACTCTGTCATGCCTGATTTTACAATCTTAATTGATGCCCAGAGGTCCATATTCCCTGTTCTTTTTGCCCATAGAATTACATGACCATACGTTCCAGGCTGTATCTTTATTGGCTGCGACGCATAATGCTCTCCTCCTTGCGCTGGATTTATAAAGCGAAGACACTTCTGACTATTATTCATAGCATGTCCATCACTTACAATTGCTGCCGACCCATTAAGTTGCCAGATTGGGCTAGATCCTTCAAAATTGCCATTTTTTAGTAGTTCTGCCATTTTATGTTTCCTCCTATAAATTATGAGAATGTGCAGACTTTATTTTCTGTTCTTCTCTACCGCAATACTAATAGACACGCATCTCAGTAAGTAGTGAAGAAACCAGCACGAAATAGGAAACATTTGACAGATGGATCAGCCCGTAATCTGCACAAACACTGGGCGAAACTCATACATTGAACTGTTCAGACAGATTTGAAAAGAATATGTGACGCCACCCCGTATTTATGTTGACATTTGGATCCCAAAGACTGTTTGAAAAACCGTATTCCTTAATAGGGCAAGTACGGTTCTGTGAGGGGCAGGGGCCGTAAGGCCGCCTGTCTACTCGACAGCAAATTTCCGGAAAGCACTACTTCTTTATGGATGCAGAGTAAGCTGTCGCTGTCTCCCCGCCACCTGAAACGACAGCTTTTATACGATACTTACCAATTGACGGTGAAGTGCATATTTTGGAAACGTTGTATACAGCAAAGCCAATATAGGCTCTGTTCTACAGCTCTGGGACAAAGCACTTTTTCTTCTTTCCATTCACCTAAGCTTACATAGATAGGCACCGGATCATAGTCGTTATTGAAGACTGATTATTTCCTGCACCTTTCTTGTCTGTTTTGTCACTGCTATTGGAGTGGAGAGAATACTATACTCAAAGCAGCTTAAGAGTTCTGGCCAGAAACTTAAAGCGAAGAAGAAGGAGAAGAAAAATGGTTAATGCAATAAAGAATCCCGGATTTGAAAGTGGAATGGACGAGTGGAGCATTTACGGCTGGTATTCGGGGAACAAAGTTGAACATCAAGCCACCGGAGGCATAGACAATGGCAAATGCGTAAAGCTGACTGTTCCTGCTGAAAAAGGACAGAGCCATATATATACTCACGCGAGTGTAATGCCTGGTTCTCATACATTAAAATTTAATGTAAAAAGAATCATTGGTGACGTTGACGTGTGGATAATGTTATATGTAAACGGCGCATGGAAGTATAGCCCATCCTTTATTCCCCAACTGACATCATCATTCACTGAATTATCTTACACATTTGCTGCTACGGGTTATGGCATGCAAAATGTTGAGATTAGATTGATTGCTGGATCAGCCGAAGGCGTGGCGTTGTTTGATAATGTGTCACTTATGGTGGATGAATCTGAGTATGAAAGCCCGTATGACGGGTGGCTATATGCAAATGTAATACAGAATGATGTGCGGCTTAGAGATACGCCGTCAACTTCGGGCAGCATTGTCGGCTACTATCCTAAAGGTAGACGTGCAGTCATAAAAGATGCTGGAAATGGCTGGTTCAAATGCCGTTGGAAAAACAAAGATGCCTACATTTTAGGGACAACACTATCGCCCCCTACTGCTAATGAAGACATGGAACGCTATATTCTGGTAAATGTCGCAAATCAAGAAGTGAATGCCCAACATAACGGCAATCCAAAGTACTATAATAAGGAATTGGATAATAATGGTGATTGGTGTCACTGGTTTGCTGATTGGATTACATGCCATTGCTTATGGCCGTTCGATGGTGATGTAAATATACCTCAGGAGTCAAATGTTAGGAATGGTATCAGTTTCTTCTTGCAAAGTGATTCATTCTATTTTGTACATGCGGAAGATAAGGTAAAAGCCTATGGATTTTCTGATTTGAAAGAATTTATGAGCCAAGCGGAACTCACCAACGCAGAGATGAATTACAGAGCAGAAATTGGTGACTATGTGTACTTCAGAATAGACGATACCACCAAAATAAGCCGACATGTAGGTGTTGTAATCGATGTAAGTAGCAACGGAACGACAATTACTTCTATTGAAGGCAATGCATCAGCCAAGGGAAGCCAAGCGATTGGAAACAATAAGGTCTTTATCCAACCCCCTCTTGGACCGGACGTACCCGGTAAGAGGTTTAACTCAGATATTGTCGGCTTTGGTAAACCTTATTATGGCAACGGCTAAGAATAATTCATGTAGTTATACCTAAGAAAACACTTGCTGAAGGGACCTCTCTGCATTACGCAGGGAGGTCTTTTCTGTTTGTCTACTAGAAAGGCCTTTCCCTGTATTGGAAAATGAGGTTCAGAGTACATTGCAGGTCGAGATTTGAGACTTTGAAATCATTTTTATCGATTGATACTGTCGTCTTGATACCATAAGTGCTGAGCATCTTCCCTGTATTATCTGAAATGATCAGTAAATCGCCTTGAACATCTGCCGCATAGTTGTTTTCCTTGTTGGTACTCAAGGTAATATCTCCCGGGCCATAGTAGTAATGAGACAAGTAGTATTGTCCGTCAGCATCACATTGTAACCCAAAGCTCTCCTGAAGATTATTACCATCTATAGGATAGTAATAGACGACTTGATCATTATACTTTGAATAGTAAAAATACTCCGGCAGCAGGTCGCCCTGATATAGCAGTTGACGCCCTATTTCTTTGATGACCCATCTTTCTTCAATCCGCTCTAAAACACAAAGCACATTATGCCCGTCTTTGCTGAGAATAACAAAGGCATTTTTACTTCCATCAGCAATGATCATCCCTAACATAGGGTGATAGTCCTCCAGCTCGGTTCCGGTAAATGTTTGGGATAGAGCAGGGGGAAGCATATTACCGAAGTGATAAGCATTATTCTCGAGATAGGCCCCGCCTCCGGCGGGATATAGTCCATATGATCCATCTAAAGGCGTTAAATCGGATGTCATGGCATAGACATCTTGCTTTTTACCATTAATAGATGCTCTAACATATGCCCAATCATCGATCAAGGAAATCAAAGAACATTGTTCTCCGTTTGGCAGTCTTCCAAGCGGTTCGCCATCTGAACTTGGTGCAGCGGATATAAGCGCCCCCTCTTCGATATTTATGCTGTTAATAAACAGGACCGTTCCTGAAGCATCTCTAAAATATGCTTTAGGCAAAAGCATTTCCGGGGTTCTGTTGTCAATGATCTGTTCAGGGGAGTCAGAACGGGCAGCGTGATTTTCACGTTTCCATACATGGCCTGCCAGATACAGCCCCAGTATCAAGAGCAGCGACGTGAGCAAAATACAACATAGAACGAACTTTTTCATCTTGGCATCTCCATGAGGAAGCTACAGTGATTCCACTGTTCACTTAGTATAACGAAGATAACGTGTGTTTTCATGCAACAGAAACATGACGTTCGGAAATTTTACATAAAAAATGAGACAGATTCAGTTTTTTATCGTTATATAGAGCCTTACAACTTGCAACCGGCAAGCAGGGCCTGTGGTCCCCCACAGGCTCATTGCTTGTTGGTGACAGCGCCCCCAATCCCCTTTAATCGTGTAATGACATTACACGGCTGCGCGCTCTTACAGAGCGCTTTTTACGGGCAGTTTATCCTGTACTCCATACTGCCTTATACACTTCTTGCGAAAAAAGTATTCTACTCTTCTTTGATCTGCAACCTTTTGGCACCTCGCCCACCTATATTAGGTGTAAGGACAAAGAAGGAGGTAATGTAGTTTGACGAATCATCATCACACATCGCTACATGAACTCTTCTTTGCTCACTTGAAACATTAGCCCTTAACTTCTTGATTGTTACCGTCGGTGCACAGACGTAGCAAATAGATGATGAGCCATACTGACCAACAGATTTTACTCAGCCAACTGTCTCGGACATTGAAAGGAGTATCAAAATGAAAAAGGTTCTTGGACTCGTCCTTGGTGTCATCTTGGTGATTGGGCTGTTTGCTGTTCCTGCCTCCGCCGGTGGCGATCACTCTAACCGCGCCTTTGGTTTTACCGCTTACACGGATGGCGTTACGCTGACCCATGCAAATCAATTCCATAAGAAAGAAGCAGAGAACTTCATTGAGGTTCGCCATACCGTTCCCCAGAGTACTGCTGGATATACCAACCGTCTTTATGGTTTTATCCAGAACGGTAGTATATATGCTGGCGCTAAATGGCAGCTACCCAATAACATCTATTGGTCATGCACCTCAAACAGCCTGAGTAACCAAATCGTTACTCCCGGTGGTCGCGCTAATACAGACTACCTTACCTATCAGGGGTTGTCCTTTATCACCATTCAAGGGCAGTTCAGACCCCACTGATTCAGCTATGCAGAAACTTGTGGCTGATGTGTAACTAAGGCGCATCGCGCCCCTACCGTAGACAGGATCGAAAGTTCGCTGTCGGTTGTATGGGCGCTTTGTGCCACTTCCAAAGGAGATAATGAAGTCAATGAAGAAACCGTGTATGCTTATTCTTATGCTTTGTGCGGCGCTACTTCCCTCCGCAGGGCAAGCGGACAGCATGATCAGCATCAAGCAGTTGAATGAGAGCCCTCCTGGCCGGTGGACTCAAACCTATCATACTACATGGCGTGATGTCAGCGTGGATGTACTACCCTATGTACCAATGACAGAGTCTTTTCCCATACTAAAGATGATTCCAGACTTTACTGTCCCTGATGTATCTGGATTGGGAAGGGAATGGACAAGCGGAATGCATGAAAGCTTGCTTTTCAATATCAGCTTGGATGACTACTCCCGAGCAGAACGCGAAGTGAAAGGGGACACCCAAACTTTCATACACTATCCTCCCTTTGATTTCAGCAAAGCCTATGCAGAGCATAATGACCTGACCATTGGAGAAGCCATCGACTATTTAAATCAAGTCATAAGTATCAGTGGCTACGGTGAGTGGCACTATGATAGGCCATACGAATTGCGAGTTAATCAGACAAAAAGCAAAAGAACCGGTAAGGTGCTCCTCCCTGAAGGTTATACCTTTTTATTGATGCAGAAAGAAGCTGATATCCCTATTTTGGGTCATGTGTTGGATGGTGTAGATGAGCCAAGGGATGATGCCCATCGTCTGGCTATCCATATAATGTTTCAAATACGAGACTTCGAGTCCATTAATATCAACGGCAATAAACTTCGTTTGATCAATACTTTAGCTGAGGATGTTCCTCTGCAGTATTACTCCCTGATCCAGAGGAGCATAGAGCAGGAGATCATGGCAGGTCATATCCGCAAAATATTTGATGTGGAACTGGGGTTTGCACTCTATAACGAGCCTGGCGCATCCAGAAAACCGGGCTATGAATGGATACAGTCCGCTGTGTTCTATGCACTGCCCGTGTGGGCAGTCAGATGCCATTATGTGAACAGCCCCACCAAAGAGCTGCGCGACTATACCGGCATGGACGTGGAAGAGCGCTCCATGACAGAATATAAAACCGTACTTTTCAATGCACAAACGGGCAAGGTGATCGACAGATTCGATAACCGGCGTGAAGCATCCGATTACCCGGGATTCATCTCCTGGGAAGAAGCGGGTGGCCAGCCATGAGAAAGGAACTGAAGCGCGCCTTTACCTCCCCCATGTTCTTTCTCTCCACCCTTGTCTTCTTTCTGACCCTGCAGGGTTACGCTTTGCCCGTATATCTTAATAATCTGGCAAACGAACCCTTGGAACTTAGGGAAAGCGCGCTGACGCTCAGCCTGGGCGGCATCTTCTTCGGCGGAGCAATTCTGCTGCAGCCCTTCTGTTCGCCCACAACTCATGCCATCAGCCAGGTGGATGACCTGCGCTCGGGCATCATGCGCTGGAGCGTTTTGCGCGGCTCCGTCGGCAGCTACACGGCGCGCAAGGCTTTCGTCAGCTTCCTGGCCGCTGCCGCCGCCATTGGCGGGGCCTTTGCCATCCACTTCCTGCTGTGGAACCTGCTGGCCTTGCCTTATGACCCCATCGCCTACCCTAATCACGAAGTGCCTTTCATGGAAGATACCTTGTTCTTCGCCTGGGTGTCCGTCGCGCACGCGCTGCCGATCTATCTGCATATTACACTGGGGCTTGCCCTTTCAGCCGGGGTATGGTCTATCGTTGCCCTGGCTGCCGCCGTCTGGGTGCCCGACAAACTGCTGGCCGTCACCATTCCCGCTTGTATCTATCAGCTGTGGTCCGGCAGCCTCAGCTTTCACCTGACCGGCGTCCGCCTGATCAGCCCTGCCACCTTATTCAATGACGGGCAGACGCCGGAAAGGGTGAAGCAGGCGCTGATCGCCTATGGCGTGCTTCTCGTTCTCAGCCTCATCGTATATTATGCCGGGATCAGGAGGAGGGCCTGCTATGCGTGAACATCTGCGCTCCATGCGGGCCTTGATACGCGGGCAGATAAGCGACTGGATCCACTCGCCGCGCACGGTCATCATGATCCTCATCATCATATTATTGGGGTATATCAACGGAAAAGACTTTGAAAGGACCCTCTCTATCTATTCCCTCACAGCCCACGCGGGCGAGGCGCTGTATGTTTACCTGTCCCGCGCGTTCGGCAACCTGCTGATGATCAGCGCCTACTTTTTGATCATGGTGTCAGAGATCCCCAGGCGTATCCCCGCTCAGCTAAACATGCTGATGCGCACGACCCGCCTGAAATGGCTGCGCGCGCAAATACTATTCTGCGCCTTCATCCCCCTGTTGATGATCGGTATGCTGAGCCTGCTGAGCATGGCCTTGACGCTTCCTTACCTGACCCCCGGCCACGGATGGAGCATGGTCAGCAGCGATCCCGGCCTGATGTATGGGCCTGAGTTCGTTCCCGATTTTATCCGCGTGATTTCTCCCTTGCGGGCAAACCTGCTGGCGTTTGCCATGCTGTTCGCGTTCTGGTTTACGATGGTGCTGGTCATTCTGCTTTTTTCGCTGGCGGGTAAGCCCAATATAGGCCTGATCATCTATGTGTCCATCCTTATGCTGGCCATCACATTGACCTGGGAAAGCTTTCCCCCCTGGCTGCGGGCGCTTATCCCGACCAATTATGCCACCCTGGCCAATATCGGCGCTGTGTATCCGGGGCAGGAGCTGAGCACCGTACCGGTTGCGCTGCTGATTTACGCGGCCATTGATGCCCTGCTGATCGGCGGCATGGTGATCATCACCAAGAAGATGGACATGCGATTCACACGAAAGGACACAGCGGCATGATACTGATAGAAAAACTGACAAAACGATACGGCGAGGCCACTATTTTTGAGCAGGTTGATCTGACGCTCCATCCGGGCACCATCTCCGGCCTGGTCGGTGAGAATGGCTGCGGAAAAACCACGCTGATGCGCTGTATATGCGGTTTTACGAAACCCACAGAGGGGCGAGTCACAGTTCTTGATCAAGTGATCGGCAAAGATGTAGATTTCGCGCCGTCCACCGGCGTCATCATCGAAAACTCCGGCTTTTTGAACCATTACAGCGCCCGGCAAAACCTGGCCCTGCTGGCGGATATCAGCGGCAAGGCCGATAAGCGGCGTATCGACGAGGTGATCCGCTTGGTCGGCCTGGACCCGGACAGCAAAAAGCACGTAGGAAAATACTCCCTTGGCATGACCCAGCGCCTGGCCATCGCCCAGGCCATCATGGAAGACCCGGATATCCTGATACTGGATGAGCCTTTCAATGGGCTGGACAAGCAGGGGCAGGCCGATATCCATGATCTGCTGCAAAGCCTCAAGGCGCAGGGAAAGACCATCCTGCTGGCCAGCCACAGCGCGGGGGATATTTCGCGCGCATGTGACATGATATTCGAGTTTCTTCACGGAAAGATAACGAAAGTTGTGCAATAAATAAGGACACATTACCTTTTCAAGAATGAAATTTACCGCGATCATAGTTCTTATCCAATGTTCTCCCTTTACTGCAACCTTTTGGCATTATAGTCACCTATATATAGTGAAGGGATATATGAGGAGGGTAAAGCATGATGAAAATCGGAAAATTGAAAATCATTGCATCGATTCTTCTCTCATTTTATGCTGCAAACGCTTTGGTTATTTCTTCCATCGCAACCTCCAATACTATATACTCTTTACATAAAGTGTGGGCCAATGAAAACATCAAAATTACATTTGACGGCACAGTCAATTCGATTGCCGTTGGAGATGCTATTGCATATGAAGTTGAGTTCAATATTCCTATCTTTGATACAGTCAAATCAATCGGTTTTGCTGATAGCTTCTCAGCTAATAGCATGGGACAGACTCCAAACGAACACATAACCGAAGCTACTTCAGAATCGGGTGAAACGCTTTCGTTTTCGTACGGTGATGTTGAGTACGCAAGCAGTCGTTTTGCAGAAACTTATGCTCCTTTGTTTAGCATGGCTGTTGATAGAAGCGATTTAGGTTGTAGCATCCCTAATCTTGATGGCTTCACGTTTTCATCCGCGTATCAGGAATTTATTGATGTATCCAAAGCAATAGGGATAAGTTATATGTCTCCTACTCTCGTATGTTGGTTAACCCAAAACGACCTCCAGGGAATTGATTATGATTTGCATCCATCCTCTTCAGCTAGTCAAGCACAGCCATTCTACGGTATATTTGCTCCAGTTGCTTTTATGAATATTCCCGTTATCCACACATCCTACACCACAATAAACAATACCATTATCATCGGCACACAGGGTCAAGCGATTATTTCCAGTGATGGTATCGAATTCTTTTATTCAGGCAGGGGAATGGCTGCGGCAATGAAACCAATAAACGAACAGGATAGCTGCATGTCATTTGATAGATCCATGCAGTTTTTAATTTCATCCTTCGATGATCTACTTCTATCTGAACCAATTGAATTATTTTTTGATAATGCGCAAGTATACTACGTTCCTATTCCGCTTGACACAGTAAAAAAGCGGTTCACATACATCCCATATTGGTTCTTTCATCATGAAAGCGGCGTTTTTGCGTTCAACGCCATTACAGGTGAACGGCTAATATAGTGAAATTTGACCAGAAAGGGGAGTTAATTGCTATCACTTATATCACAATATGAGCGCACACAAAGGAGGAAGCCTCAATGAAAAAGCTGTTACAGATCTCAATGGTCGCTATGTTGCTCATGGTTATTTTCACTTCACAAGCTTTTGCATATCAAGATTGGGTCTATTTTGAAGCCAGCTTAACACCTGGAAATGCAGGCCTTTCTGGATGGGCTACAAAAGCAACAGCTACCGGCTCAGTTGCCAAAATAGGTATTTCTACACTGGAGGGGCAATGGATTTATCGGGTCAGGAAGTCTGATGGTGACTTCGCAACACTACAGCTCCGTCTGCCGACATCAATTGGAGTTTACGATAAAGAATACGAAAAGGATGGTAGTGGAAATTCACTTGGAAGAAATGGTTATAACTATCGATTGAACATCGCCAGATACTCATCAGACACAGGTGGAGTGAAAACAACAGACGGCTGGTTCCAGCCATAAGATTCGTCATTCTCAAAAATTGAATGACCGTATAGTACATGGCGTGGAGTTGACGCCACAAGCTCCACGCCATAGTGAAAGAAAGGCAAATAGATGAAACGCTTATTCATAGCTTTATGCCTGGTTTGCATTATTTATCCCGGAGCAACCATATATGCCGATTCCAACCGCCTTGTTGATACATGGCATTTGGGTGGAGTCGAAATTATGGTAGACGCTGTTGTTGATGATATCTCCGGCAGCGAAGCTCAGATTATTAAGGCGAAGCCTTGGTGTTGGAATCCCACAGATGAGGCTATCAGCTTTTTTAGTGGAGATACAAATAAAAAAAATCATATCGATTTAACTGTTAAGGATTGCTCGGACAGTTTGTTTTGGTATGATAACAACCTTTACATTTCATCCGGCAATGACATGTATATGTCTTATGGAAGCCTAAGAACAAGCAATAGCATTATTGATCCGCAGTACTGGCTTGATCACAGTATTGATGGCTTGCACTTACAAGACGCAATTCAGCAATCTCAGGCATTTATAATGATGTTAGGGCTGCAAGAATCAGATCCTTTCCAGATTGATGTTCTGACCGCTGACTTTTATAAATTGCAAGTCGAACAGATGAAGTCGATAGGCTTTTTGCCTAACACAGGATATGACTCTATCCTGGCCATGAATCCTGCATACCTCATCTTCTTCCATGTATACTACAATGACGTTCCCATTTACCCGAACCAAATTAATGATACAAATGAGCTTTCTATAACAGGAGGATTTATTTGTTTTGCGGTAACCAAAGATGGGCCGGAGGTTATCAGGATCTTTGGCTGTCCTGCCTTCCCCGGAGAAATTATCCAAACAAGCCCAAAAATAGACATTGATGGCGCAATTGAATCATTTAATGAAGCTCTTGAATCTATATTGTTCTCATCAGATGAATCAATATTTGTTTACAAAATTACCTACAATTATATTCCTGTTTTCAGCTACAAAAACGCAAGCGCTGCCGAACTGATCCCTGCATGGACTTTTAGCTATAAGCTTCTACAGATGGATGCGGAGGAAACGATAGATGAAGCCATGCACTTCAATGCTATAACAGGTGAGCAAATATTGTATTGATAGGATATAAACTACTCTGAGGAAGTGCTATGATAAAAGTAATTAACCAGGATCTAAGGCGCGCTATCATCAATCATCGCTTTGTTTGGGCTGTCATCGGGGCAGCTGCCTTATATTTTATAAGCGCGTATGACTTAGGGCTTTCTCAAGCTATACTATGGGGAAATAAGCACCACTTGCTTGACTACCTTGGTGACGCTCAGACCGTTGCCCTCATGGATATTCTTCCCTTTGCGGCTGTGATTCCTTTCGGAGCAGGTTTCGCTGAGGATTGGGAGTTTCATGCTTTTCATTACCTGATTTCGCGTACAAGCAGCAAACGCTACAGATTGAGCAAGATTATTGCCGGCACTGTCGCGGGAGGACTAATAACAAGTTTATCCATGATAATCTTCTTGTTGGCAGCCCTTCCTTTTGCCGAACTGAATCCTGCTGCTGTTTCTACGTACTTTCAGTATATGAACGACATCGTTAAGCAAGGAAGATGGGTACTATATTTCTCTTTCCATGTTGCCTTGACGTTCATCTTTGGCGCTTTATGGGCATCCGCGTCTATGCTCATGTCTACAGTAACAGCCAACCGCTCAATGATTTACGCTGTACCAATACTATTAAATTCGGTGCTGAATCGTATTGTCGGTATACTGTCAATTCCGGGTCTCTATGCCGTTTCATTTGGTATGGTAGATGCGCAAACCCCTCTTGGCGCCTTTCTGTTATGTTCGTTGATCCTGGCAATCCCCACCTTGATCTTCGCCATTTCATTCGTACTGCTTTCAAAGAGGAGGCTAAAAGATGCTTAGTCTGAGGCGCAGCTTTCGAGTGTGTAAAGGTCTTCTGCATTATCTTTTCCTATCCCCCGCGCCATATCTCGTCGCGCTGTTCCTTGCTCTGTTCATGTGGGACAGGACATTTACGCTGGGAGAAGCGGCACGTCAGTACAGGCTGAGTATACATGCAGCCGGTCTGTACGCTGTGCTTGTTAATAACAGCCTCGCGCTGATTACGATGAGCTTTGGCTTGGTTTTTCTGCTTTCTGACGCGCCTTATCTGCATGAAAACGCCATATTCGAGTGGGCGCGTTCTGACAGGAAAAGTTGGGCAGCAGGGCGTATTCTTTATATCGCCGTTGTAGTTTTGCTCTACATGCTTTTCATACAGTTGTTAATATGCGTGCTGACTTGGACTTTGAACTTCGGCCCTAAATGGGACAAAGTGCTCAATACCATGAGCACGGGACGGTCAGTAAACGGTGTATCCATATATGTACCCGGCTTATTGATTGCAAAGTATAATCCGCTCCAAGCTATGGGGTGGACTTATCTTTTGCTGTATCTCGCCTGGCTTGCGTTGGGGCTCATGTTATTTACCTTTTCATCCGGTATACGGAGGCTGTTAGCACTTTCTATCGTGAGCGTCATTGTCTTTCTTGATTATTTTATTGAGACCATGATGCCTTACAGAATGTACTTTTTCTCCCCTTTATCCTGGGCCAAGCTATCTATTATTGGTGATGATATGAACCCTTATTTCCCTCAAATCAGCTACGTGCTGAGGGTTCTTCCTCTCCTGTGTTTATTTTTCATTATATCGAGCATGTGGATCGGGATACGACAAAAGCGTATGCTGGACAATTTGTGCCAACTATAGGAGGAAAGAATGAACGACATCTTGATCGATATCAAAAATGTAAGCAAATCATTCAGGAACAATAAAGTGCTTGATAATGTCAGCCTCCAACTGAGAAAAGGAATACTCTACGGACTCGTCGGCGATAATGGTTCAGGCAAGTCAGTGTTAATGCGCTTAATCTGCGGTTTTTCAGACGCTGATGCAGGTGAAATCCTTGTGCTTGGGCAAAAAGCTTCGACACGGCAAGATCATCACGGAGAGATTGGAATCATCATTGAGACGCCTGCTTTTATTCCCCGATACAGCGCGCGCGGCAACTTGGCAATATTAGCAGGGCTTCAAGGAAAGATTGGCAAGCGGGATATTGATGAAATATTGAAAAAAGTCGGGCTTGCAAATACAGGCTCAAAGCCGGTAAGCAAATTCAGCTTGGGGATGCGTCAGCGGCTTGCCATTGCGCAAGCAATTATGGAGAATCCGCCTATTTTGCTGTTGGATGAACCCTTCAACGGCTTGGATCGGCATGGTATGAAGGACATAAGCCAAATACTCAAGCAGCTGAGAGATCAAGGCACCTGTATTCTTTTAACCAGCCATTACAGCCAGGACATAGGCACACTGTGCAGTGAAGTCTATATGCTTGAAAATGGCCGTCTGAGTTTATGGAACAATAAAAGTTATGAAGGTGCATAAAATGAAAAAACACTTTATACGCGTCCTCATCATTGTACTTCTAATATTAACAGAGACATCAATGGCGCGAACAGAAAACAGCCCAAATTTGAATCTCCTGTCCGCTCAATTATCAAGCGGTCAGCTGCGCGCGACTTCTGCCGTTGTGTGGAAGGAAAGACTATATATCAAGACGAACCGCGGAGTATTTTCATGGCAGCAAGGGCAAACAGAGGCAGAATTGGTGACTGAACTTGATCACGGGTGGTTAGGACAGAAGGAAAACCCTGATTACTTTGATACCCTGTTGACAGATGATAACGCGATATACGCGCTAAACAGAAACACCGGTGTATTATGGCCTATCGTATTGGAAGAAAACAGCCTTGTGTTCGGGGATAAAATCCAGCTTGATTGGCGCCATTTTATTCAAGAAGGAGGTACAGAAACTTATGTCTTCCCGCCGGAAGATGTCATTCTATCTGACGGGAAACTCTATATGCTGGCACCCAATGAATATGGGGGCAATTTTCACCTGGCAAGTATTGATATAAGCAAAGGCGATTTTGCCTTATATGATGATTACACCGTATCTGACATACGTTCATTTGCGTTATATCATAACGCAGAGCTGCTATTAACTTCCAGTGAGGAACACAAGAATCAGCAGGGACAAACTGAAACTGTATCTCTGCTGAACAGTTTCAATCCGCAGACACACGAATATAAACAGTTAGGTACGCTCGATTACATCCCTCAATTTGGTTCCGTTTCAATCGCATACAATCGCGCCAATGATAGTATCTATTATGCCGGACAAAACGCTTTGTACCGTTTCGTTAGCTCAGGGGAAGATATTGCTTGCGCAACTCTTTCAGCCAATGACATGATGAAATTAACTATACTAAATGACGGGCGAATTTGCGGCATCAGTTCCTCCGGTGTACTCATCCGCTCAGACAATCCGAATGGGCTTAACAATATGACCACCCTTCGGATCGCCGGGCGAATTGATAATCTACTCATGCAGCTTGTTCAGGCGCAGCTTCCTGATATTAAAATTGAACAAGTGGATGACCTCAATACGAACGAGCAGCTGGTAGAATCCATGCTGACCGGAAGCCCGGCAGTTGATATCTATGTGCTGGATAGCGATCAGCACGCGATAGAGAGCATGAGCAGAAAGGGCTATTTGCTGCCTTTGCCCAAAGATAGCAGGGCAAATTCGCTGACAAGCTCAAGCCTTGAGATGATACAAAATGTTCTTACGTACAACGGCTTAGCATACGGGCTCCCTATCGGACTCGATTTTAATGTTGCTCAGCATGACAGATCATTGCTTAACGAAACAGGGCTGTCATCGCCCATAGACTTCACCTCATACTGCGGAACACTTGCCGATTGGTCTAATGGAACATTTGATGATTTCCCGGAGTATCGTCTGACTGCTAACCCAAAGGAAAAAAACGAAGCCTATCGCCTCGCCCTCCGTTTATATCGTGACCATCTTCGTCAAACCGGTGATGATCTGAAATTTGACACTGAGCTATTCCGATCCATTATGGAAATGATATCCCCCCTTGATTTGGATGTATTAGATGACCTGCCTAATCCTGAAGACATGTTTGATGATATCCTGGGTATCAGAGAGATGATTTCAAATAGTGTCAGTTATTCCCCATCAATGGAGCATGATGGCGCTTCTCTATCCGCACCATTTGACATGGTCATGTACTCTCTGCAGCCGGATAGTAGTCCGTTAGGCCGAGGCAATTTGAAAGCAGTTGCTGTATCAAGCCGCAGCGCTTTACAAGATGAAGCAATGCTCTTCCTGGAAGCATGTGCTCAGCACTTGCCAACTACGACTATCGCTTTGGTGTCTGCCAACTGGACAGAAGCAGTGGAGAATCCGCAATATGAAAGTGAAGTTGACCGCTACCGTTATCTAATTTCGGATGTACAAGGCATGATCGACTCAGCTCTCCGGCAAGGCGCAACATCAGTTCCAAGCTACGAAGCTGACCTCGCTCAGTTCCAAGCAATACTTGCTGAGGCAGAATCCACACTCCGTTACCAGTTGACTGAGGAAGAAGTCAACATGATGAGGGAGAGGCTATCACATGTTTATATTCCGAGCGAGATACAGCGCTTAGAAGATAGAAGCGGAATTGATGATCTGTTTACTCAGTTCATCGAAGGCGCGCTTCCGCTTGAGCAGTTTATTCAATCTGCTGATAGCCGCCTGAGGTTAATCAGGTTGGAGAATGAATGATAAAAATGAAATTTTCATTTCCTGATACTGAACTGCAACCTTTTGGCATTGTGGTCACCTATACACAGTAAGGAACCTTATTTCTGTTCCCCGTTACACAGCTACCTCTCCTGACACAATTCAGTCAGTATATCGCTACCAATGAAAAGATAAGGAGAATCACCATGAATCAGACTCATAAGGAGCTTGACCTTCAGGATCGCAGAAGCATAGAACCTACACCGGTCAGCAAGGATGACCTGATCAGCATGCCCGCGCAGGAAGATATGGATAAGCGGACCGAAACCTCAAAAGTCTTTTCACTTGGTGAGAACCGCTTTCAGGCGGTTCTTTTTGCGGAGCCTGTTCATTACCTTGATCCCGATACCGGCAGATATGAAGCAATTGATAACCGCCTGGATGATATCTCAGATGAAAAGGGCCGTCATGTGCTGCGCAACCGCAAAAACCCTCATTTGAAGGTCTCCATGGCCGCCGCGGATCAGGATGAATCGGTGGTCATAGAGGATGAGTCCGGCCACCGCATCAGCTGGGCATTTCTGGGCGCTGAAGCTGTTTCCCCTGCCGCCCTGCGGGATGAGAAGGCACAGAAGGCAGCTCAGCTTGACCGCATTGAGCAAGCCTTGGTCGGCACCCACGCCGGCGCTCTGTACAGCGGCATCTTCCCCGGCGCTGATCTCAAATGCTCTATTCAGGGGCATATGTTCAAGGATGAGCTGATCTTCTCTTCCCCCGAATCCGTGAAGACAATCCGCCTGCAGCTGCGCGCGCCCGGCTTGAAGCCTTCCAAGGATGAGCAAGGCAGCATCCTCATCGCAGATGAAAATGGGAAGATCGTCTACACACTCCCGATGCCCTTTATGAAAGATGCTCAGGAAGAATCAATCTTCGGCTCTGTAGAAGTCAGCCTGGAACAGGGCAAGCATCCCGATGCCTGGCTCATCGCCTACACGCCCGATAAAACCTGGCTTGACGGGGCGAAATATCCAGTTATCCTTGACCCTGTCGTCATCACCAAAAAGCATTCCACTGCGATTGAAGATAATTACATTACCTCTGCCCAGCCCAACACCGTTCAGCCCTATGCGGGCGCTGCCATGAAGGTGACCTATAACAGCGGATCATGGGGTACCAGCAAGTCCTTTATCAAATTCCTCAACGCTGATCTCCCGCCCATCGACTCCTCCTACTATGTCACGAAGGCTTATATGTTTGTGCAGACGCGCTCAGCGCCTACCAGCCCCGCGTCCGTCTACCTGAAGGAAGTGATGGGCCCCTGGAACTCCACCACCATCACCTACAACAACGCGCCCGCGCTGAATGCTTTCAGCCTGGACTACACATACATGAACGCCGCCAACACCTGGTACAGCTATGATATCTCCAACCTCGTCAGAAAGTGGTATGCCGGCACCAATTACGGCTTCGCCCTTGAGGCCAACACCGGCACCTTCATGGAGCTGAGTACCAGCGACGATTCCTACAACAAGCCCTATGTGATGATCAGCTATGTCAGCCTGGCCGGGCTTGAAAGCTTTCTGGCCTATGAGAGCCAATCCGTCGGCCTGGCGGGTACAGGGCATGTCAGCCTGTATAACGGCAACCTGATTTTTGAGCACCAGGATACCCTATGCAACGGCAATATCCTCCCCGTGTCCCTCAGCCATTTCTACAACAGCTGCTACCGGAATGACGATGCCTTCGGCGTCGGCAAGGGCTGGAAAACCAACTATCATCAATGCCTGCACAGGGAGACGCTGCCTGACGGTACAGGTAATGTGCTCTACTATGTATACACGGACGGTGACGGCACCCGCCATTACTTCAAGCAGACAGGCGGTGTTTGGAAGGATCAGAGCGGCCTGGAGCTGACGCTGACAATATCCGGCAGCCTGGTCACGATCCGGGACAAGGGCGACAATATCATGACCTTCGATCTGCCCACCGTGGAGTTCAACGGCAACTACGCGAACGTCAAGATGATCAAGACTTTCGCTGATCCGCATGGCAATAGCATTGTTGTGTCTACGAACGCTAACCGTTTGCTGACAAACATCGAAGACGGCGCGGAGAGGAATACAGGCTTTTCAAACTATTCTTCTCGAATGTCCACAATCTATTCCCCCGGCTACGGTGAGTCGGGTTACTGCGGCTTTGAGTACAATACACTCGGACAGATGACCAAGATATGGCAGCTGGATGGAGAGCCGGGCATCCGTGAATGCACCTATACCTATAACGCTCAGGGCCTGCTTAAGACGGCGACCAACCATGACGGGCTCAAAATCACCTACGAATACTATCTCACCCGGGAGCCTTACCGGGTCAAGAAGATGACGGTGTCCAATGGATCGACGCCGGGTAACAGCAGGCTCTATGAGTACGGGGATAACCTGACCGTGGTCACCGACCTGACGGTACCCAACGGCAAGAAGTTGTTTTACCACTTTAACGATTACGGCAATGTCGTGTCCGTCAACGATCAGCTTGGCTATGCCGCGTTTACCAAGTATAACAGCAGCCAGCCCATGAACCATCCGGAAGTGGTATCCAGAATGCAGCGCGTGGTGTGCAACCTGCTGAGAAACCACGGCTTTGAAAATTCCGATTCCTGGAGCCTCAGCAGCGCCATGTCCTACGCGACGGATGCCAAGTATATGGGCAACCGTTCGCTGAAAGTGACCACTCAGGGCGTGACAGGTATGCACATAGCGAGCCAAAGCGTGTTGATCGAGCGCGGGAAAACCTACACCTTCTCCTTCTACGCCAAAAAATCCGGGGATATCGATGTGTGGGCTTATTTCGCCTACACAAACGCAAGCGGCCAGGTTCAGTACGTCCATGCTCCGTCTATGAAGCCGCAGCTGACCGAAACGTTCAGCAGAATGAGCTATACCTTCACCGTTCCCGCGGATGCGCAGAACTCAAACATTTCGGTCGCCATCTGTGCCGGGGCCGATAACGGCGTGTACGCGACGGCCTGGTTTGACTGCGCTCAATTGGAAGAAGGCGTTGTGGCCAACCGCTACAACATCCTTGAAAACGGTGATTTCACTTTCAACAGCGGCGCTCAGCCCATCAGCTGGCAGAAGAATTCCACCAATACCGCGCAGGATATCGTGTATACCACCTTTGACGGCGTCAAGCCCGCCGGGCTGTCCGCCAATACCATGCGCATCTATGGGGAGGGCCGCACCAAGTACGCGGGCATCTATCAGGATATGCCCCTGTCAGGGGCCGCAGGAGATGTCTTTGTAGCCGGCGGCTGGTCGATGAACCATTCCATGCCCATTGAAGGTGAACCTTACCGCTACGGCATCCGCGTTGCCTTCCTGCAGGCCGGCACATCCACCCGTGTCAATACGCCTGCCATTGAGTGGAGCGAAGAATGGTCCGACTGGCAGTTTGCCGCGGGGCCTGTGATCGCGCCCGTCAACTACAGCGCTGTGCGCTTTAACGTTGACTATGAGCGTAACATCAACTACACGGAGTTTGACGGCTTCTTCTTCAATAAAGAAGAGTTTGGCACAAGCTTCGCCTATGACAGCAAGGGGAATATCCTCTCCAGCCAGGATTTAGCGGGCCTGAAGGATCACGCCGTGTATGACGCCTTCAACAACATGACCTCCTACCGGCAGCCGGGCAGGCCTTCCTCTGTGCAGACCGTGATGGAGTACGGCACGACGGACGCGCAGAAAAAGAAGCACCTGCTGCTGAAAGCCACCAGCCCGCTGAGCACCATTGACGAGTTCACCTACGCCCCCAAGGGCGTCCGGACAAAGGCCGTGAAGAAATCAGCCTCCGCCGCGGCTTTCATGGAAAGTTCCACGCTCTATACCCTGAACTACAACTACCCCATCACCGGCAAGGATGCCCGTAACAAGGCGACGGAAACGACCTACAATATCGTTCTGGGTACT
>LSQX01186521.1_pt2 | contig 43667 bp, 41 predicted proteins | sample 654561 | NCBI WGS metagenome assembly LSQX01 (sample SAMN04489861, study PRJNA283612) | anaerobic digester metagenome | isolation source: 4 biogas reactors fed with cattle manure at either 37C or 55C with and... | place: Denmark: Kongens Lyngby | collected 2014 | reverse complement strand
TTATTTTTTAATTTTTTTGTGTTTTTATGTGCCGGATCGGTCGGGAGTTTTGTAGCACTCCTTTACTTTCCATTAAGCATTATAATAGACAAAATCGTAAAATGTGTTAACGAAATGTAAATTTAAGCACTTAATTACTTTGAGTGCTAATTTATTTTATATATATCAAATTTATTTTAGCGTTAGTTTTCGCTAACTGCAATATGAGGGTATTTTATCGGTTCCCGTAAAAACAAAGCGTTATCATTGACTTTTATATTAATATATGATAAACTTTTTAAAAATTGTAAAGGCAGGAATATAAAATGGGCTATTACAAGGACTTCTCGATAGAAACATTTGAAAATCCTCCCGCATGGAAAAACCCCGCATCCGAAAGGAAAAACCTTCTTTTGAGGCTCCCCGTTTACGGGATAATTTCCGATGCATCCCCCGGATACACCTTTGAAACAGATTATTACAATATGAAGGAAGACTGCAGCCAGCTTACCGACGGCAAAAGGGCGTCCGTCGCCGACTGCGGCGACAAGGCCTACTTCCACTTCACCCGCGGGGTGGGAAGGACGGTGGTATTCAGGCTCGGCGGTCTTTCCGCTATCGATGAGGTAAGGGTTTCTCTCCTCCGGCAGGACAGCACCGGTGTCCGGCTCCCCCGCAGACTGGACGTTTTCATTTCCGAAAACGGAAAAACCTGGCAGCGTATTGTCAATGTGAAGGGCTTAACCTCCCCCGAAAATACCCAGATGTTCGAATTCGCTCAGACCTTTGACCCCCACAGGGCGTTATATATAGCTTTTAAGTTCGAGGTGCCGAGCCATATCTGGATTGACGAAATGGAGGTTTTCGGCACCCAGACCATACCCGAAAACGCCAAACCGGTTAAGCCGGAGGATATCGAAGGCGACGTTTCCATTACCCATGTGAACAAATATCCGGAATACAAGGACTTTCTTGACGTTCACAATCTGCTGCTTTCCTATAACTGCGTTCCCCCCGAGAAGGTGGGGGAAAACGGGCTGGGGCTTATTACGGCGGAGCAGTATATCCCCCATTTGGCTTATATAAATAAAGAAGGCAGAATGACCGACACCTTCTTTGACTCTTTTTTATATCTTCCCTATTCGGTTTATACCTATTCCAAATTATATAAATGCGCCGAGGGCTGGAAGTACTATGTGGATAACGTCTTTGCCAAGGACAGAAACATAAACGCCCTTGAACAAGCCGCCGAAACCGTGGAAAAGGAATTGAGTCTTAATAACTATAAGGTAAATGTGTTCTTCTCCATCCTCTGCACCAAGGTGAGATACGGGGAATTCCCCGAAAAGTTCGGCGACCTTGACGGCGACGGGGTCGACGAGGATATGTCCACCCTGCGGGACCGGAAAAAGGCGCTGAAATGGATAATCGACGAGCAGCTTAACCGGTACAAGGCAGGCAATTACAAGTATGTGTCCTTAGGAGGCTTCTACTGGTTCGAGGAGGATATAAACTACAACGACGAATTCGAGCTTGACCTTTTAGCCTTCGCCCGGGAATACCTCCATTCGCTGGGGCTTAAGTTCTTCTGGATTCCCTATTACCAGGCATGGGGCTTTCAGGACTGGAAGGAAAACGGCTTTGACATAGCCTGTATGCAGCCCAATTACGCCTTCCGGAAGGATGAACCGGCGCAAAGGCTGTACGACAACGCCTCTATGACAAAGGCTTTAGGTATGTGTGTCGAGCTTGAAATAGGCGGTATTAAACCCGACGACATCGAAAGATACAAATGCTATCTTGATGCAGGTGCCGAAACAGGCTATATGAATACCATAAAGATGTATTACCAGGGCGGTGTCCCCGGGGAATTCTACCGTTCCTTTATCTCCGACGACCCCCTTGTAAGATCGGTGTATGACGACACCTACCTTTTCGCAAAGGAAAAGTATGTGTCTAGGAAAATGAGATAGAATTTTATATTTTAATATTTATCAGGAGTGTTTTATATGAAACCGCTTGCAAAGCCTTTTATAAAATGGGCTGGGGGTAAATCCCAGATACTTAGTGAAATACGCAAAAATTACCCCGAAGGCTTTGGAAAAGATATAACAAAATATGCCGAACCTTTTGTAGGCGGCGGTGCCGTATTGTTTGATATTTTATGCAATTATTCTATGGAAGCCGTGTATATAAGTGATATAAATAATTCTCTTATTGATACATATTTAACCATTCGTGATGATTTGCATAATTTAATCGATCTGCTTACAGAATTGCAGTTCAAATACTATCAAGCTGATACTGAAGGAAAAAAAGCTTTTTATTACAATATTCGCAATCAATATAACGAATTGCAAATAAATCGTAGTGAAAAACTTAGAATTGCAGCGTTTTTCATATTTTTAAACCACACTTGTTTTAATGGCTTATACCGGGTAAATTCTAAAGGCGAATTTAACGTGCCTATGGGTCAGTATAAAAAACCTGTTATTTGTGATATTGAAAACCTGCAAGCAGTGTCCAGCTGCTTGCAGGGTGTTCAAATAATTTGCGGTGATTATCACCTTTCAAATTCATTTATAGACAATAAAACTTTTGTTTATTTCGACCCACCCTATCGTCCGCTTTCACAAACATCTAGTTTTACTGCTTATTCACAGAATGGTTTTGGTGACAAAGAGCAAGCAGAATTAGCTAAATTCATTAATGATATGACCAGAAAAGGAGCTTATATTGTCGCCAGTAACTCCGATCCGAAAAACACAAACGTAAATGACGATTTCTTTGACGTTTTGTACAGCAAACATAAAATTTTTCGCATAAACGCAAACCGTATGATTAACTCCTCAGCCGACGGAAGGGGTAAAATTACAGAACTGCTTATTGTAAATAAATAGCAAGGGGAAATTGAAATGCGTAAATTTGATGAATGGTTTTCGCACTTTAGATCAAGTATTTCCGATTATGCGTATTATGTCGATTTTGAAAAAGTACACCGTAATGTTGATGAAATAAAAGTTGAACTGAACATATTAAATGCCTTAATCGGTTCAAAAAACATCGAAGCTGATTTTGATAAAATTTTAGCTAAATATCCACAGGTGTTAAAATGTATACCTCTATTACTTGCAGTAAGAGCAAAAGAGATATACACCATTGATAGCGATGGTGAATATTTATTTTCTTTTGATAAAATGAATTATACATCAAACGATTATAGAATGTTCATGCGGAAAACCGGACTATTTGACCTACTTGAAAATCATATTATAAGTAGTCTTGTTGATTATGCCACAGGTGTTGAAACTGGCCTTGATAGCAACGGGCGTAAAAACCGGGGTGGTCACTTAATGGAAAACCTTGTTGAGAGCCACTTAACAAAAGGCGGTTTTATTTTAAATGAAACATATTTTAAACAAATTACAACTAAAGATATTGAAAGCAAGTGGAATGTAGATTTATCGGAAATAACAAATAATAATAAATCCACAAAGAGATTCGATTTCGTTGTAAAGACTAAAGCTAAAATTTACGCTATCGAAGCAAATTTTTACGGCAGTAGTGGTTCAAAACTTAACGAAACAGCACGCAGTTATAAAAATATCGCTCTAGGATCAAAAAACATTAAGGATTTTACTTTTGTCTGGTTTACCGACGGTTTTGGATGGGTAAATGCACGCCACAATCTAGAAGAAACTTTTGATGTCATGGAACATATTTACAGTATTCATGATATGGAAAACGGAATTATGAGTAGGCTTTTTATATGAAAATAAAGAGATGGGAACCCGAAGACTTCACACTTGAAATGAACACCGTATGGAGTTTTCCCGAACGTGGTAACTGGGCAACCCACGATGCAAAATATCGTGGTAATTGGTCGCCATACATTCCCCGTAATTTGCTTCTGCGTTATTCCAAAGCCGGTGATCTCGTATTGGATCAATTTGCAGGCGGCGGAACAACACTTATCGAAGCAAAATTATTAGGGCGTAATATTATTGGTGTGGATATTAACCCAGTCGCTATTGAAATTTGCAGGCAAAAAATAAACTTTGATTACCCCAATACAGGAAATGTTGATTTAAAAATGGGCGATGCCCGGGATCTATACTTTATAGATAATGAAAGTATTGATTTTATATGCACTCATCCACCTTATGCAGATATTATTAATTATAGCGAAAACATTGATGGGGATTTATCATTACTGAAATTAAAAGACTTTTTATTTGAAATGAATAAAGTAGCCACTGAGAGTTATCGGGTTTTGAAAAAGGGTAAATTCTGTGCAATTCTTATAGGAGATACACGAAAAAAAGGATGTGTTATACCCTTAGGGTTTGAAGTAATGAATATATTTAACAACAGTGGTTTTACTCTCAAAGAAATTATTATAAAAGAACAGCACAACTGCAAGGCAACAGGATACTGGAAAACAAACAGTGTTAAATATAACTTTTTACTTTTGGCTCATGAGTACTTATTCATTTTTGTTAAAAATTAAGCATATAAAAACCGCCCGGACGGGCGGTTTTTTGTATGTGTTTTACTTTTTGCTTTGTATAGCCGGTTTTAGGCGTTTTACCAGAACAATCGCAAGGCTTATTTTAAGCAGGTCGGGGGCAATAAAGGGGAAAACGCACCAAGACAATACGGTTGCAAGCCCTACCGCACCGGCTGACTGGGCGTAGGCCACCATAAACCAGGCGGTGCCGAAGGCATAGCACACCAAAAGTCCCAGCACCATTCCCGCAGCCGTCACCCACAGCTTGTCGCCGAACAGCTTTGAAAACAGCCACATGACCGCCGCAACCCCCAAAAAGCCTATGATATACCCTCCGGTAACGCCGGCAAGGACGGCAAAGCCCCCGCGGAAGTTGGAAAAGACGGGGAGTCCGGCAAGCCCCATTAATATATATAGTAATATGCTTATAACTCCCCTTTTTCCTCCCAGCACCCCCACCGTGAAGAAAACCCCGAAGGTCTGAAGGGTAAAGGGTACCGTTGAGGGGACGGAAATCCAGGAACATACCGCAATCAAAGCGGCAAACAGCCCGCAAAGGGCGATATCCCTTACTTTTTGATTTCTCATAAAGGTCTTTTCAGTCATTGGTTATCCTTATAAACGTTATATTTCCAGCCTTTTGCCGTCAAGAAAGGCAGTCGTCAGGGTTTCCCCCTTATAAACCAGCTTCAGGGAGAAAAAGGGGGTATCTTTAAACAGCAAATCCAGAAAAAGCCTGTCCCCCTGCCACATATTAAGGGTACTCAGCCTTTCTTTGTCTATCCATTCAAGAACTCCCTCGTCGCAGTCTTTTTGACTGCCTTCCCAGCCGTCGGCCATAAACAGATGCATATATTCGCAGCCGAAATTATCCGAAACAAAGGTGACAATCCCCCGGTACTGCCAGCTGTTTACCTCAAGCCCCGTTTCCTCTGAAACCTCCCGCTTCATGCATTCTTCCGGAGATTCGCCAAACTCAAAATGGCCGCCTATGCCTATCCATTTTCCGGCGTTTTCGTCGACCTGTTTTTTTGTCCGGTGGAGCATAAGATATTCGTTTCCCTGCCTCAGATAACAAAGGGTGGTCATTTTTACCATTTTACTTCCCTTCCAGCAAGTCAAAAATATCCTTAAGGCCGTTTACCCGAATTGCGGTACTAAAATCCCCGTAGGGGAGGCCGTTGGTTATATGGCAGGTGTAAACCCCGGCGTTTTCGCCGCTTTTTATGTCGATTTCCCGGTCGCCGATCATAATTGTTTTTTTTCTGTCAAGGTTATGCTTTTCGATAAGATAATCTATTCCCTCCGGCGAGGGCTTAAGGGCAAACCCTCCCGCCAAGGTGGCGATGTCCTTAAAATATTTCAACGTGTCGAAATGTTCCATTATATCGTAAACGTCGTTTTCCCGGTGGGTGAACATATAGTTTTCCCCGCCGGTCTGAATGACCCTTTCAAGGACCCTCACCGCATAGGGGAAGGGGCCTCCCTGGGTGTGGGGGGTGGTCTGACGGATACGGCCGTAGGTTTCCCGGAGCTTATTCCCAAGATTGTACCGCTTTTCATATACCGTGAAAGCGTGTTCGATGGTGGTCATCATAAGGGTATAGACCTCGATAGGGTCGGCATCAACCCCAGACTCCTTCAAAGCCTTCATAAAGCAGTCGATGGTGTAGGGATAGGTGTCGTACAGAGTGCCGTCAAAATCCCAGATAAAATTTTTAATTTGCGAAAAATCAAACATTTGTCTTTGCCTTTCCTTATTATCTGACGACAAATTGTAGCATACGGAGTAATGAATGTCAACCGAAATAATAGGGGGGTTTGTTGCGATAATGTGAAATTGCAGGGGCAATTACGGCGAATTCGGTCACGAAACCGGGGGAAAACGGCTCTTGGTGAAAAAATTTGTAAAAAAATTGATTTTTTAAAAAAAGTACTTGACAAACAAATTTTACCTTGCTATAATGCATACAACTTAAAAGGCAAAACGTTCGAAAGGACGTGACGCAAAACTAAAGGGCCTACGCAAGACGGCAGCCAGTTGCAGTTTTCCAAAGGGAAAATGGCAGCTGTTTTTTTATGCAGTCTGCAAAAAATTAAATATCGGGCAAAGTGTTCGAAAGGACGCGACGCAAAGCTATAGGGCCTATGAAAAACGGCAGCCAGTTGCAATTCACATTTGCAACCGGCTTTTTTTATGAATCCGGCAGGAAGGAGGATGGGAAATGGCAACGCCCCACATGTCAGCGTTAATCAAAGAAACAGTCGAAAGCGGCGTAGAGCCCTTAACCACCCTGATTTCACCGGTAAGAAGATGCATGTCCCGGGAAATATACGCCTTCAGGACCATAAGACAGATAAATTCGGTTCAGCTGGGCGTGCTCCGCCCCTCCCAGTACCGCATAGTCTGCGACCGTACCCGGCAGAGCGTAAGGCTTGCCCTGAGCGATTTGGAGGCGGCCATAAAGCTGGCAAAGCAGATGGAAAGCGACGAAGTGGAATTCAGCTGGATTTCGGTGTATCTTCCCATTAAGATGCTGAAAAGAAAAAACCACCTTTCCTCCCTTGAAAATTTGGTTAAGGAATACAACAAACCCCAGAAAATATGCCTTGAGCTTTCTTCGGATATATTATTTGAGGACCTTGACAACCTTCAGCCTTTACTTAACGATATAAAGCTTTTGGGCTTTAAAATAGGTCTTTCCGCCTTCGGCGGCGACTTCTGCCCCATGAGCAGGATGTACGGACTGAATGCGGATATCTGCTTCTTCGAGCCGTCGGTGGCGACAAAGTGCGAAACTTCATTGGGGAACCGCCTTGCAGGCCAGATAACCGCCTTTGTAAAATCCGCCGGCTGCGAACCGGTTGCCTGCGTTCCGGGGACAATGCCGAAATCGGCAAAGCCGGACGAATATTCCAAGGCGGGGTTTGCCGGCTTCACCTCCTCCGACGAGGACATGGGCGAATGGTACACCTACGGCGACTTCAGGGACAAATCCCGGGGGGAGGGACTGTAAATGCTTCTTACCAAGGACCCGAAAAAGTTTTTAGTCCGCACCGCCTACGAGGTCAAAAAGTACCGGGTTTTGATGAAGGTCATACCCATTATACTGTCGGCGGTGACCCTCCTGACCTCCACCATGTACGTCATAGCGGTGATGTACGACAAATACGGCAGCTACACGGTTTCGATAAACAAGCTTGACAATATCGACTATCAGCTGGCTTTATCGGAGGAACGGAACTTCAACACCATGACCAGCCGCCTCAACGCCAGGGCAAGCGAAAAGATAACCAACATAAGCGTAAACGATTTAGACAACGACCTGGACATGATAGACGGCAGCCACAACGGCGCCAACTACGTCGCCTACACCTACTACATGAAGAACGTGGGAAAGCGAACGGTAAAGACCGAATATCTGTTATACATAGTAAACGTAACCCAGAACCTTGACAAGGCGGTGCGTATAAGGCTTTACATAAACGGCGAGCCTACCACCTTCGCCCGAACCAGGTCGGACGGGCAGGGGCCGGAAAGGGATACCGACGGCACGGTGTGCGAGGAATTCATATCCTCCACCACCATTTCAAGGGAACAGCTCCCCACCACCGCACCGGGAGATACGGTAAAATTCACGGTGGTTATCTGGATAGAAGGGGACGACCCCGACTGCACCGACGACCTTATCGGCGGCACCTTCAAGATTGACATGAAAATTTCAATCATAGCCGTTGACCAGGACGGAGACGGCATAATCGATTCGGATTACAGCCGGGACGAATAAAAAGCGCGCAAACAAAATTAAATAAAAAATTATTAAGGAGAAACAACAATGAAAGCAACAAAAAAAATTATCCCCGCATTAGTAATGCTGCTTGTATCGGCAGTACTTCTCTCCACCGCATCCTACGCATGGTTTTCTATGAACGCGACTGTTACTGCTACTGGGATGCAGGTAACTGCTAAAGTTCCCGATTCTCTTCAGATTAGTGTTACAGATGCTGACTCAAACTTTGGTTCTACTGTTGCCCTTGTAAATGATGGCAGTATATCCTCCCTCAGTGAAGCTATTGTTCCTACCCGTCATACCGCTACCACTGGCAGCACTGGTCTTCCTACCTTTTATAAACTTACAGATGATGCTGCTGCAAGTGTTAATGAGCATGGCAAATTAACTGGTGATCATGCTAATGCTTCACTTGATAATCAAGCTACATATACTGTTACAAACGCCGATTTCTTTGTTGATCAAATGTGGCTCAAACTTGAAGGCGTAGCAAATCAAGAAAAAGCTGTTAATGTAAAGGTTGAATGGGATGGTTTACCTGTAGCTGATTCAATCAAGACTGCTCTTCACATTTTATTCGTTGATGAAACCGGTAAACTTCTCCTTGACTGGGATATGTCCTATTCAACTGATCAAGAACCAGTAGATTCAAGGACACTTGCTGGATTTACACTTTCTACAGCAACCTCTACAACCGACGAATCCAGTACTGAAATTACTCCTGCTGTGGCAAAATCAATTTACGCATATGCATACCTCGCTGGCGATGATGACGAATGCAAAAACGTGAACATATCTGCCAACGACCTTTTAAAAGTTACTATAACTTTTGGTGTTGAACCTGTTTCTGAAACCTAATAAATTATAAACTTAAAATTAATCAATCATAAATTTTAATATCATTTATAAAAAAAAGGAAGGAGGAATCCGGTAATGAGAAAGATAACGACTGCATTTTGTATGCTGTTGGTATCAGCTATACTGTTGGCGGCTTCCTCCTATGCCTGGTTTTCGATGAATAATCAGGTAACAGCAACAGGTTTGGATGTTACGGTTTCAGTTCCTTCTTCTCTGTCAATCAGCGTTACCAACGAATCGGTAGGCTTTATAGCCAGCGTTGCGCTTGAAAACGACTTGTTGGGTGAAACCATAATGCCTACGGTTTACGGCAAGAACCCCAACGGATTTAACGAACGGGATTTCTTTGTATTAACCGAAGCAGCCATGGCAACCGTAAACGAAAACGGCATTCTCGGTACAATCCCCGGTTCAACCGGCAAAGAAGTTATTGCCGAAAACGATTATTACACCAAGACCGAAAAAGACTATTTTAAGGATGTTATGTGGCTGCGTTATGACGGCACGGAATACGAAACTCTCGCTTTAAATGTAAAAATCGAGTGGGAAAATGCCGAGGACATGGATGACGATATTAAAAATGCTTTCCACATACTTTTAATTGACAAAAACGGTAATGTTCTTGTCGATTACGATATGTCTGACGCCGGTTCGGCACAGACGCTGAACCTTACGCTTACATCCGGTGTCGCAACAGGCACAAAGATAACCGCCTACGGCTTTATCAGCGGAAGCGATGAGGACTGTAAAAACTCCGCAATTTCAAGCAATACAACACTTAAAGTTAAAATTACCTTTTTCGGTGCGGAAGGATAATCCGCAATAAGCAAACAATAATCGAAATACAAACCAGCACCGCTGCCGCTCTTAAGAATGCAGTCCGTGTTCTCTTCGTTTCCGGTGATAACTGGGTAATCTACAACACAGGTACAGAAGCATTTACAACAAAGACCGAAGCTAATGTACTTGCAGCATCGGTATCAGATTCCGACGCAACCAATGTCAAAGTATTTATTTACTTTGACGGTGAAGATGAAGCGACAACTACCAACAATGCAACAGCACTTTCGCCCGATGGTTACACCGTCGAGTTCGCACTTAGCATTGATTAATAGTAAAACAGCTTCGAATGAGTTTCCCGACTCATTAGCAAGTTCACACAAATACTCTAACCGAAATATTGGTTTACATCTTCTTTGATGGTGAAGATGAAGCGACAACTACCAATAATACTACCGCTGTTGGCACTGAAGGTTTCACAGTTGAATTTGAACTTGAAATCTCTGCTTAATTTGGTTTTAGATAACTAATCGTTATTTATTTAAAACATTTCTTTCGACGGTAATTTATTCGAAAAAAGTGCCGCTATACATAAAGGAGTACCACTATGAAAAAATCCCGTAACAAGCTGATAACCACGGTTATGCTGATACTCGTTTCGGCAACCATAGTCGGCACCGCATCCTATGCATGGTTTACCATGAACGACCGGGTAAATGCGGGCATGGACATCGAAGCGGTTGCGGCAAAGAACCTGGTGATTTCAGAAACCTCCGACGGTTACTATACCACCGCTGTAAGTCTTTCCGATACCGGCGTTACCAAAGTATTAAACCCCGTTTCAACCTTTGATCTGGTTGACTGGTTCGTGCCGGACGGGGACGAAGGTATAAGCTATGACACCGGCGAAATTTCCGAAGACACGCCCTTTTTACAGCTTTCGCTTGATGACCTTACCGGTTATGTCCGGGTGGGAACCGTGTATGTAAAAAGCGATATGGCAGACAGCGACGATTCTTTTTCGAAAGTCTATGTTTCCAAAATCACCGTCAACCGGGGGGACGAGGAATCGGAAATAACCAAAGCCCTGCGGATCGGTGTGGTATGCGGGGATAATACCCTGGTTTTCGATTACGATAGTCTGAACACCTATCTCAAAACCAAAGTGATAGAATCCGTGGACGACGAAACCCGGGCCCCCACTTTGGCAGACCTTGAATGCAATGTGGTAGGTCCCACCGCCGTGATTGCCGAAAACGTAGGCACCGCACCGGTAAAGGTGGAAATCTACCTCTGGTACGAAGGTCAGGACGAAGCCTGCATTTCCCACAATTCGATTAAGGTCGAAAATGTGGAAGTCATAGTGGAATTCCAGGGAATCCGTTAAGTTACATAATAGAATCAAAGCGCCTGCGCGGCACGGACAGCCCGGGGTTGCGCAGGTGCTTAATTTTGCAAAAATTTCAGAAATGCTCTTTTTTAGCTTCAGCGTTCATGCTTTTCAGGCATATTAACATATAATCATTCGCCGGAAAGTCTTATTTTCAGGCATTTTAAGCCCTTTGACGACCTTTTTACCCATTTGCCTATTGACATCAATTTACAGGCATTGTATAATATTATGAGGTTTATTAAAATTTTAGTTATGGGGAGTTAATATGAACGCTAAAACTAAAAAAGTGCTTGCCATTATAGTCAATACAATCCTCTGGCTGTTTGTTGTTTTCGCTGTCTGCATAACCGCGGTGGTGTTGTCTTCAACGAACAACGAACACGGCGTGGCCTCTATCGGCGGAAAAAGCTTTATAAACATAAAGACGGATTCGATGAACCCCACCATCAAGGCGGGGGACATGATTGTCGTAAAGCTGCTTATAGATGCGGACAAGACCGAACTAAAGGAAAACGACGTTATAACCTTTTATACCGATTTGGACAAAAACGGCACAAAAGAGTTAAACACCCACCGTATTGCGGAAAAATACGAGGAAGGCGGCTATACCTACTACCGGACAAGGGGTGACAATGCCGACGGCGACAATAACCCCGAAACAATTGCCGCATTGGACGCCGACCCCGTAGCTACTTCGGATATTTTAGGCATCTGGACGGGAAAAAGGATCGGCGCTTTGGGAAGCTTCATGTCCTTCCTCCAGACCTCGACGGGCTTTTTGGTGGTTATCGTCCTGCCCCTTATACTTTTCTTCCTGTATGAGCTTTACAGATTTATCCGCATGATAACCAAGGCAAAGGGAGGCAAGAAGCTTTCCCCCGAAGAGGAAGAAGAAATAAAGCGCCGCGCCATCGAAGAATACCTCCGCCAGCAGAACGAAGCCAAAGCTGAGGAAACAAAGAGCGAAACTCCGGTTGACGAATATACCGAAAACGACACAAATAACGGAAATTAAATATACATAAATGCCCTTTATGCTTATATTGAATAATCATACAGCCGGGGGATTAAATATATTTAATATAAATTTTAATCTTAGCCGGGAAGGTGAAATATATGGATGAATTTTTGAGTTGGTTCTATGCGTTTATGTCCTCCATGCTGGTTGACGGGGTGTGGAAGATAATATCGAACCTGTTCAAAGGTTTGGTTCAGATATTCAACTTCCCGGCTTATTTTGAGCAGATGGGTCGGTATTCCGAAAATTTCTCCCCCCTTGAATGGGTGTTCGCCGTACTTGCCTTTTTACTTGTCTATTCCATCTGGTTTATTATAATCTTCCTGCTGGTGCTGCTTATCAGAAAGTATATCCGTTTTAGAAGAACCATCGTTTCCAACGATGACCTGCTTGAGGAACTGTCCGACCTCCACCGGGACGTGTTAAGACTAACCAAGGAAAAGGAAAAAATCCTTTCCCTCAAGGTGGGGGCAAGCGGCATCACCATGGACCAGATAACATCTATACTCAACGATGCCGCCGCCGAAACCGAATCGGAACTTTCGGTGAAATCAGAAGGCGCCGACAGGGAAGCTTCCCCCGCATCAGTATCCGCCGGAACCCGCTTTTTCCGTCTTTCTGCGGTTGACCAGAAGTACGAAACCTATATACCTCCCCAGTACGATAAAAATATGTCCTTACAGGAAATCTGCGAGGATTTCAGGAACTTTTGCTGTACAAGAATGCGTCTGTTTTACGAACCCAAGGTTATCCGCCTTATGCTTGCCGGGCTTGCCTCCACCAAGCTTATTCTGCTTCAGGGTATATCCGGCACCGGCAAAACCTCACTTCCCTACGCCATGGGCAAATACTTCCAAAACGACTCTACCATCTGTTCGGTGCAGCCCTCCTGGCGGGACAGGGCAGAGCTTTTGGGATTCTTCAACGAATTCACAAAAAAATTCAACGAAACCGAATTTTTGAAACGGGTTTACGAGGCGTCCTACAACGATGACATAAATATTATCATACTCGACGAAATGAACATAGCCCGGGTTGAATACTACTTTGCGGAAATGCTTTCCATCCTTGAAATGCCCGACCCTTCCGAATGGAGGCTGGAGCTGGTGCCCTCCTCCTGGCCCAACGACCCCAAGCGGCTTACCGAAGGCAAGCTGGTTATCCCCCAGAATGTCTGGTACATAGGCACCGCCAACAACGACGATTCCACCTTTTCGGTGTCCGACAAGGTGTATGACCGGGCGCTGACCATAAATCTTGACAGCAAGGGCACCGAATTCGCCGCCCCCGACACCTCCCCCAAGCAGATAAGCTATTCCTATGTGGCGGAACTTTACGAGGAAGCCATAGCCATGTATCCCGTAAAGCAGGAATACATAAACAGCATAAGCAAGCTGGATATGTACGTTATACAGAAATTCCGGGTGGCCTTCGGCAACCGTATCATGAAGCAGCTTAACATTTTCGTTCCCGTTTATGTTGCCGCCGGTGGCACCGAGCTGGAGGGTATCGACTACGTTCTCGCCACCAAGGTTTTCAGAAAGTTCGAAAGTCTTAACCTTTCCCTTATACGGGACGAAATAAGGGGACTTATAAACTACATGAACACCATTTTCGGCAAGGACACAATGACCGAAAGCATAGCCTACCTTGAAAGATTGCAGAGAATGTATTAATTATATATAGTTTTTCGCCGGAACAGGCGGTATTGTGTGTTCCGGCATTTTTTAATAAAGAAAAGAAAGGCAGAAATATAAATGGCTGTTACCGGCAATCCGGAAAAACTGAATATCCCCCCTCTTCCGGAAACCGATGACACTGCTCCGGAAGCTAAAAATACCGATTTTGAAAATATTTATATAAACAATACCGAAGATACGGTCGAGCAGGAATCCCCCGAAAGGGTGCCGGACAACCCGGAATCCTTTAAGGAAGTTTTTGACGACACCATGTTCTTTATAACCGAGCTGGTTTCAAGCTATGACTTCTACCCCGAAATAATCAACATGATAGCCGAAGGGGCGGCTAAGGTTTCCCTGAGAAAGCGGTATCTTCTGAAAGCCATCGACGAGCAATGGGTTGCCGCCATAGAGGACTGCCTTATGGCCATCGACAGCCTTATACGCAACCCCTTTCGCTTTATCGAGGAAACCGACAAGGTGCTCCCCATAGAGATGTCCAAAAACATAACCAGCCGGTCAATCCGCCACCTTGCCCAGCACAGCGACTATATAAACAAGGTGGAGGGGGATATGATTATTCCCTCCAAAATCCTTAACGTCTACCGGGACGAAACCATATTCACCTACGAAAACAAGTTTATAAATACCCTTATCCATAAGCTGTATCTCTTTGTCAACAAGCGGTATATCACCGCGAAAAAGTACGGCAGGGACGAAAAGGTGACTTCCCTTAATTTTACCTCCGATTTCGTAAACGGCGGAATCAAGGGAAAATTCAGCTTCGGTATCGAACTTTCCGAACAGCCGGAGGAAAACGCAAAGCTAAAAAACAGCGTCTATACCACCGATATATGGAAACGGGTGGAACACCTGAATGAGGTGGTTACCGCCTATATGACTTCGGAATTCTGCAAGACCATGGGGCAGAATTTCATCCGCCCGCCGGTAATGCACACCAACGCCATGACCAAAAACCGCTATCTCCGCCAATGCCTTGCGCTGTACCAGTTTATCGAAGGTTATGAAAACGTGGGCTATAATATGGTGGTGGAGGAAACCGCGGAGGACCTGGATGAAGCCTATGTAAAAGAGCTGTATTCCATGCTCGCCATCCAGTACCTTATTTTCAGGTCAAAGATAGGCGAAATCACCGATGAGGAACGTTCTCTTTCGGAATATAAGACAGACACTCCCCTTCAGCCCAAATTCGACACCGAAATCAAGGAAATATCCTCCGACGAGTACAATATCAATGATTCCCGCTATCAGAAGCTGGTCTCGGTAACCAAGGCGGCGGAAAAGAAAAAGCTTTCGGCGTCGGAACTTGAAATACGCACCGCCATTGAAGCATCCCTCGGAGCGGAGGAAACCCTTAAGGAAATAGACAGAGCCATAGCTGAGGCAAAACGCAGACAGGAAGAAGAGGCGGCAAGGCTTAAAGCCGAGGAAGAAGCAAAACGGAAGGCCGAAGAGGAAGAAGCCCGTCTGCAAGCCGAAGAGGAGGCAAGACGCAAGGTTGAAGAGGAAATCCGTCTGAAGGCAGAGGAAGAAGCACGAAAACTTGCCGAGGAGGAAGCCAAACGTAAAGCAGAGGAAGAAGCCCGCTTAAGAGCCGAAGAAGAAGCAAGACGCAAGGCGGAGGAAGAAATAATTACAGCCGCCAAACGGGCAGCCGAAGAAGCGGCAAGGATACTTGCCGAAGAAAAGAAACGCCGGGCCGCCGAACTCAGAGCACTGCGGGAAAAGAAGTATTCCCGTAAAAAGGGAAAAGAGTTGACACCATCCCCGAAAGCGGATGAAATAATTACCCGAAACGATGGGGAAGGCCCTTCGGAAACGGTTAATAAAAATATAGGACGCAAAAAGAAAAAACAGATTAAAAAGACGTTAGGCACTACAAAACGTAAAGGTAAATGATATGACAAGCAATCCCGCAAATAAAAAGACCAAAAAAGTATGGAAAACCGCAGGATATATTGGAACGGGGATAATCGCATTAATAGCCGTCTGGCTTATTGTCTGCTTTATTACCGGTAACCTCCCCATGCTTTTCGGCTACGGCGTTGTCCGGATTCAGACCGGAAGCATGAAGCCGGTCATAAATCCGGGGGAATTCATACTCATTGAAAAGGTATCCCCGAAGGACATTAAAGTGGGAGATGTCATTACCTTTAAGTCCGACGAGCCAACCATTAAGGATAAGCCCAACACCCACCGGGTGGAGGAAATAATCGTAAACGCTGACGGCAGTATCGAATTCGTAACCAAGGGCGACGCAAATCACATCAAGGACAACGTCACCGCAAAGGGAGAAAAGGTGTACGGCAGGTATGTCAAAACCCTAAAGAGCCTTGGAGGAATATTTTCGGTGGTTTCAAAGCCCTTTGTGTTCTGGCCGGTTATACTTCTTACCGTCGCAATTATAGTGTTTTCTTCGGTCAAGGATATTAAAAAAGAAACCAAAAGCATGAAAAATAAGGAAATCGATGCCCTTGTTCAACAGGAAGTAGAAAAGCTTAAAAATCAGAATACGGAAAATCCGGATTTCGAAAACAACACAAACCACACGAAAGGCGGAACAAACGGCAATGTTTGAGAAGTTGAGAATCAAAAGAAAAATCAAAGGGTATCAAAAGGCCATCGAGCTTGTGGAAAAAAAGCGTATTCGCTCCCAGGCTGCTCTTGTGGAGGCCATTCTTACCAATTCCGTCCCCAGTGACGAGGATGTGGATTACTTCAACAAGCATACCGCTGTCATAAACGATCTCAGGGATAAAATGCACGACCTTCAGAAGCAGCTTGACGAACTTAAGTTAGTCAAATAGACATGGCACGCCGCGGTATATTCGGAAACATAAAAAAAACAATATTCCGTTCCACCCTTATCAAGGCATCGGTAGGGGTGCTTGTAGTCGTTTCGGTAATACTTATCATTTACTTTTCCTCCGCTACATCCATATTCCTTGGAAATATTGAGGAAAACACCCGTTACCTTGCTTCGGCGATGGCAGACTCCCAGGCGGAGGAGCTAAACTCCCTTATTTCAAAACGCCTTTCGGAATATATATCCGGTCTCTCGGTGCTGGACAATGCCAAAAGCATCGAGGAAGCCGCCGGCAGCCTTTCCGTATATATTGACAGCCTTATGAAAAGCGAAAATGTCACCGGTATTGCGACCGCCCGGTATTTCAGAGACGGCAAGGAATACTATTCCGCCGCCATTGACGATTCCTTTTTGTACCCCAATCAGGAAAACCAGTTGGTTCTGGAGCTGGCGGACAAAGGAATAACCGGTGTCACCTCCGCCGTATATGAGGCGGATACCCGCACCGACAAATGCATGGCTTTTGTCATAGCCCTGCCGAACTGCGAGTTTATCGACAGCGTGGTGCTGTTTATAAAAATGGAGGTTATTTTTTCGGGTATTTCCGCCTTTGACGATACCGAAGAACATAACTTCGAATATGCCTGTATAGCTTCGGGTTCGGGAAGCATTATAAACCATAAATTCGTCAGCGGAATTTTCAATAATATCCGTACCACCAACAACCTGGTAAATCTGCTTACCGAAGCTTCCAACGACAAGGAAAAGGTAAACAAGCTGTTACAGTTGGCGTACAAAGGGGAAGGCGAAAGCGAGATTCTGAAAATAAGCGGCGAAAACTATGCCGTCGCCTTTTCCCCGGTTAAGGTTGACGCAGGTAAGCTGTATGTGGCGAAGGTATATAACCCCGATGTTATCTTTACCGGCAGCTATGAATTCATAGCCAGGCTGGGCGGCGCCGTGGTAATGATGGTTATCATTTTCACCATAATGTTCGGTGTGGTGGTGGCCATACGGGGGTACTACAAACGTCAGCTTTACAAGTCCGACAACATCGACCCCATAGTGGGCTGCCGTTCCTACAAGAAGTTTACCATAGACGCCGAGGACCTGATTTCCATAAACCGCACCGCCGGTTATGCCATGCTGTATATCGTGGTGGAAAACCTCCCCTACATTAAAAAAGCCTACGGTGAGGACACCGCCACGGTGGTGCTTCAGTTCATCGGCAAGGTACTTGACAAGTTCATAACCAACAGCGAAAGCTACGCCTATATTTCCGACAACAAGTTCTGCGCACTTATCCGATACAACGAAAATACAGATATCATAAACCGGGTCAAGATAATAAACGCTTTGGGCTACAACTTCCCCGGATTCAAGAAAGACAACTACAACATCCGTTTGGGGTTCGGCATTTATCCCGTCGACCGTAAGGAAAATACCTCTATCCAGCAGATGCTGGAAAGAGCCATGCTTGCCTTGCGGATGAAGCTGAATACCGACAACCGGGTGTATATCTTCTACAATTCCGACATGGGACAACGGGAGGAACGGGAGCGGGAGATGGAAGGCAAGATGGAATATTCCTTGAAAAACGGGGATTTCCAGGTATTCTTCCAGCCCAAGCTTAACATAAAGTACGACCGGCTTGAAGGAGCGGAAGCCCTCGTAAGGTGGTATGATTCAAAGGAAAAGGCATATATCATACCAAACGAATTCATATCATTGTTTGAAAACAACGGTTTTATATCAAAGCTGGACAGATATGTTTACGAGCAGGTGTGCAGCTATCTCCATAAGGCGGTGGAGCAGGGGTACCGCATAGTGCCGGTTTCGGTAAACGTTTCAAGGGTTACCGCCATGCAGGAAGGTTTTCTTGAGTTTTATGTCTCCACAAAGAAAAAATACCAGATAGCCGACGGCTATATAATGATTGAATTTACCGAAAGCTTTGCTCAGGAAAACTATGAGGAGCTCAACCGGATAATAATACAGCTGCGTTCGGAGGGCTTCAAGTGCTCTATCGACGACTTCGGTTCGGGTTATGCCTCCTACAGCATACTGAAGGAACTCCCCATGGACGAACTCAAGCTGGACCAGTTCTTCATCAAGCCGGGGATGGACCCCAAAAAGGACGATACCCTTCTCAGTTCGATTATCAAACTTGCCGACGACCTGGGAATGAAAATTACCCAGGAAGGTGTGGAAACCTATGACCAGGTGGAACGGCTGAAACGCTTAGGCTGTACCATAATACAGGGCTTCTATTATTCCAAACCCATTACTATGTACGATTACATCGATTTCGTTAACACCCACACCAAAAAGCGCCCCGTATATGATACCGAAACACCGTAAGACAAATATAAACATAAAAGCAGCGGCATCCGCTGCTTTTTATATGTGTCAATGCTTATTGAATTAATCCATAACAAAAGATATTTACCCGTTAAATATCCTGTCAATCTCCGTTGCGATATATCTGAAGGGTTGAGTTGCATTTTGGGAATCCGCATCGATTGTGGTGAAAACCGAAAGCACAAAGGGGGTGGGCGAATAAACAATAGCCACGTCATGGTAACCGCTGCTTCCCCCCTGATTGCCGTATTTCTGGGCGACGGGATATTTGCTTAACGCCTTTTCTATCTGTTCGCTGTACTTGGTGTTAAGCAGGCAGTCGATGAGGAAACCCGAATTTTCCCCTTGATATTCATAAATTTCATAATACAGTTTACCCATATCCTCTGAAGTGCAGTAGCCGTAGCCGTTTCCCCTAATAAGGCTTATGCCGTAGCCCATGGAGGCGGCATATTTATTAAAACCGGCTGTCCCGAAGCGGTCAATAAGCATTTTATATGCGGTGTTGTCGCTTATTTCAATGGCTAATTTTATAAGTTCCCGTACGGTATATTTTGTACCCACAGGGGAATTTTTTATAATCCCGGCTCCCCGCCAGATCTGATCCTCCTTCAGTTCCAGTTCCTCATTAAGGTCGAGTTCCCCTTTATCCGCCATTTTCAGAAGATAAAGCGAATAAGGCCCCTTGATTGTACTGGCGCAGATAAGCTTTTTATTGGTTCCGGCGGTAAAGTAACTCCCGTCGGAGGATCTGAAATAAACGCTGATCCTTCCGTCGGCGTCAATATAATCCGCAAGGGCTTTTAATTTTTCCAGCTTTTCCTTATCGGTTACGTTGGTTGTATAGTTTTTCTCCGGGCTTCCCGGCATTAGATGTCCGTCTTCACTTATGGAAATATCCTTTGAAATACCTTCAAAATAGTCAAGCAGGGTTTTAAGGTCATTTCCCTTTCCCCGAAGGGTGCTGAAACTGTCTTCCCTTCCGGGGATTATGCAGTATTCCGCCGAACCTTCGCTGTTTATATTGATTTTCAGCATTCCCATTTCTTCTTTATTGCCCGAAAACCAGAAGTTGCCCAAGCTGTAGACTATCGGCTTTCCCTTGTAGAATTCCGCCCCCTGCAGACAGTGGGTGTGGGACCCCACCACCAGATCCGCACCTGCATCTATGTATTCATAACCCTGTGACTGCTGGGTTTTATTGAATTTATCTTCAAATTCATCCCCCCAGTGGAGATAGGCTACCACAAAATCCGCGTTTCCCTTTGCTTCGGAAACAGATTGTTTCATCAGTTCGGTTTCATAACACCTTAACACGCCGGGGGTATCGTTTCCTGCGGCGGGGGTAAATATGTATTTTTCCGACCGGTTACCCGCCACAAAAGCGATTTTCCTGCCGTTTATAATGTAATATTGGGGTTTCATTGCCTCCTCAATATTCCCTCCCCCTCCGATGTAGGGAATACCTTCATCCTTCAGGCTGTCTAACGTGTCAAGAAATGCCTCCTTACCGTAGTCGTACACATGGTTGTTGGCAAGGGAAACAAGGTTTACACCTATGGTTTTGTACATTTCGATATTTTCCGGCTTTGCCTTAAGAGTATATGTTTTCCCTTCCAGAGGGGTGCCCCTTTCGCTTATGGCAAACTCGTTGTTTGCCAAAGTTATATCGGCGGAACGCATTTCGGAAAGAAAGCCTTCGTCAATGAAATCGGTTATGGATTTCCCCGTTTTCGTCAAATGGGTCATATTCCGCCAGTTGTCGGCAAGGGAAATGTCGCCGCAGATTACAATAACCGTATTGCCGCCGTTTTTGGCTTCTTGTTTTATGATATTGCTTTCATATGCCGAACTTTGGGGGCTGTACCTTTCAAGGAATTCGTCATACAACACCTTGCCGGTCATACCGGTAAGGTGGTAAAGCAAATCATAGCCATAACTTCCCTCTTTAACCGATTCGGTTATGCTGTTTATCACATCATTACCGAAATGATTATAAATCCACCCGAAAAAAGCAAAGTCCAGCTTATCTGTCATAAAGCCGTCAAGGCGTTCCCGGTTTTCGTCAATCTGTAAATACAAATCCTGCAAAGTCGGTTCGGCAGAGACTTCCGAGCTTTCCTGTTCGCTGGATTCGGTTTCCGAAGACTCATCCTCCGAACTTTCGGAGTAATCCGAGGTTTCGGAGCTTTCGTAGGTTGTATTTAGCGAGTTATCCTGGGCTGATGATATGCTTTCCCCGCCTTCCGACGAATTATTATATCCACCCGCCGGAGAAACCGATACACAGGATGTTAAAAGGAACATTGCAAGCATAAATATAATGAGTTGCTTTAAAAACCGCATCTGTCTTCCTCTTGTTTGAATGTGATATCATATATTATACCACATTTCCAAAATAATGGAAGTATAAAATTTACATTTTACTGCCGAAGCAGTAAAAACACATACCCTGTACCCGCCATATGGAAGTTGCTTATAAATTTCCTCTATTCGTTAAGCTTTACGGTAATTTTACAGCAGTCGGCATCCATAAGGGTGCTGTTTATTTCGATATCGGTTTCTTTTACCCCGCCCGCTTCGCATAGCATGGCAATCATGGGGTCAAGGCACCAGCCGTTGCAGGGATTTGCACCCCCCGACTTCTTGGAAAGAGCACAGAGCTTGCAGGCTAAAGCCGTGGCAACATAACCCTTTTCGGTCTTTTCCGCCTGCCAGTCGGCGCAGCCGTAGATTTCCGAACGGTATATACCGCTGCATGTTGTTTGTTTAAACCAATGATACATCTGATGATATTTCTATTGAGTTTATCATTAATATTCTAGTTCATACAGAATAACACTTATGTTACTAGTTATATTTTTGCCAAAGATTTGTATGAAATAGCGGTGTTCTATATTATCATATTCAATATTATAATCTTTATCTTTTTTTAAGGGGTTCGAAGGGTTCATCAGTGATCTGATTATTACATCACACTCTTTTGTAATATTTATATAAAAACAAAAATCCTCACCAGCATTAATTGAGTACTCAACAGGACCATCATTTTGATTATAATGTGGTATAGTATTATTTTTAATATCTGAAATCCAGCCATTTAAACCATTAAAATTCCAAGTAATTACAAATGTATTTTTTTCAGCAGTCAATGAGATATCAAGATCACCTGTTATATAATCCCCTATTATAATAAGGCAACCCCTACTACTGTTCCACTTGTAACTATTTGCTTCAATAAGAGGTTCTCCATCGACGAGAATTTCTATATCTGCTCCTTCCAGTGTGCAATAATCGTCGGGAGTAAAAGTCAGAGTAAAATCTTCTCCGGCTACGGCTCTTTTAATTGTACTGTCGGCTGTGCAGTTTTCAGTTGTAATTGTGCAATTAATAATTTCAGGCTGTTCCGGACTATCGGAATTCTCACCTGTACCTTCGGTTGTATTGTCGCTGCTTTCATCTGTCTGATCGTCTTCAGACTCATCCGGATTTTCGGTTGTATTATCGCCGTTTTCCTCTGTCTGATCAGAGGAATTTGCATTTTCAAGCAGCTGTGCGGTATCTAAAATATACCCTTCATAAACAAATGTGCCGTTATTCTGAACCAGGCTTTGGGTTGTGTCATATGCAAACAAGCATATACCGCTGTTCGTTGATGCGCAAACGATATCCTTTACCGTTTCCCCGTTTTCGGTTATGACGCCGGTGGTTTGGGTTAACTGCATTATTTCCTCCGATATGTCGGAGGTGTTTTCATTAAGTTCGGGTATTATCCAGAGTTTGACGATTTTGTCGTCTATACTTATCTCTTCTGCAGGTATAATTTCATATAGCTTTCCTTCAATGAAGATAAACCGGAACCCGTCGTTTTCTATTATTATTCCTTCAAGGGACTCTCCGCCCGGGTCGGCTACATCGGCAACCAGTGTTTTTAGGGTGTTATTGGCATTCTGATAAGCAGCGGAAGACTTTGCATTGGTTATGATTGTGTTAAATGCCGGTATAAGCACTGACGCAAGAATGGCAATAACCGCAATCACCACAATCAGCTCGACGATTGTAAATGCTTTACGGAACCTGTAATTGACCTTGAAAATAGCCATATATATGCACTCCGTCCATTTTATACTATATTTGTATGGTAATGCATATATTGCCATTTGTCAACATTTTGTGATAAATTTATTGTTTATTTTATGGTATTTTTAATTTTTTCTTAAATATCAAATAAACCATTTTTTTGTGATTATTCCTTGTTTTATCTACTTTACTCTGATATACTTAACCCGATCAGACGATGAGAATTGCCAAAAACCCTGTAAATTTATAAAAAATAATCGTAAGGGACATATTGACTCTGCCGTAACGTCAAGCGGTATAATGATGGTATCAAGGAGGTGAGGCATATGGATTTGATAAAAATAACCGACCTGTCAACACAGCTCGGTTTATCCTCACGCACACTGCGGTATTACGAGGAAGCGGGACTGATTACAAGCATTCGACCGCAGTTTGAAGCCTACCGTTTTTACGATGAAACAGCAGTCGAGCGGCTGCGTCAGATTATGGTACTGCGTAAAATGCAGATACCCATAAAGGATATTGTCCGCATTTATGAAAATCCCGAAATTGCGACCCTTGTCGATGTGTTTGTGGGTAAGATAAACGAAATTGACGGCGAAGTCACGGCGCTGTCAGAGCTTAAAAGTATTATCACCACTTTTCTTAAGAAAATGATTGAAAGCGGTATAAAGAAAATCTCCGCGTTGCCGCTGCTTTACGAGGAAATGGACAAGCAGCTTGAGCTGATGGAGGAGCAGAAGGCTGTTACATATGAAACGCTTGAAGCTGTTTCCGAAAAGCTTTCAAAGCCAATCGAGCCTGCTATTATATCATTGCCTGCCATGCGGATGCTGTCATCGTTTTTGAAAGATGACCCGAAAACATCCGATATTGACGGTTTCTGGTATTATGTTCTGTCACAAGATATTAAAACCGGCACGCCCGGACTTCATGAGCAATTTGAATATCAGACAGGAAACAGCGAAGCGGTAATACTCCGTGTGCCGGACAGTTTTGTAAATGGCAGCGATTATCTTGCTATTTCCTTCGACGGCGGTTTGTACGCGGTGTCAAACGCTTATGTTGATGAGGATATAGGAACACGTTTCCGGTTACTTATCCGAAGCTTTGATGATAACAAATTTTATGAAATCGACTATACTCCGGACGGAAATCTAAGGCACCCGGCATTACTTGAAAACCTCATATCCCCCGATGAAAAGCGGGAGCTTGTGTCGCTGCTTGTTCCGGTAAAGAAACGGCTTGCCAACCCGGCGCTGTTTGATAAGCCTGTGGAAATTCCTCCCGGTTCAATCACGGTTGAAGAAATCGAAGCACGGAATCCGGTATTGTGGGAGCGGGTTGTTCCGCTTGACAAGCTGATTCCGATAAACAGCCCGCATTACAGAGTGCTCGAAAGCGGCGAGGTTGAATATACCGGGTGGATATCGACAAGAGTCTTGTCAACCGACACCACGGTGAAACTACCCTTCCGCGTTGATATTGAATATCGTGTTGATTTTGACAGCATGGGCTATGGTTACGGCGACAGCGAAGGAAGCATCATATTCTATCACGGTAACGAGCTTTCATATCCTTACGGGGTCAACACCGGAAATCATACCACAAACATGATAACAAGCGAAGCAATCAGCTTTTCTCAACCGGTTTTTCACGACAGGTTCAACCTACCGAAGCGCGGTAAAATCAAGCGTGACGAATACAACGCTGTTACTTGGATCGTCGGTGCAAAGCATTTTGCCGTAATAATAAACGGCGAAATCCGTTATTGCGGCACAAAGTTCCCCTATATGTCCCTTGATATTAGCTCTACCGCTGCAAAACCCATCATCATCGGCAGTAATGGTCAGGGAAAGAAATACATCCGAAAAATTAAGGTGTCGCAACTTAAATACACGCCCAATGCAAAATTAAAGAAAGAGGAACTTACGATGATTACAAAGCAAAGCAATAACATGATTTCTAACATTCACCGTCTGATAACAAGCGAAAAAGGTGAAAACTACTGGTTCAACGGATGCGCTAAATATGTAATGGAGTGTCTTGGTGAGAAGGAATACGACTATTCATTATTCGCCGGTCTAACCGGTGACAATTTCACACAACATTACAAATTCGGCTTTCCCGGAGACGGTGTAAACGCCTGTCATCAGCATAACGGCGACAGTAAGTTTTTTGAGAACATTTTTGCCAAGTGCGGTTATTCCGCTACCTTCGTACACAGTAGGGAGTTATGCGAAAACAAGGAGATGTATCTTCAAACGTTGCTCGCTTATATCGATAAGGGCGTTCCTGTTATCACACTCGGTAACGATGGGCCGCCATTCGGTGTTTTTATCGGATATGAGGAAAGCGGAAAAACACTTCTGTTTATTTCAGGCGACAACGGCGAGCCGCAACGCATTTCTTCCAATAAAGCGTTGGAAAGCAACAAACCTGATATTGATGGCTGGATATTTCTCGGTGAAAAGAAGGAAAATATTTCCCTTGCGAAAATCTACCGCAGCGCAATATTTTCCCTGCCGGAACTACTTACCACAAACAATGACAAATACTGCTTTGGTGCGGCGGCTTTCCGTAAATGGGCGGATGATATCGACAACGGCATTTTTGATAACATTACTCCGGACAAATTCGACGGTTGGGGAATGTATCAGAATTTTGTATGCGTGCTTGCCACAAACGGAAGTTGCTGTCATAGCTTTTTAGATAAAGCGCTGGCACTAAACCCCGACATGAGCTTTTTAAAGGATGTCGACGCATTGTATAATAAAATAAAAGATATGTGGGGCGAACTTGAAACACTCGGCGGAGGATTTAATGTCACGCTTGAAGTATTGCAGGATAAAGAAAAAAGAGCCAAAATCGCAAATAAAATCCGTGAATTCGCTGAAGTAACTGATGAAATTGTAAAAGTCCTCAAAGATGGACTTCAAAAAATAAAGGAGTGAATTATTATGAATCAAAAAAATTACAGCAAGTCAATCCAAAATCAACTGGACAGCGTCGGTGCAACCATTGAGCATTGGTCGTATCGCACATTACCCGCTGTTCGTTTTATTGGTCTTGAGTGGTTTTACGGTGAAGACGACTGGGCAGCAACCCGAGAAAAAGCCTCCTCTGTACTTAATACAATGCCAGAATACGCATCAGGTTTTGACTACGACTTAACACTATCGCACCATTTCGGCAAGACAGTGGACACGGAGTGCAATCACGATTTTATTGGTCGCTTTATGAAAGCAGGCACACCGGTGCCGGATGGATTCGCGCACTGGGATTTCGCCCCTGACGACAAGGATACACCATATTTGACGTTTTGTTCGCAATTTGCTTTCTCTGTTTTTGCAGGGAACCACGACTCCCTTCACCGGCACCAGGGCTTTGATGTGAACGCATTATATGACATCACACGTAACATCATCCTCGAAGAAAAGGTTGTCATTCCTTACCCCAAAATTTACTGGACCGCTGAAGTGCAGTTTGACCGTGCCGATGGCACACCTTACAACCCTGAAAACCTTTACAGCGGAGATAACAAACCGGGTGAAGTCCGTTGCGGCTGGTTGTTTTCGGTGTATAGGAAATAAAAGGGATAAAGAACTAAAAACACTAATAAAATTCCGTGAGGTCAGCATTTACCTTTTTATTGTCACAACGCACCTCGGTTTGATTTTCCTGTAGTTTCTTGAAATTTTGCGATATTTATCCAATATCTCTGTAAAACGGTGCCATCCTTTTGAGGGACCTCGTTTTCAAGGATTCCGCCGTTTTTAATAATAGTACTCATTGATCCGATGTTGTCATTATCGCACGTAACGAGCGCTTTCTCAATTCCAAGTTCATGGCATTTTCCAAGAGCAAGCCTAAGCATTTCAGTCGCGTAACCTTTATGCCGTTCGGAAGGGCGGACGCCGTATCCGATATGTCCTCCATAACCGAGAAGAAATTCGTTGAGACTATGCCGGATTTGAATTGTACCAACGATTCTGTTACCTATAACGGCAAAATATGTACTACAATTCACCCAATTCGTTTGTATTGCCGTTAGTGCGTTCGTTATCTTCTCAAGCCAGCTTTTATAATCCTCAGTTTTAATAAAACCGCCGCTGCCATGAATATGAGTTTCTCCGTAATCGATGTGCTCTTGCCGATAATCAAGTGCCTCCCGTTCCATATCAAGCGTCGGGAAAACAAGGCGTAACCGGTCAAGGCTATATATAACCATATCATGTGGTATACCATAAAGGGTTTCGCCGTTTTTTAATATACCGGATTGAATAAAGCCAAGCCTTTCCGGTATAGCCCGGCTTTTATTGTTGCCTAAGGCGCAATGAATACTGACAGTGTTCAGCTCAAGTGTGTCAAAGGCATATTTTACAAGGGTGCGGACACAGTCCGTCATAATACCGTTGCCCTGAAAAGCTTCTGCCAGCCAATAGCCGATTATAGCCTTTTTATTGTGCAGGTCAATATCGTGAAGCCCGATATTACCGATGTATTTACCGTCCATGAAAATCCCGAAAACTATATCGCTGCTTTTCTCACGTTGATTTTCCCAGTTGTTTATCACATTTTCAACGACCGCAGACGAAGCGGTGTCGTCCACCCACGGCAGCCATTTGCGAAGATAAACACGGTTTTTATCAATAACCGTGTAGACTTCCGACGCATCGTTAATACTTAAACTCCGCATCAGAAGATTATCCCTTACTTTAAGAATCATATTCGCTTTCTCCTGTGAATACAGATTATTTCACGCCCGTCAAGGTAATGATACATTACATCTTGTATAATAACCGATTCGGAATATTTTTCATTATAAATGCCATAACCCGCCATCTCTTTGTAACATAAGCCACAGCCTTCTTTTTGTTGATTTTAGCATATATCTGACGGGCGGCTTTTTCCGCCGGCTGTACCCAGAACAATCCGTCCCCCTTGGTCATATCGGTATCAACCGGTCCCGGTCTTATATCGGTTATGGTTATATTCATGTTTTCTTTTTTTACCTTGCATCTGATACCTTCAAGATAATTGGATATGTATGCTTTGGAAGCATTATAAGCGGGGCTGTCGCTGCCGCCCCTTAAGTCGGCAAATGAGGATATTACCGCAAGCTGTCCGGAGTTTTTTTCAATAAAGTATTTCAATGAAACGTTTATCATCGAGGTAACGCCGATTACGTTAACGTCAATGGTATCCTTTTCTTTCCGCCAATCAAGTTCCTGATTGATATGCCCGGTTCCGGAAGTAATGATAATTAAATCAATATCCTTCATTTCGGCAATCAGCCCGGACAGTTGATTCATTGCTTCCTCGGGTTTCGATATATCGATGTATTTTACATAGGTTTCCGTATTCAGTTCATCCCGAAGTCGTCGCAGCAATTCAACTCTTCTTGCCACCAGCCCTAAAATGTAATTGTTTTCAGCATAAATTTTCGCCAATTCCCTTCCGATTCCGCTGCTTGCGCCGATAATTATCGCTTTTTTCATAGAAGTCTCTCCGATATATATTTATAAAACCCCGTGATTACTGATAATTATTATTGTAATTTATATGTTTTGCAACAGGCTTATAACTTATAACGCATTGTATGCGAGACCGTCTTTAATTCTTTACGCTCGTAAAATCGAATTCCGTTTATGTTTTCGGCAAGGACGTTCAGCTCAATGTAATCCAGCCCCCTAGACTTTGCCCATTGCTTTGCGGTTTCGAACAGCTGACCTCCTACACCCTTGTTGCGAAAGCTGTCCTGCACAAATAAATCCACGACAAGGGCAAATCTGTGCTGTACCAGGCAATCATAAGGCAGTGTCTTTTCTTCGGTTATATGTATCAAACCGATAACGGTATTACCATCTACGGCAATAAAAATGTCTTCCGAGTCGTTTTCGATTACGCTTTTAGGGTATTTGCCTGTCTCTGTGGCTTTTTTATAGTATCGGGGCTGCTGACCGGCATTGTAGATATAGAATTCGTTGTATAAAACGCATATACCCGGAATATCCTTTGATTCCGCCAGTCTTATTTCCATTTCCTCGCCTCCATAGACTGAATATTTCGTTTATCAAATACGGTTGTACCGTTTAATAAATATTTCAAGTCTTTTCACTCGGTCAGTTTTCAAAACTTGAAAAACCGTTCTTTCAATTTATTACATTTCTTTATATCACAATATTTGTTCGAAAACACTTCAAATATTCCCGCTTTGTTAAGTCAGCACAATAATTTTACCTTCTCATACAAACAAGCACCAGGTCACGCCGAATTTATCGGTACAGACGAATTGCAGTTTGCTGTAATCGCAACTGTCAAGGGGCGAACAGGCAAGCGCGTCTTCTTTCAGCACCTTGTAAGCCGTCCTGATTTTATCCTCGCCGCCTTCGCCGAATTCGAAACAGAACATCATGGTGTTGCCGGGATTCAAATCCTCGGCAATTTCCGAAACGGCAATCACCTGCCCGTCGGCGTTAAGCTCCGAATGCATATAACCGCCGTTTCCGTCCTCGTAGGTGCATAACACAACTGCATTGAATGCCTTTTTATAAATCTCGAACGCCTCTTTACTCCCCCTGACAAATACCTGCATCATTGATCTGTGCATAGCCGTTCCTCCGTTATATATTTTTACGTTATTTTATACAGTTCGCTCTCAAGTGAAAATCAGACTATAGCTTTACATCTGGGTTTTTGTATAAGTATCGTTCCGTTTTCGTAGTCGATGTCAGCAGAACCGAGTAAACAGCAGTTATTATATCCGTTCCCAATATTCAAATCTGTCAAGCGGTATATAATCACAACGGTTTCCGTGTCGGACACTCGGCTTGATCCGGCTTAAAAAGCATTATTTAAACGCTCTTTTTCGGCAAGCAGGCTGTATAACGTTACCCATTTACCCGGCTTGCCGACTCGTTCTTTCGGAAGATATGATTTTGTCAGCGTGCCGCCGAGCAGTGTTTTCCCGCTTTCGTCCTTACAGGTATTTAACATATCCCACGCCGGATTCAGCCTTTCGTCATTGCCGAAGCCCAGTACCGCAAACGATTCCACAACATTCTGAAGCCCGACACGCATGACCTCAAACGGATAAAAAGTGTCAACGGTACGCCAGCCGGGACGGGCGTTCAGCACCAGCGTGTTTTTATCGTCCGTGCGGTAAAATATATTATGATTCCAGAAGTATTCCGTCAGTCTGTCCGTAAACGGACAATCGATTTTGTGCTTTTTGCATTCCGCCGCCAGCAGCAGCGCATGAAGGTTGGCTTTATAACAGCTTTTCGGCGTGTATTTCATTTTATTAAGACGATGTAAGCACAAAAATCCGCCATCCAGCAATATATATTCGCCGGATTTTTCTATTGTCCTCCTTACCGTCTCGTTATTGCCGAATCCGAGTTTCACCAGCGCCCGCAGCAGCATAAAATCGCCGCAGTTGCAATCGAATACGGAATCAAATCCGTCAAACGCTTTTTGCAGATGTTCGGGAGCAATATCACTGCTTTTCATTCCGCATTCCGCAAGGGCGGTTATGTAATAGGTGTACCACAAACCCTTGGTTTCATGCCAGTTTTCGGGGAGTGCGCCGAATATCCATTCTTTTGCTTCGGTGTTGTCGGCAGACTCGCCGAGCAGTTCGGTCTGTGTGCGGTATTTGACCGCGGGATTGTTGTCCTCAAGCAGCCATGCAAGTGTTTTATCATTTATCATATGCTGTTTCCCTTTTTACAATAAAATTCCTTAAAAAGCGTAATGTATTCAGGCAGCTTTTTTGTGTCAGGTGAATAAAACTCGAAGGTATAACCGTTGCATTTTTCGTATTTTACGCCGCCTATTTCGTAGTCCTTGCGGAATTTACAGTTATCGCCCTTGCAGTGCCTGCATTTGCCGTATTCGCCCGTAAAGACGGATTTTATAAAATCCGGCGCGTTCCCGATATATCCGCCGTGTTTTGTGACATCGTTCAAAAACAGTCTCAGACAGATACCGCTTTCCCTTAAATAAATCCGTGCCGCCACAACCGGGGATTTTACGTTGACCTTACTATATATCAGCATATGCCTGCTCCAGCAAAAGCCGTTTCCGATAGTGTTTCCGGCACTGTAGCCGCACTTTTCCATTTCGGCGTCAAACACGGTAATAAATTCTTTGTTTTCAGCGCTGATATATCCGAAGCTTTGCTCTTGCAATAAATCCGGTATAATGCTTTTACGCTTATTAAAAACCGGAATCCGTATTTCAACCGAATCGGGTTTATCGCCGTCTTTGGACTTTTCCGGATCATAACATATGAGGATAAAATTATTATCGTATATCTCACGGCGGATATAAGTGCCGTTTTCATCAAGCCACTTTCGGATAGCTGTGTTATCGCTGTCGTAACCATCGTCGGTGCAGATATCGAACACCGCATATTCGCCGGCGGGGAGGACAATGCAATTATATCCTCCCTCGTTGTTTTTTAATGCCCGTTCGTAACCTACCAGAACATCCCTTCCCGGACGCACCGGCTTTTTACCGTTTGAAGTGCGTATTTCATAAGCACATTCGCCGACTTTTTCAAACGGCTTCCTGACAAAACGCTTTTCGAACTTTTCCCATAGTGTTTTCGTTTCCCCGCCGTCGCCGCGGAGCCCGTGGATTGCCGTTTCACCCTTTATGATTATTTTCGGCTGCATGCCTTTAACTCCTTATACTCAACACTTAATTTTTTCAGCTTTTCGATACCGTCTTTATCCCACTCGGCGACTTTTTTTATAATCCAATCGCAGGGGAACTCACTACAGACACCGCAGAAATATACGTTATGCTCATAACAACATTTATATATTGCACATCCGTCAGACCACAGCTTAACACATTTGCCTTCTGCTTCACGACAGCCTTTACATTCTCCATCATTCTTATATCCGCAATTATCACAGCATCCGCCGCAGGGGTTGATTTTGGAAAAATCGGTTTTATTCATATATTAGATTCCTTTCCCATATCAAAATGCAGCCGCCCGTCTTTACCGCTGATATAAGGCTGACGGGCTTTAATATATTCGTATTCCGGATAACGGGCAAGATTGTTGCGGAGCATTGAAAAAAGCATCGGATGAATGGTTTTATCGTTTTCGCTGTTCATCACACAGCTTTTATTGACAAACCAGTTGAGCATTTCGCCTTTATACTTGTCAACCTCCGGCTTTGCGATATCAAAGGGTAACTCGGACAGGCAGAGCCAATAGTACCACACGCAGAAGGACGGACGCTTTTTATCGTTATAGTGTCTGTTGTAATTGTCAATACGGCTTTGAATCCATTCCCTTTCATCCGGCTTGACGGCGGCAAGGAAACGCAAAACAACAAGCGAAGTATCAAAGCATTCGCCGACGCCGTCGTCCGTATATCCGAAACAGGTGGTTTTCAGCCGGGCAAGCGTTTCATCGACCATCAATTTAATTTCAGGCTCATCCGGCGCAAAAAGATGCAGCAGCCGCAGTATCTCAAGCTCGTACATATTTACCGAAAAAATATGGGTTTTCGGAGTCTGATTTAATATTGTCTTGTATTTTTTTCCGTTGTTGTAAGGCGGTATAAAGAAAAGCGGATACATCCGGCGTCCGTTTTCATCGGTGTTGTTGGGAAATTTTACTCCGATATAGAAGTTTTTCGCTTGAACCGGAGCCGTTCTTGCCGCCATAAGCTGACGGACAATATTTTGTTTCGGGGGTTCGGTCGGCTTGCCGCCCTTGATAAGGCAGTGATTCGTTATTATCATCAGTTCATGTGCGGTCATAACATTACATCCTTTTAATCAAAAATATAATTTTCTTACCTGCCGAAACAAGGATCAGTTCCAAAACGGCACCGGCAAGATTATGTTTTTCATTGTCTGTCTTCTTCCGTAATTTATTGTATAGTGTTCTCTTTTTCGACAAATCGGTGTTATCCGTTAGTTCTCTCAATAAGTGCTTTAATAATCTCAACTGTCTGCCGGACTGTTTTGCCATCGGTGTTTATAACAACATCACCCGGATAAGGCGGCAGGTGAAGCCAGTGAAACGAGACTTCACCTTTGTCGCCGCGTTTTTTGTGACGCGCACGGAGGGTTTCCTCAGAGCAGGTCAAGGTGATGCCGATAATATCGAAATCCTTTGCCGTTATATCATTGATTACCGTTTCGCGGATGGTCTTATACATCACTACTACGGAAGAAAAAATCACATAATCGAAAACCGAATTCAGATACGTTGACAGTATGAACGACATATTTTTATCGCCGTTGCGAAGCCGCGGGTCGGTAATTGAAAAAGGGTTGACGCACCAGCACCAGTCCCCGTCAAGGTAAGCGCTGTTCGACAGACTGTCAAACAGCCGTTCCGCTACGGTTGTCTTGCCTACGCAGGGCGAGCCGGAAATAATTATTAGCTTTTGTTTCATAAATTTAACTCCAGATTTATTCGTAAATCCTTATGACTGTCCATCATATTGTCGTATGGCAGATTTACCTCATCCGTTTTCGCCCCAGACACAGACAGTGCCATGTAACGCAATAACATTTTTGCTCGTCATTGTTTAAATCATGCGGCGTAATATCGAAAAAGCGTGCATACTCTTCTGCCTTTTCGGGGGTTAATTTTTTATCTCTATGTTCATCACTTTATCTCCTTATTTCAATGCGCCGAACAGCACATCCATAATATTTTCATACCTCGGTTTAAATGTCTGCTTTGTCCGTTCACTCAAATCGTTAAAATCATGCTCGAAATACTTAATCCACTCGTCAACCGATTCTGTGTTTATTTTGTTATACTTGAATGCCACGCCGAAGCACATGGGAATATTATCGTAATGCGAAATTATATCCGCATCGGCGACGCAGAGTTCCTCAATGCTTTCGGCATATTTGCTGCTTCTGTGATGGAGAACACAGCCGACTACCCGTGCTTTTTTGTCTTCGGGATAGCCGTATTCGGTCAGGAGCCTGTCGGCGATTAACGCACCGTTAGTGTGATGTTCCTGTCTTGTACCAACACCCGAAACTGACGCGATGTCGTGAAGCAGGGCGCCAAGCTCGACAATCTCTTTGTCCGCGCCGTATTCCTCGGCTAAAATAAGCGCCTCCTTTACGACAAGCCTAATGTGCTGTTCCCAGAAGTCAAAATGATCTGCTGAGCTTTCCAGGTATTCCCGGTTTGCGGTCATAAGTTTGTCTTTAATAAATCCGGTTACGGTCATTTCCCGTTCTCCTTTGCCCATTTTTTACACCGCTCCACTCTTGCGCCGGGAGGATTATCACCATGATTGGGGTCGGTATAGGAATAGGCGTGAAGTTTGCCGCAGGTGGTTTTGCCGCAGCCCTTGCAGGGTGTAAAGCCGTTTGCGTCCTTCTTTTCACATTCCGAAACACCGCAGGGTCCGGGTATGTCGGGGCATTCGCCACAATGGATATATCCCCTGTCCTGACAGCACTTCGCCACCGGACATTCGCCGTGAAACGGATGACCGTCGGTTTCGACACAGCCGCCGCAGTTGTATTCATCTCTGAAACCGCATTCATCGCAAAGCAGCCCGCAACGGGATTGGATTTTTACTTTTTGCATTATGTAACCACCTTTATTTTATACTTATAAACAAAGTTCCTATAATCGTCATTTAAGGGTTATACCACCCGGACATTATCGCCTGTGTATCATTCAGCCATTTTGTGCTGACCCCCATAAAATTTATATCACGCAGTATTTTATTCACTTTTTCACGATAAATTTTAATTTATTATCGTATTCGAAATATCAAAACTGCCGTCTCCACACATCCGTATGGAAATCAGCGTTTGTATAATAAGCCCTGTTTTTCCATTATATCATTAAAATATTCCATATGCAACCGGAACAATTATATAAAACCACATCTTGAAAAAAGAACTCCCCGCTTGTACAGCGAGGAGTATCTTTATAAAGTTTTTAAATCGCATTATCACAACGAATCCTATTATTTTTATATAACATTTTTTTGATGTTCGAATTATCCCTTGAGTCGCAAATGCCGGAATAGCCCAAGACCGTAAAAATTTGCAACGCGAAGGATCGGTAATACCTCAATGAGGTAAATCCCTTTTATTGCAGGCTTTCTTGAGATATACGATTTATAACATAAAGGACTTGAATGAAGGTTATTTTATATTTATTTGTATGTTCGTTACTTTATGAATATCACCAATAGCCGATACAGCTTTTAATAAGTGCCGAAGTAATAATATATTAATCCAGTATTGCCTCGTGTTTGATATGACCGTAGGAGTTGGCGCACAGATTATAATCCACCGAAAAGCGGATAACGCTGTGAGCCGGCACCGTAACGGAATAGATGAAATTCCGGGTTATGGCTTCACCATAGGAGGATTTTGCGATATTTACGCAGAAGGCGGGCGAATAGGTGTCGCTTACAAAACCCTTTTCGTCCCGGACAAAGGCCAAGATAACGCCGCTGTGGGTCATTTTATAAGTAAAGACCCGTTCCTTGTCCCCCTGATTTACCAAAGTAAAGGTTTCGATATAATCCACCATCCAATTCCCGATATTGGCGGATTTGCCCTTTCCGTCAAAGTGTTTATAATCGATAATTATTTCTTCTTTCGTAACGCTGTCCACCGTATTGTAAAAGGTCATATCGGTTCCCACCGCGGTTTCGGTGTGATTGGGGTTTATATGGGTAGTCCAGGATGTGACATTCCTGAAGGTCTTGGTGGTAAACAGCCTGGATATGTCCTCGTAGCGATTACCGCTCTGCTTATACAGATAAAAGGGATTTTTATAGGATACCGGAAGGGCGCCGGTTTTGGTGGCATCGTTGAAAACCCAGGTAAGGGAGGCATCCACCACGCCGTGGCAGTCATCCCACCCCACATACTGAGAACCGTAGGCGGAATCCCCCACATAACCGTTCTGAGGACATTTTGCAATGTTGACGCTAAGAGCGGAAATGTTGTCATATACTACAAATTCGCCCTTTGCGGTACTGCCGCTGACGGAGAAAATAACAGCGCCGTTGGAGCAGCCCCCTTTGACGGTTTTGTCGGCGCTTCCGAATACATTTATATTCCCGTAGGTATCCTCGGCGGTGCCCCCCATAACATAAAAGTATTCCCCCGCCGGAATCACGTAGGTGACGGACTGGCGGTTTTCGCTTTCATAGGTATTGCAAAAGCCCACGTAAGCGTCGAAGTTGGCTTTCTGGGACTTGGTGTAACCTTCGGAATTTACCCTGAAGGCGATATTATAAAACTTGGTCCACTCGTCCTCCCCCAGCCAGCTGCCTGCCCCGTCCGGCTGATAGCCGAAATTTTTTATTGTGACAAAAAGGTCTTTCGTTCCCGTATTGGTTACTCTGTACCCGTAATAAAAAGGAATGCTCATGTTGTTGTGTTCAAAGGTGAAAAATACGTCCCTGTCCGTAATGTCATTGGAACAAAGGCAGGTGTTAAGGTTGATTTCCGTAAGTTTTTCCGGGTTGTTGCAGTTTATATACATGCCCCTACCGTCCGAACGTTTGGTGTAGGATATATCACAGGGCTGAAGGGGGTCAACGCTGTTGTCCCCGGTGACGGCGTAGGAAGATAAAGCGGTTGTTTCGTTCACTCCGTAAGGTAATTCCACTTCGTTTTTTTCCTTGGTAACCTCAAGGAAAAAGAAGGAGTTTGTATTTGTTATAACCTTAAGACAGACTAAATCCTTTTCTTTTAAAGATAGGGTGCAGTTGCTGTCGCCTTTGGCTAAGCTTTCGCCGTAATAGTCAAAAACCTCTATTTCGGTTGCCTCAGGGCAATTCAGAGTATAAGTATCCGTATAGGGAACGGTCATAAGATATATTGTTTCCCCGGTATTGCCCGCTTTGTCGTAAACCGAAGCAAAGCGTATCGCATCCGGGTTTTTTGCCTTTTTAGCCATTTCGGAAACCTCCTGTTTACTTTCCTCATCCGATTCTGCGGAAGGGTTAGATAATTCTATCGTTGACTCACTTTGTTCGGAGTTGGCCGATTCGCCGGCAGATGATTCCCTGCCGCCTTGTCCGCAGGCAATCAAAACCGTCCCCAATAAAAGGCAGAGAAAAGCAACCAAAACTTTTTTCATATGAAAATTCCTTTCCGCCGAGGTGAATAGAGTTATTATAAGGTACTTGATGCGACACCCGTTTGACTTTGCATTCTTGAAAAAAAGGAGAAAATTCCGATTGTCAATAAAACGGTTTATTGATACAGCTGCCGGAACAGCCGGCAAGCAAGGAAAGAACAAACAGTAACGCAATAAAAAGGGATAAAGCTTTTTTCATGATACAAGCCTCTTCTTGTTTGTTTAAACAATTATACTATATCAAATCTATTCCGTCAACTTAACTCTGTAAATGATCATCGTATTATATCAAATTGAAGTGAATTCGTCGACTGTATTTTTATGATAACACCCCAATATGCGATAAAGTATTGTAATACGGATATTTTGTGCTATTATATATATTGAATTATTGTGTATTTAACCGGAAGCGTATTATGGCTACATCATATAACAAGCTGTGGAAACCGCTTGAGGATAAAAAAAGGTGTATCTAATCTGCTTCGGTGCCCACAATTCCAAGGCGGTTCTCTGCGCTGCGCCACCCAAGCGCTCCTGCGGGACACGGTATAGGATTCAATGCCGTTATTGCTTGTCACTGATGAAAACCATCATTGACCGTTTCGGTGATGATGTCGAAACGGAACCTGTCGGGAAAGAGCATTTCATAGCGACCGTAACCGCGTCAACCAGCAATACCTTCTTCGGCTGGTTATTTTCTTTTGGCGGAGATATGAAAATTATCGCTCCGCAGAAGGTTAAGGATAAATACAAAAGATTTGATCTATAAACATACGGAGGATTTGGTTTGAACGATTACATAGAAATAAAAGGAGCACGAATCCACAACCTGAAAAATGTGGATGTCGAAATACCAAAAGGCAAGCTGACGGTAATCACGGGAGTTTCCGGTTCGGGCAAGTCCAGTCTTGCTTTCGATACGCTCTATGAAGAAGGAAAACGGCGTTATCTGATGTTTTCAGATACGGCTTTTATGGTGGACAGTGTTCCCACTTTTGAAAGCATAACAGGATTATCGCCCACGGTTGCGGTTGAACAACGGATCACCCGACAATCCAATCCTCGAAGCACCGTGGGAACGCGTACGAAAATTAGCGCTATGCTAGCGATGCTGTATGCTAATTACGGAAAACGCGATCCGGAGTATGACGACGGTTTGCCGCTCGATATGGCGATGTTCCAAAAGAACTCGGCAAAAGGAATGTGTGTGCGATGCTTGGGAAGCGGGACAACGGCGACAGTCAACGAAGAATTGCTGTTTGTAAATCCTGAAAGGTTATTACGTGATATATTACCCGAAGTGACACGAGGTGGAACGGGACGCAGATTTCGGGAGTTTTGCGAATTTCATCATTTTTCTTTTGAACAAAGATATTGCGATTTACGCATAGATGAACAAACCTTATTGATATATGGCGATGGAGGGAAAACGCCGTTTAACGGCGTAATTCCGTGGCTATTGCGTTCTGGCAAGATAGAGGAAATAAGCGGACGGCAAAACCACCTCTATAAAAAAGCCGGGTTAATCACTTCAAAACCCTGCCCGAAATGTAAAGGGACAGGACTTGGCGAAGCCGCATCCCATACAACCGTGGGCGGTAAAACTATATCGGAACTGGAATCTATGTATATCCGTGATCTGCGGAAATACTTTACGGAAAACAATCTGCCCGGTAAACGTCTGACCGAAGAAATATTGTTAAAGCTGGAATGTATGGACGATGTAGGGCTGCATCATCTTGCTTTGTCCCGTCCCATCCCCACCTTGTCGGGCGGTGAAATACAGCGCCTGTTCCTTGCCAGTTATATCATTGCCGAAATGGATTCCATTATTTTTGTCTTTGATGAACCTACCATCGGTCTGCATGAAGTGGAAAAGCAAAAGCTCATCGACATCATTCAAAACCTGATAAAACGCGGTAACACGGTTATCGCCGTTGAGCATGACGAAAATTTCATGAAAGCCGCCGATTATATCATCGACCTCGGACCCCGCGCCGGGGAGCATGGCGGCAGGCGGATTTTTCAGGGCACCTATGCCGATTTTATGGGTTGTGATAATTCTCTGACTTCGCCCTATCTTTCAGGTGGAGCGGCAATGCCGATAAAGGCTAATTATAAGCCTGTTGACGGTAAGAAGCTATTAACCCTCAAACACTGCGATATTCACAACTTGCACGATGTATCAGCGGAAATACCGCTTGGGCTGTTGGTGGGTGTAGCGGGTGTGTCCGGTAGCGGGAAATCCAGTCTTATCTCGGATACTCTTGTGCCAAAATTGAAAGAAACGCTGAAAAACAAGCTGATATCGGATGAAACGGATTACGAAACCGCGGAAGAAAGCACAGAGGATGAGTTTTTACCAGATACCGAAATCGGCGGCACAGAGCATATAAAAAAGTGCGTCATCATCGACCAAAAACCCATCGGGCGCAGCCGCACATCCTGTCCGGCGACATACACCGGAATATTTGATAAAGTCCGTGCGCTGTTCGCCAAAGAAAGCGGCATGGACGCGGGATTATTCACAGTCAATTCCAAAGGTGGCTGCCGGGTGTGCAAGGGTGATGGTGTAATACATTATCATGTAGGCATGGGGAACTTTATTGATTTAGAATGTGAAACCTGCGCCGGAACAGGCTTTATTGAGGAAGCCATGTCGGTGACGCTGGACGGCAAAAACATTCGAGAGATTTTAGAAATGAGCGTAACTGCGGCTATCGACTTTTTCAAAGAAAAAGATAAATTGATATTAAAAATGCTGCAAACGCTGGAACGTGTCGGTATGGGTTATATCGGATTGGGACAAAAGACACCCACAATTTCCGGCGGTGAAGCGCAGCGCATCAAGCTGGCGGCGGAGCTTGGAAAGTCCGGTAATGCAAAAGGAAACGTCTACATATTGGACGAGCCTACCACCGGGCTGTCATTTTCAGACAGCGAACGGTTGATACACTTAATGCAAGAGCTTGTGGGCAGCGGTAACACAGTCATCGTCACCGAGCATGACCCCGCTGTGCTGTCAAACTGCGATTATATCATCGAAATGGGGCCGGGCGGTGGCAGCGACGGCGGTTATGTGCTTGCCACAGGAACACCTGCCGAATTGAAAACAAACGACAAATCCATCATCGGGAGGTATTTGAAATGAACTATGCCTTTCTGAATCGTCTTGACGATTATGTCATCGAACACCGTTATCGGCTGATTAACTCAATTGTTGTTTATGAAAATGACGAATTGGTATTTGAGCGTTACTATAATAAATTTACGCAGGATAGCCGAAATCAAATAAAATCCGTTTGGAAAAGCATATTGTCGCTTACACTCGGCATTTGCCTTGATAAAGGAATTATCAGGAGCATTGATGATCCTGTATGGCGCTATTTACCGTCATTCAATGAAGATATACACCCTTACCACAAGCGCATGACCATACGGCACTTGCTCACCATGTCCAGTGGAATTTACTGGAACGGCGGCGTTCACTATCATTGTCCTATGTTCGAACAATTGCGGCGTTCACGAAACTGGGTCGAGCATATCGCCGATGTGCAAATGAAAGCTTTGCCGGGTTCGGTTTTTCAATACAAAGAATGGGATGTAATTTTACTTTCCGCTGTAATTGGCGCGGCTTGCGGTACTTCCTCGTGGGAATATTGCAATAAGCATTTATATCAACCTTTAGAAATAAAAAGCGAACAGTGGACACAAACAAAATGCGGTGTTGACTTTCCGTCTTATGATGCGGACACCACATCAGATTTATCTGCCTGTGACCTTGCAAAAATCGGACTGTTGATGTTACACGGCGGCGAATGGAACGGAAAACAAATTATTTCAGGGGAATATGTAAAAGCGGCAATTTCACCGTCAGAAGTCAATAATAATTACGGATTTTTATGGTGGTTATCGGATAAAGGCTATCACGGACGCGGGTTCGGCGGTCAGGAATTAAATATTTATCCCGACAAAAACATTGTAGCTGTGGTTCAAGCTACGGTCACTCCTTCAAGTAAAAGTTATTGGGATATAAGTGAAAATATAATTAAGTAAAAACCCGCTCCGGAAATGTCTCCAGTGCGGGTTACTATTAGTCCTTAGATGCCGAAATCCAATGAAATCCAGTGATTTTCGATAAAAAAAAGAAAAGCAGATATTTCTATCAATATCTGCTGTCTTATCCGGTGGAGGCGGGGCATGTTTTTCTATATCCGGTATTTTATCTACAAATACATATATAAATGAAAATTTACGGCATTTAATAAGCCTTTGTTCTGTCATTAGTAGCCGACAAGAGTTGAATAGCTATTTAGCCTCGCCGTAAAGGTTGGAACTGAATACATACCGGAATGCATAACCACTCGGTTTTACGACTCTTGCCTGATTGGAATTGAAGATAAAGCTATTGCGGCGCAGGGTGATATAAAGGGACGTATTTTTGGCAGAAACGGAAAACAAATCGGCAATCAGTTTTGCTATGAAGTGATGACAGAAAAAAACGTTATGCGCAATAATTGCGCAGGAAAAACGGGTATTTACGCTACCTGCGTTGTCAATTATAATGAACAGAACATAAACGATGGATGGAATTATCTCTATAATGTTTGGCTTTCATCCAGTATGTTTGAGCAGTCCAGCGATGGATATTTCGAGGAATATTTGTTTTCCAAAGGCAAGCTCTGTAAACTGAAGCTCTATCTTCCCGTAAAAAAGCGTAAAACGGCACAGCATATCAGTATTTCGCGTATTTCGGAAATGGATTTTATCGTTGCAAGTGAAAAAGGAAGTCATGCCGAGCGAAAAGCATCCGAAAAAGTCATGAACTTCTTAAAGGCGCAATATCCATTGCTCATAAAAAATGCGCGGCGTTTTTATGTATGCGACTATGATGATATCTGTGTATGCGGAGTAGAATGCGGCGGCACACTCAAACTGCCGGATGACAGCAATCTTGAGATAATACATATACCGGCCGGAAATTACGCCGTATTGCCCGATGACTGCCTTGGAGACATTACCCTTATATGCCACTTCCCACGAACGCATATGAACCTCTGCCATATCCGGCGCGTCGGATGGAACGGCAAGACGAATGGTGATGTTATAATCCATTAACGTACCTCCGCATCAATAAATTCGAGCATTTGGCCATCAGCCTCTAATCTTGCGTTCATGCCTATGGGGAATATCGCGTGTTTCGTACCGTGACCGAAATCGTCGGTATAGACCGCCGGGATTTTATTTCGCCTGGCAAAACGTTCAAAGCACCCAAACAGAATATCCGGCGGATTATCCGAATAATGCCCAAATATAACGCCTTGGATGTTTTGCATAATCGGACTTTGCTCAATAAATGCAAGGTATGTGGCAACCGCACCGACAACGCTGAACTTCTCAAAATCCTCTATAAACAGGATATATTTTTCGTTTCTGTCAAAGTTGAAGTGCTTGTTCCCCTGTAGTTGTCCCACCAAGGGAAGATATCCGCCGATCAGTTTACCCTCGCATTTCCCTCCGTTTATAGTTTTCCATTCACTGTCAGAGGTGAATACGCTTGATTCATGTCCGGTCACAAAGTGCTGTAAAAATTGCTGCCAATCGTAATACCGCAAGTCGTTGAAGGCTCCGGGCATACAGCCGTAATAGGTCACAAGTCCGGTTTGCGCGTAAATTGCGTTCAGTATGCTTGTTCCGTCACTGAAACCGGAAAACAGCTTTGGATTGTGTTTAACGGCAACATAATCAATTAACGGCAGAATTTCAGCTGCGCCCTCTCCGCCGCCGAACAACACCATCTTTATGCTATTATCCGTAACCATATCATTGAAATCACTTGCGCGTTCCTCCGCACTTGCGGTGTAACCGTAGGTATCCTTATATGCGTTTTCTCCGATCTTAACCTTAAAGCCAAGAGACTCCAAAACGGCAATACTGCGCTTGTGTCTTGCCGGATCTGGAACATGACTTGGGCATATAATTCCTATCGTGTCTCCCATCGACAATTTTAGTGCAGCTATACTCATGCTTCTTACCTCCTAATCATTATGCCCTTCATATATTCAGATTCATTATGAAACCGCATTGCGATTTCTTTCTCTTCCTCGGTGCAACCGAGCAAGAGCTTTATTTCGCTATCTTTCTTCAACAAGTCAACCGTGCAGATAACAGCGTCGCACAGGTCGACATCAAGGCTGCCTTTCCACACATCAATCCCACCGCCGTCCATTGAGGATGTGTTATCCAGCTAATGGAAAATCATGAAGGAG